>ERZ1106951.3811-NODE-3811-length-10578-cov-3.313789_pt1 | contig 10578 bp, 7 predicted proteins | sample MGYA00403676_ERZ1106951 | MGnify/ENA primary metagenome ERZ1106951 (study PRJEB35170, sample SAMEA104062398) | human gut metagenome | biome: human gut; feature: human-associated habitat; material: faeces | place: Denmark | collected 2012-04-23 ...
TCCGGCCGGCATTTAATTATATAGAAAAATTAAGACAGATGGGAGAACTCAAAAGTCTTAAAGGTGTGCTTTATTTTACGGACGGATATGGAATTTATCCTGAACATAAGCCACCATATGATGTTGCATTTGTTTTTCCTGAAATGTATGATGCAGACAGAATTGTGCCGGGCTGGGCAATAAGAGTTGAATGGAAAGTTGAGGAATAACATGAATATTGAAAGAGCAAAGGAAGAAATAAAGAATACAGTAAAAGCATATCTTGCAAAAGATGAGGATGGGAACCCGCTTATTCCGTCTGTGCATCAAAGACCGGTACTGCTTATCGGACCTCCGGGAATTGGTAAGACTGCAATAATGGATCAGGCAGCAAGAGAATGTGGTATATCACTTGCTGCATATACTATGACACATCATACAAGACAGAGTGCGATGGGTTTGCCTTTTATTGATAAAAAGGTATATGATGGAAATGAATATTCAGTTACATCATATACAATGAGTGAGATTATTGCATCTGTGCATGATAAGATTGAGAAGACAGGAATAAAAGAAGGTATTTTATTTATAGATGAGATAAATTGTGTATCTGAGACACTTGCACCTGTTATGCTTCAGTTTCTTCAGGCAAAGATGTTTGGAAATACGAAAGTTCCGGATGGATGGATAATTGTTGCAGCGGGGAATCCACCGGAATATAACCGTTCAGTCAGGGATTTTGACGTTGTTACACTTGACCGTGTCAAGTATATAGAAGTTACGCCGGATTATGATATTTGGAAGAATTATGCACGAAAAAAAGGCATACATGCAGCAGTTCTTTCTTATCTTGATGCAAGACAGGAGAACTTTTATAAGATAGAAACTACGGTTGAAGGCAAGCGTTTTGTCACAGCCAGAGGATGGGAAGATCTGTCTGATATAATAAAGGCATATGAAAAGCTTGGAATTTCTGTGGATGAGCAGGTGATTTCACAGTATCTTCAGGATGAAGATACTGCTATGGATTTTGCCAATTATCTTGCATTGTATTACAAATATGAAAAATCTTACAATGTCAAAGATATTCTTTTGGCAAATACAGCACAGAGTGTGTATACTCGTCTGGCAAAAGCACCATTTGATGAGAGAATAAGTGTAGTGAGTCTTGTCCTGGGAGCATTAAATGCTGAATTTAAAAAGTATTACAGAATGACAATGACGGCACAGAAACTTTTTGATGAATTAAAGTTTTTTCAGAAAAATGAAGCACTTGTATTTTCGGATGTTGTTAAAGATATGAGAAACTCATATCTGCGTGATAAAGAAAAAGGCCTGTGGGATGAAGATGCACAGGCTGTTAATGCGGCTGTAATACGTGAAATTGGTGATTATGAACTGGCAGTAAAAAATGCAGGTGTCAGTGAACATACAGATGTGTTTACAATAATTTCATCAGAATTTATGAAACTTTCAGATAAACGTGAGGCATTATCACAACAGATTATGTTAGAATTAAACAATGCTTTTGATTTTGCCGAGAAAGCGTTTGGACATGGACCGGAGATGGTTCTGTTTGTGACTGAGCTGGCAGCAGGATTTTACAGTATATCATTTATACAGGAGAATGGTTGTGATAAATTTTATTATTACAATAAGAATATGTTAAGAGATAATGCAAGACAGCAGCTTTTGGACGAGATATAAGCAAAAATACATCGCTTCGGGAAAGGAAATGTTATGCTTGAGTTAAATGGAATAAGAAAAACTTATGTTACGGGGACGACATCGGTTGAAGCTCTTAAAGGGATAGATTTGAAGTTCCGTGACAGTGAATTTGTTTCAATATTGGGCCAATCAGGATGTGGAAAGACCACTCTTCTTAATATAATAGGAGGACTTGATAAGTACACAAGCGGTGATTTGAAGATTAATGGCAGATCGACAAAAGATTTTAAAGACAGGGATTGGGATGCATACAGAAATAATTCTATTGGATTCGTATTCCAAAGCTACAATCTTATTCCGCATCAGACAGTTTTGTCAAATGTTGAACTTGCACTTACATTGTCTGGTGTGTCAAAAGCCGAGAGAAGACAGCGTGCAACAGAAGCACTTGAAAAAGTAGGTCTCAAGGAGCAGATTCATAAGAAACCGAATCAGATGTCAGGTGGACAGATGCAGAGAGTTGCAATAGCGAGAGCACTTGTCAATGACCCGGATATACTTCTTGCAGATGAACCTACAGGAGCACTTGATACACAGACAAGTATCCAGATAATGGATTTGCTAAAAGAGATTTCAAAAGACAGGCTTATAATAATGGTAACGCACAATCCGGAACTTGCAACACAGTATTCAACAAGAATAATAAGACTTCTTGATGGAACAATAACGGATGACAGTAATCCATATAATGGTGAAGACGATAATATTACAACGAAGACAGATGAGGATTCTTTAACTGATAAAAAGTCGTGTAAAACAAAGAAAAAGAAGACATCTATGTCATTTTTTACAGCGTTAAGCCTTAGTCTTAATAATCTTATGACAAAAAAGACAAGGACAATCCTTACTGCTTTTGCTGGAAGTATCGGAATTATAGGTATTGCACTTATCTTGTCAATATCCAATGGTATTCAGAATTATATTGACCGCATGCAGAGAGATACACTTTCAAGTTATCCTATACAGCTTCAGAAAGAAAGTGTCGATGTCAGCAGCATGATTGAGAATATGATGGGTAATAAAGATAAAAATGTTGATCATGACAAGGATAAGATTTACAGTAATAACATTATGACTGATATGGCAAACAGTATGGTTGCTGAGGTAAACAGCAATAATCTTAAAGCATTTAAGTCATATCTTGAAAATCATAAGAGTGATGTTGATGGTTATATAAGTGATATACAATATAGTTATGATGTTCCGTTATACATTTATTCAACTGATACATCAGATGGTGTTACACAGCTTAATCCAAGTTCTGTTATGGAAAATATGTATGGAATGTCTGTATCAGGTGACGGCATGATGTCAGCGGGCATGCAGAATACAAGTGTATGGTCACGTCTTTTTGATAATAGACAGATGCTTGATGAACAGTATGATCTTATAGCCGGAAGCTGGGCAGATAATTACAACGAAGTTATGCTTGTGGTAGATGAAAATAATGAGATAGATGACTATACATTGTATTCACTTGGATTTAAGGATCCGGCCGAAGTAAAGAAAATTTTTAAGAATGTTATGGCTGGAAATTCATATGAGACAGAAGAAACACAGTATACATATGATGAAGTCCTTGACAAGAAGTTCAAACTTGTACTTCCTACAGATTTGTACAGATATAATGATACATTTGGAATATGGGAAGATGCATCACATGATGATGAATATATGACAACAGTTGTGAATAATGCTGAAGAGGTTAAGATTGCGGGAATTATAAGAAAAAATCCTGACGCGGCAAGTGTTTCAGTAAGCAGTGGTGTTGCATATACAAAGGATTTAATGCCTTATATAATTGAAAAAGTAAATGAAACACAGATTGTAAAACAGCAGCTCGCAGACCCTGAAAAAGATGTATTTACAGGAATGTCATTTGATAATGATAAGACATCAATTTCAACACTTGAAAATAACAAATCATTACTTGGCATAGCAAGTGAAGACAACCCTTCAGAGATTGATATATATGCTAAAGATTTTGATTCAAAAGAAAAACTTCAGGATTTTATTAAGAATTATAATGACGAAGTAACAGCTGATGGAAGAGATGAGGATACAATAAATTATACTGATTATGTAGGAATCCTTATGTCATCTGTAAGTACTATTATTACAGCAATTTCTTCGGTTTTAATTGCATTTGTAGCGATTTCCCTTGTGGTTTCATCAATAATGATTGGAATTATAACATACATTTCAGTTCTAGAGAGAACAAAAGAAATTGGTGTTTTAAGAAGTATAGGTGCATCAAAGAAGGATGTATCAAGAGTATTTAATGCAGAAACTCTTATTGAAGGTTTCGTATCAGGGGCGATGGGTATAATAATAACATTGATTTTGTGTATACCGGCTAATGCTGTTATAAAAAATGTAACAGATATTTCTAATGTGGCACAGCTTCCTGTGGCAGGTGCAGTGATTCTTGTTATTATAAGCATGCTGCTTACAACAATAGCAGGACTTATTCCGGCTAAGATGGCGGCAAAGAAAGATCCGGTTGTTGCATTAAGAACAGAATAATATGATTTACAGGCTATTTACTTTCAAACTTTACTGTGTTAAAATATTAAATGGTTATTTAAAAAGGCTTTTGTGTTAAAGTCGCAGAAATGGGGTAGGTGTATGAACAGTAAATTAAAAACTCCGGCGGTTGAGCAGCTTTTCGAGGCTGTTCTCAGTCTTGAAAATAAGGATGAGTGTTTTGATTTCTTTGAAGATGTATGCACAATCAATGAATTACTCTCATTGGCTCAGAGATTTGAAGTTGCAAAGATGTTAAGGGAACATAAGACATATCTTGATATAGCAGAAAAGACAGGAGCATCAACTGCAACAATAAGCAGGGTAAATCGTTCACTTAATTATGGCAACGATGGATATGACCGAGTATTTAAAAGACTCAATATGCTGGAAGAAACAGAAGAATAAATGATAATTGTGTAAATAAAAATCCCGGATGATTGTATAAAATGATTTTCCATAATTTAGTATATGGACTCGTCACAATCATCCGGGATTTTATAATATAAAATTCTGATAAAAATATTTATTTCTTATTATCTTTTTCATTAGATTTATTGTCTTTGATATGCTTTGAAGAGTAATCATCAATAAGTGTTTCAATCATATTTTTTTTCATATAAACATCAAAACTTAAAAGTGATATAAGACTGAATAACTCAAGGAAATCACGCTGTTCTTCATCTTCAACATATTCAAATGACTTGCCGGCAATGCGTGCTTTTTCAAGTGTATCTCTTGAGAGAGCTGCGGCTTGTGATTTGCATAAGTTAAATACTTCTCTGTATATATCTTCCATATCAGGTGTTTTGTCTGTATCAAAACAATTTTCAGTAAGCGGATTAATAAGCTTTTGTATATCGCTTATTGAAAGAAGATTTTTCAGGTAGTAAATAAAAGCAAGAATATAAAGATGATCCCTTGAATACTTTTTTTTGACGGGAGGCGGAAGAAGATTGTTTTTTGTATAATTATTAATCATTGTCTTAGTAAGAATCTTGTCATCTTCATGGCGTTTACTGTCACTTAAATGTTCATCCATAAAAGTTGTAACCTGATCCATGTAAAGATTGATGCCTGGAACATCGCCCGGCTTTATATAATTAAGCTTTGTCATCTTGCGAAGCATTGATGATACAAGCTCTTTGTTATCGTTAGCCATAGTAACCCTCGTTTCTTCTTAAAGTTTATGTCTGTACTCTATTATATAGTATTAAAAACCATATGACAAGAGGCATATACATCCAAAAGTAAAAAATGTTATATAAGAATCTTATTGACAAAAAAATAAAACTGTATTATTGTACTATATGAGTAATACAATAATACAAAATAAGAGGTGATTATTTGGAATGGAACTTTGATGAGAATACACCTATTTATCTACAGATAATTGAACAGATAAAAAAGTGTATTGCAACTGGTGAACTTCAGGCAGATGAGAAACTTCCGGCTGTCAGGGAGCTGGCAGTAACAGCCGGAGTTAATCCGAATACAATGCAGAAAGCACTGTCACAGCTTGAAAATGAAGGTTATCTTTACTCAATAAGAACTTCCGGACGTTATGTGAGCAAACAGGCTGATAAGTCGCAGCAGCTCCAAAAAGAACTTACAAAACAATATGCGGACGCCTTTATTGAAAATATGAAAAGCCTTGGTTATGAAAAGGATGAAGTAGTAAAGATTCTTGCAGATTATATATCAGGCAGTAAATAAGATAACGAACAGGATGTTAAATCTTACAGCGAAATAAGGAGATTTTTATGGATGTATTAGTAGAATGTAAGGGACTTAAAAAAAGTTATGGAAAAATTCCGGTTATAAAAGAACTTGACCTGTCACTCGAAAGAGGAAGAATAATAGGAATTCTTGGACCGAATGGAAGTGGAAAGACAACTCTTATAAAAATACTTGCCGGTATTTTAAATAAAAATGATGGTGAAGTGACAATAAGCGGAAAGAGTATAGGAATTGAGACCAAAAAGATTGTTTCATACCTTCCGGAACGTACATATTTTTCACCAAATATGAGAGTAAAAGATACAATTAACTTTTTTGAGGATTTTTATGAAGATTTCAGAAGAGACAGGGCTGAACAGATGCTTGAAAGCCTTAATATTTCAAAGAATTCAAAAATTAAACAGCTTTCAAAAGGAACAAGGGAGAAAGTGCAGCTTGTTCTTGTTATGAGCAGGGAAGCAGAGGTGTATCTTTTAGATGAGCCTATGGGTGGCGTTGACCCGGCGGCAAGAGATTATATTTTAAAGACTATTCTTACAAATTATAACGAAAATGCAAGTGTTATTATTACAACGCATCTTATAAGTGATGTTGAGAAAGTTCTGGATGATGTTGTTTTTATAAAAAATGGAGAAATAGTTTTTCATAAGGATGTTGATGTTATCAGGGAAGAAAAAAATATGAGTATTGATTCGTTATTCAGGGAGGTATTCGCATGTTAGGTAAACTTATAAAATATGAGATGAAAAGTCAAGGGTTTATGTATGCCGGTATATATATTGTTGTTATGATTTTAAGTATTGTTACATTTGGTGCATATAAGATAAATACAGCTATGGGTGGCAATCCTGTGTTTTCAACAATTTACAGATTTGCTATTGCAGGAGCTGTTATTGCACTTATTGCGATGTTTATTATTACACTTGTAATGTCAATATTAAGATACAGGAATAATCTTTTAAAGGATGAAGGTTATCTCATGCACACACTTCCTGTATCTGCAGCCAGCCTTCATTTTAGTAAAATGATTGCTTCAATAATATGGTTTGCTGCAGATTTCATTGTTTTGATGCTGTCAATAGGATTTATCACAGGTGATTTAAAATATTCATGGATAAAAAAACTTAAAATGTTCATGTCGGCAGAGACAGACGGAACTGCAACAGGGATGGTTATATCAGGTATAACAGGGACTGTTGTTGCAATTACAGTATTATATATTATTATTTCGATAATTTCGGCATTGAGCACATTTTATGTATGCCTTGACCTGGGAAGCCTGTCATATTCAAGTAAAGGAATTATGGCTTTTGTGTGGTATATAATTCTTTATTTTGTCGGACAGATTCTTTCGCTTATAGGACTTGTAATTCTTTGTATTATTATGTATGGAGGCAATTTTATGGAGGTTATGCAGATGCCGCAGTCAGATGCCGCAACAATTGATTTTGTAAAGGGCACTTTTATAATGGCAGGCATAATATCTGTGATTTTAATACCTGCTGGAAGGCTTACCGCACCACTATTATTAACTTTCAGATTCCAGGTTAAGGTTTTGTCTGCATTATTATAGTTTCCTGGCTGTTTCGATAACAGATTGCTAAAGCTGTATACATATCTTTCTTCTGATTTCCACTCATCACCGTTAACTTTAAATGTTGCTTTATTGTTAAAGTCCAGACTTTCCGTTCCTGAAAAGTTTGCTGTGGTTTTATATCTGATCGTAACCGGAGTTTTTACATCTCCAGTTAAAAATTTAATTTTAAATCCACGATATGTATCTCCGGCACTGTTTTTATATTCAGTTGAAATGATCTGATAATCTTTTATAAGTTTTTCTTCAGATGTATTTCCTGTTTTAATTCCATAGACCTCTATGTCCTGAATTTGCTGCGGAGTCATATAATGGAGACCTACATTGCCTGGTATCTCATCTGTATAAACACTTCCTGCCGGAATGGTTCCGTCATAGTCAGACGTATTTCCTTTCGTAATCTCCGTTTTCCATGAGATGGTGTTATTTGCAACATCTACGCCTTCCTGTGTCTTTGTAAGAGCAAAACGGCTATAGCTAATATCAGGGCCTGGACCACCTCCGGTTGTTGGTGTTTCAAATATATGCTTACCATCAGCACTTTTTAATTGTATTGTGTTGTGGAATTGCTGGAGATAATCATCAGCATGTCCGGATTTTGTCAGGTTTACAGTATATGTAAATCTATAGATATATGGTTCTGTATGATCGGATGGTACCTTCCATTCAAAACTTGGCTGTCCGTTTGTTCCACCATTGTCGGTTACGGTAAATCCTCCTGAGAAACTGCCAGAAGCCTTATCCCAACTTCCCTCTGCATGGCCCAAACATTTGCTCGTATCTGTGGCATCAAACCATTCAACCTTAATATTCTGATATTGCTGTCCTTCATTTTCTCCCAGCGTATCCTTGAATGTCCAGCCTGCAAGAGCTACAGATGGTTGCTTATTTGCCGTAATTGTATACTTAATCGTATTATTATTAATTTCTGTTGCACGCTTATCAAGCCAGGTTTTATCATATACATATTCTGCATAAGCAGATGCACTATATCCTCCCTCAGTTTCTACAGAAGCACTGTTTCCTAAAGTATATTTCACATTATTGATATCGTTACCATTTGTGTCATGCATAATGATATTCGGATCAATATCAACCGCATACTTTATGACCAACTCATCTCCAGGTGCCATAACTGCCGGAACAGTCACAGACGCACCATCCTCACCTTGAGTAGTTCCTTTAGTAGGAGTAATTGATGTGAAGAAATCATTCTGGTTCAGAGTGTACTCAAGCCCGGAGATTCCAGGAGTTACTTCAGCATCCTGTATAGTCTGTCCGGAAGCTATATATTTCCAGTACACTTTCTTTGTTCCACTTGCCACGTTCCACTTATCCGCAGTTGCCACAACCGACTTACCAGCTACCGTTCCATCCCAGGTTGAGGAAATTCCTTTCGCAAACCCTTTACTAATCGCACCTGTATTATTGAAAACATCTGTAATCGTAATTCCGGTAAGATACTTGGTATTTTCACTTCCTTCACTTCCGGCTGTAATTGTTAACGTATAGATCAGCTTATCCCCGAACTTAGTAACTGCTTCTTTTGTCGCAGATGTTGTGTTTCCCTGTCCGAGATTATCTACTACTGATTTGGAAATGCTGATACCATTTTTATCCTCTTGCGGAATCTTCTGTACAGGAATGTCAAGCGGAATCTTTCCGATTGTAATTCTTTTTGTCTCGCTTCCATCTCCAGTTGAGATATTTGAAAGCTTGCCGCTGAAATAAAATGAACCTTTTACCTCCTGTGCAACTCCATTATCATCAAAAAATGATTTATGCCCATTTTCATTATCGTTATAAAAGGTAAGTGTAACTTTATCTGTTCCCACTGTATACTGTCCGATAATTTCATTGGCATCATTGGTAATATCACCAGTCTGATTTGTTCCTACGGTAAGTCCGTCCGGAAGCGCATATTCCAATGTATCACCAACAACCATTGCCTTATCACCCAGAGAATAATCTACTTTTACCTTAATATCTGATTGTGCCGGAATAGCAGTTCCATCTGTTGGAATCTCTTTCCACTGTGCATTATTATTCTCACGATATTGCAAAGCAGCATTGGTAATTTGATTTTCCCCTAACTGTATTGTTTCAGAATCTCTCCTGTAAGCCACAATTCCATAGGTACCATTTACAGTACTCTGTATCGGATAATTAATACCTGTTACATAAATATTATCACTTGCTTTGGTGATTGTCGCCTGTACAGCCGCTGCAGTTCCATTTTCAGGAATGTAATAGCAAAGATATTCTGCTGTTTTTTCCTTTCCTACACTTGCTGTACCTACTTTTGTATCCGGGATGGATATAGAAATATTTGTATCTCCAGGTGTTCCTCCACCAGTTAAAGAAACGCTGTACTGTTTAGAAAACCATATTGTTTTACCACTAATATTTAATGCTTTTTTTGCATCATCAGAAATTTCTCCGGAATCTGTTGCTGTGAATGTCATTCCAACCGGCAGATTTTCTCCGTTTACTGTAATCGTTGCATCACCAGCATTTGCTGTATATGGTGGAGCAGGTACCGGAATTGTACCGTCGTTACCACCAGTTGTCTCGTCACCCTCTACTGGTTGTTTATTGTCCTGGTCACCTTCATCCGCCAACGCCACAACACCAACCGTTCCAACTGAATCTGCAGTCAGTGTTTTCGTAAGGCTTGTGGTATTTCCGAAGACTCCGTCTGTGGAAACATCACCATTTGTTACTCCTACACCAGTAACATTCTTCACATCTGTCAGTACCGGAGAATCAAAGTTAACCTGTAACTGCATGGATTCTGCGCTTGTCAGAGATGCGTTTACTCCATTGTATAAGAGCTGAACATCATAGAATGCACCTGTATTAACATTAAATCCTAAATTCTGTGCGTTCTGTACGTATGCTTTAGTCTGTTCTGCACTGACAGGATTAACCTGGAAGCTGAAGCCATCCGGGAAAGATGCATTCTTTAGGTAATTGCGAAACAAGTTCGCAATCCTAACTAAAAAGCGGTA
>ERZ1106951.3813-NODE-3813-length-10573-cov-2.566648_pt1 | contig 10573 bp, 7 predicted proteins | sample MGYA00403676_ERZ1106951 | MGnify/ENA primary metagenome ERZ1106951 (study PRJEB35170, sample SAMEA104062398) | human gut metagenome | biome: human gut; feature: human-associated habitat; material: faeces | place: Denmark | collected 2012-04-23 ...
AGGAAATGAATGGGTCATTTATTCAAGTGGTTATATGGTTATACAAACTATTTTATTATGGACACATGCTAAAAGTCTTGTTTGTAATGAACCATCATTTGATATAAAAAAGATTCTATTAAATATTAATATTATTGCTATCATTATTGGAATTTGTCTTTTTATGTTTCAATTACAATTACCATCTTTACTTGTTGATACTTTTTCTAAAGTAGGAAGTATGATGGGACCATTAGCGATGATTGTTATTGGAATGCTTATTGGAGAAATGGATTTAAGGAGTATTTTTGTAGAAAAGAGAACATATTTAATTTCTTTATTTAGATTAGTTGTCTTTCCATTAATTATGATTCTTATTTTTAAATTTACAGGTATGTCTCGTTTAACAGTTGATGCTGACAAAATTTTGTTGATTACAATTTTAGCTGCATCTGCACCACCAGCGGCAACAATTACACAATTTGCACAACTCTATAATAAACATCCAGGGTATGCAAGTATTATGAATGTAATGGGGGTTATTTTTAGTATTATTACGATGCCATTCATGATTATGATTTATCAATTATTATAAAAGGTAGAGATACCTTTTTTATTTATAGTTTAATAAAAGGAGTTAGACATGAAAAAAATATTATGTATTTTATTATTACTTCTTACAGGGTGTTCCTCTAAAACATCAATGATAGAAATCCAAAAACATGTTTATGTAGAAAAAGAATTTAAAGATAGTTGGTTAGAAACTAATGAATTTGGTGATAGCTATATTAAAGAAGAACTCCAAGGAGGATATCATTATCATTTTAGAAATCTTTTTTAATACTGGCGGGAAGATAGAACTTTATAACTACAGTATTAAAAAGAATGATTTGATTATTTCAGGGGAAATGATTTCTCCTAAAACGATTCGTTTAGTTCATCCACATCTTGATAATGTGACAAGTGAAGGAGTAATTATTCATGAATTAGGTCATTATTTTGATGAAAAACATCAATTTAGTTCTTCTAAACAGTTTACAAAGTTATATAAGAAATATAGAACATTATTTAATCAAAAGACAAAAAAAGAATATTTTGCAGAATGTTTTAAAGAATATGTTGGTGGTCATCAAGAAAAGGTGAAACCATTTCATTCATATATGAAGACAATTACTCAAAAAATACGCCAAAAAAATAAATGAGCTATGCAAAAAGCGTGACTTATGAATAAAAAAACGATATAATGTGTCTAAAAAAGAAACTAATAAATAGGTTTTGATAAATGATATTAATGCACTTTAAAATATGATAATATGTTATGGTGAGGTGAAAATGATGGATGATTTTATTAGACCGCCAAAAAAAGAAGTAAAACAAGAAACAAAACAAAGACCAATCAAAGAAGTTTTAATTGTTATTTTGATTATTGTCTGTCTTGCAATTGGGTATTTTGCAGGCTATGTTTCAAAAAAGAATGTTATTGTTAAAAGTAAAAATGATAGCAGTATTATTAATGAAGTTTATGATACTTTAGATAAGTATTGGGTAAATACGAATGATCAAGATGTAAGTTTAAATACCTCTGCTATTGAAGGAATGGTTGCAGGATTAAATGATCCTCATTCAAGTTATCTAACAAGCAAAGAAGCTGTTGAATTTAATCAAACAGTTGCTGGAAATTATCAAGGCATCGGTGTAGGTTTTTCTATGGTAGAACAAGGGGCCATGATTACTAAAGTATATAGTGATTCACCAGCAAGTAAAGCAGGCTTAAAAGTTGGCGATATTATCACGAAAGCGGATGGAAATGAATTAGCACAAGCAAGTACTGATCAAGTAAGAGACTACGTGCGTGGTGAAGATGGAACAGAAGTTACATTAACGATTTTAAGTAATCAAAAAACAAGTGATGTGACAGTTACAAGAGGCGCATTAGATACTTCTGCTTTTTATGAAATAAGAAAACAAGGAAATGTATCTTTTGGATATATTGAATTATCAACTTTTGGAACAGATACTGCTAAGCAAGTAGAAACAGCCTTAGAAATGTTTAAAAAGAAAAATATTCAAACATTAGTTATTGATTTAAGAGATAATGGTGGAGGCTATTTAACAGCTGCTACAGATATTTTAGATTTATTCTTTACTTCAGATGAAGTAATTTATCAAATGAAAGAAAAAAATAGTGCAGCAAAAAAATATTATGCAGAATCAGATAAAAAATATGAATTTGAAAATGGTTATATTCTTGTAAATGAAAATACAGCAAGTGCTTCTGAATTAACAGCAGGAGCTTTACAAAGTGAAAAAGGATATCAACTTATTGGAAAAACAACTTATGGAAAAGGAAGTGCACAAACTCAAAAAACACTTTCTGATGGATCAGTTTTAAAGTATACGTATGCTAAATGGATGATTCCTAATGGGACATGTATTAATGGAAAGGGTCTAACACCTGATGAAGAAGTTGATAATGTTTCATTATCAGGAATTACAACAAAAGATGTAAAAGAAACCTTAAAAGTTGATTGTGTAAATACACGTATTAAATCTATGCAAAAGATGCTCAATATTTTAGGATATTCTGTTGATCGAGAAGATGGTTATTTTTCAGTTAATACACAAGCAGCATTACAACAATTTGAAACAGATAATCATTTAAACGTAGATGGAGAGTATAGTCAAAGTGATAAACAAATGCTGGTTGCAAGAATGATGATTTATATCAATAATCATGAAAATGATAAACAGTATGATCAGTTAATGAAAATCATAAAATAAGGTGGTGAAACTATGTCTCAGTTTAAACTCGTTTCTCCTTTTCAACCAATGGGAGATCAAGTTCAAGCTATTCAAGAACTTGTAGATGGTTTAAAAGCAGGTAAAAAGGAACAAGTCTTACTTGGGGGAACTGGAACAGGAAAAACATTTACTGTTGCTAATGTTATCAAAGAATATAATAAACCAACGTTGGTTTTAGCACATAATAAAACATTAGCAGGACAATTATATTCAGAGTTAAAAGAATTTTTTCCTGAAAATAGAGTAGAGTACTTTATTTCAAACTTCGATTTTTATCAACCAGAAGCTTATATTCCAGGTAGAGATCTCTATATTGATAAAAATGCAAAAACAAATTATGAAATTGAAATGTTGCGTTCAGCAGCAATGAATTCACTTATTGAAAGAGAAGATGTCATTGTTGTTGCTTCAGTTGCTTCTATTTATGGACTTGGAAATCCTGAACAGTATAAAGAAATGATTTTCTCATTACGTGTTGATCAAGATATTGATCGTAGAGAATTATTGACATTTTTAGTCGATCGTCAATATCAAAGAAATGATATTGAACAAACTAAAGGAACTTTTAGGGTTCGTGGTGATGTTATTGAAATTGTTCCAGGACATAGTGAAAGTTATTTGATTCGTATTGAATTATTTGGAGATACAGTAGAACGTATTTGCGAAGTAGATCCCCTTACAGGACATATTTTAGGTTCTTATAATACGTATACTATTTATCCTGCTTATGGATATGTAACGAAAAAGGAACAAATGTTAAAAGCTTGTGATACGATTTCTAAGGAATTAGAAGAACGATTACAGTATTTTAAAGATGAAACAAAGCTATTAGAGTATGAACGTCTTGATCAAAGAACGAGACATGACGTGGAAATGTTAAGAGAAGTGGGAATGTGTCCAGGAATTGAAAATTATTCACGACATATCGATGGACGAAAAGCAGGTCAAAGACCTTATACATTGATTGATTATTTTCCTAAAGATTTTTTACTTGTCGTAGATGAAAGTCATGTTATGCTTCCACAAATTAGAGGAATGTATAATGGGGATCGTTCTCGTAAAGAAACATTAGTAGAATATGGTTTTAGACTTCCAAGTGCTTTGGATAATAGACCACTCGTTTTTGAAGAGTTTGAAGATTTGATTCATCAAGCTATCTTTGTTTCTGCAACGCCAGGTGATTATGAACTAGATAAGGTTCATCATCAAGTTGTTGAACAAATTATTAGACCAACAGGGCTATTAGATCCAATCATAGAAGTAAGACCTATTGATGGTCAAGTAGATGATATTATTGATGAAATTCATCAACGTATTGAAAAAAATGAACGTGTATTGATTACCACACTTACTAAAAGAATGGCAGAAGACCTCAGTGCTTATCTTGTAGAACTTGGGTTAAAAGTTGCTTATTTGCATAGTGATACTAAAACATTAGAAAGAACAGAAATTTTAAGAGATCTACGTCTTGGAAAATATGATGTTTTAGTGGGTATCAACTTGTTAAGAGAAGGATTAGACTTACCAGAAGTTTCTCTTGTTTGTATTTTAGATGCTGATAAGGAAGGTTTTTTAAGATCGGAAAGATCATTGATTCAAACTATTGGACGTGCTGCTAGAAATAGTCATGGTAAAGTTATTATGTATGGTGATAAAATTACTGATTCTATGCAAAAGGCCATTGATGAAACAGCAAGACGTCGTGAAATACAAGAAAAATATAATAAGGAACATGGTATTATTCCTCAAACAATCAAAAAGGAAATTAGAGAAGCTATCCATGGACAAGAAAATGTGGATGAAGCCATTTCTCTTGTTAAAAAAGGTAAGAAAGCGAAGAAGAAAGATAAAGAAACACTTATTAAAGAACTTGAAAAACAAATGAAAGAAGCAGCAAAAGCACTTGATTTTGAAAGAGCAATGGAACTTAGAGATATGATGTTGGAGTTGCAAGGTGAAGTTTGAGTTTAATCATTTAGAAAAAAGTGTTTTAGATTCTTTATCTAAAAAGGGTCGAGTTTATCTTGTAGGTGGTATTGTTAGAGATATGGTGATGTATCAAAAGGTAGATTACCATGATGTAGATGTAGAAATCTATGATCTAGAAATAGATGAGATTATTGATATTTTATCTCAATATGGAAAAGTAAACGAGGTAGGTAAAAGTTTTGGTATTTTAAAATTGGATTGTTTACCAAATTTTGATTTTGCTTTACCTCGTATTGAAAGAAAAAAAGGACAAACACATCGAGAATTTGAGGTAGAAGTTCATAAAAATTTAGATATGAAAATAGCATGTCGTAGAAGAGATTTTACAATTAATGCAATGATGTATGATTATCAAAATGAAAAGCTGATAGATTATTATCAAGGACAAGAAGATATTAAAAATAAATGTTTAAAAATGGTTGATGAAAAAACATTTTATGAAGATCCTTTAAGAGTATTAAGATTAGCTCAATTTATGGCTCGTTTTGAATTTCAAGTGGATTTAAAAACAAAAGAGATTTGTCAAAAAATGGTCAATGAAGGAGTTTTACAATATTTATCTTTAGAACGAATTCAACAAGAATATAATAAGTTATTGATGTCTTCACATCCATCAATGGGTTTAAAATTCTTATTAGAACTCAATGCTCTTATTCGTCCTTTAGAAACATTAGCAACATGTCCTCAAAGATTAGATTTTCATCCTGAAGGAAATGTGATGAATCATACTTTATTAGTTGTTGACTTAGCTGCTTTATGTAAAGATAAAACAAGTTGGCCACTTGCTTTCATGTGGAGTGCTTTACTTCATGATATAGGAAAACCATTAGTAACAACTCCTGAAGGAAAAGCACCAGGGCATAATGAAAGTGGTGTAAAAGTTTTTAATCAATATTTTAGTCATTTTTTTACAAATAAAAAAATGAAAAAATATATTCGTACAATGATCTATTATCATATGCATTTGATGAATATGGTAAGAAATCAAAGCAAAGATTATAGTTACTATAAATTATTAAAAGGAATAGAAGGAATTTTTCCTTTAAACGATTTAGTATGTATGTCGAAATGTGATAAGTTAGGACGACTTGCAAATCGTCCAGAAACAATTTCAACATTAGATACTTATGTTGAAGAAAAGGTTTCAAGATGTGGAAATCATGCATTAAAACCTTTTGTGGATGGTAAACTCTTAATAGAATTAGGATTTAAACCTAATCAAGATTTTAAAGAATTACTTGATTGGGCCTATGATTTACAAATGAGAGGGCATGACAAAGAAAGTGTTATTCAATTATTGAAAGGAAGAAAAGATGGAAAATAAATTAATTATTCGAGGAGCAAGAGAAAATAATTTAAAAAACATTAATATCGATATTCCTAAAAATAAACTTGTTATTATGACAGGTCTTTCTGGTTCGGGGAAAACATCTTTAGCTTTTGATACAATTTATGCTGAAGGACAAAGAAGATATGTAGAATCACTAAGTGCTTATGCAAGACAGTTTTTAGGCAATATGGAAAAACCAGATGTTGATGCGATTGAAGGTTTATCACCTGCTATTGCAATTGATCAAAAAACAACTTCTAACAATCCACGTTCAACTGTAGGAACAGTTACAGAAATCTATGATTATTTAAGATTGTTATATGCACGTGTAGGAAAAGCTTATTGTCCTAAACATGATGTTGTTATTGAAAGTCAAACAATTAAACAAATGGCAGATACGATTGACCAATACGCTGATGGCAATCGTTTAATGGTTGTCGCAAGAGTTGTTAAAAGAAAGAAAGGAACTTTTAAAGATTATTTTGCGGACTTATTAAAAGATGGTTATTTACGTGTGGTTGTTGATGGACAAAATTACATGTTGGATGAAGAAATCGAACTTGATAAAAATAAAAAACATGATATTGATGTCGTTATTGATCGTATTATCAAAAAAGAAGGTTATCGTAGTCGTTTAGTAGATTCTTTAGAAGTCGGTTTGAAACTAACGGGTGGAGAAGTCATTGTTCAAAACTTAACAACAAAAACAGAAGAACTTTTTAGTGAACATCTTGCTTGTCCAATTTGTGGTTTTTCTGTTCCTAAATTAGAACCACGTTTATTTTCATTTAACAATCCATTAGGAGCTTGTCCGGATTGTCGTGGATTAGGGATTAAAAATGAAGTGGATGTTGATTTATTGATTCCAGATTGGAGTAAATCAATTAATGAAGGTGGACTTCGTTATTTTAAAACAGCAGTCGGAACAAATCGTATTGAATGGCAAAGATTTTTAGTTCTTTGTAAGAAATATAAAATAGATTTAGATAAACCATTAAAAGATTTTACAAAACAAGAATTAAGTTATATTCTTGATGGTTCGAGAGAACCTATTAGTTATGAAATCGTATCAGATAGTGGAAATGTCTCACGTACAACAAAATTTATTGAAGGTGTGAGAACATTAATTGCAAGAAGATATGAAGAAACAACTTCAAAATGGTCAAAAGAATGGTATGCATCCTTTATGTCAGAACATACTTGTCCTACATGTAAGGGAAGAAGACTTAATGATCAAGTTCTTTCTGTAAGAGTCGGTGGTTTAAATATTGCTGAATTTACAGAACAATCAATTGAGGATGCTTTACATTTTATTCAAAATATAAAATTAACAGACTATGAAATGAATATTGCTCGATTAGTTGTTAAAGAAATCAATGATCGTCTTACATTCTTAAATAATGTTGGTCTTGGTTACTTAACACTTGCTAGACGTGCAGGAGGATTATCTGGTGGAGAAGCTCAACGTATCCGTCTAGCAACTCAAATTGGAACACGTCTTACGGGAGTGTTATATGTTTTAGATGAACCATCTATTGGTTTACATCAAAGAGATAATGAAAAGCTTATTAAATCTTTACAAGATATTAGAGATTTAGGAAATAGCGTTCTCGTTGTTGAACATGATGAAGATACAATGAGAGCTTCAGATTTTATTGTTGATATTGGTCCAGGAGCTGGTGTTCATGGTGGACAAGTCATTTGTGCAGGAACACCAGAAGAAGTTATGAATTGTAAAGATTCTATTACAGGACAATATTTATCTGGAAATAGAAAGATTGAAGTCCCTCAAAAACGACGTAAAGGGAATGGCTTATTTATTGAAGTTAAAGGGGCTAAGGAACACAACTTAAAGAATATTAATGTTAAATTTCCTCTTGGTAAATTCAATGTCGTTACAGGAGTATCAGGAAGTGGTAAATCAACATTAGTGAATGATATTTTAGGAAAATCATTAATGAGATATGTTTATCAATCAAAAGAGAGACCAGGTTTACATAAAGAAATCTTAGGAATTGAAAATATTGATAAAGTCATAGAAGTTTCACAAGATCCAATTGGAAGAACACCACGTTCAAATCCAGTAACTTATACAGGTGTCTTCGATGATATTCGCGATTTATTTGCACAAACAAATGAAGCGAAAATGAGAGGTTATGATAAAGGAAGATTCTCATTTAACGTTAAAGGTGGTCGTTGTGAAGCGTGTCAAGGTGATGGATTAAAGAAAATTTCAATGCACTTTTTACCAGATGTCTACGTTCCTTGCGAACAATGTGAAGGTAAACGATATAATGAAGAAACTTTACAAGTGACTTATAAAGATAAAAATATTTATGATGTTTTAGAAATGACAGTAGAAGAAGCGGTAGATTTCTTTGATAATTTACCAAAAATTAGAAATAAGATCCAAACACTTTATGATGTTGGTCTTGGTTATATTAAACTTGGTCAAAGTGCAACAACTCTTTCTGGTGGAGAAGCTCAAAGAGTTAAACTTGCAAGTGAATTACAAAAGAAGTCAACAGGGAAAACTGTTTATATTCTTGATGAACCAACAACTGGATTACACAGTCATGATGTTGCAAGACTTATCGATGTTTTACAACGTATTGTTGATCAAGGAGATACAATTATTGTTATTGAACATAATTTAGATGTTATTAAAGTAGCAGATCATATCATTGATTTAGGACCTGAAGGTGGAGCTGGAGGAGGAACAATTGTTGTTACAGGTACTCCAGAAAAAGTAGCAAAGTGTGAAAAAAGTTATACAGGTCAGTTCTTGAAATCAATGCTTTAAGGAGAAAAAAGATGAAATCAATTACAGTAGAAAAATTATTAGGGAATAATAAAAATTATCAACAAGTTACAGGAAATGAAGAATCTTTAAAAAGAGTTATTTTAACTGGTGAAATCAATCGACCAGGTTTTGAATTAGCAGGATTCTTTAAACATAGTGACTTTAGAAGAATTATTGTCTTTGGTGATAAAGAAATGGCTTTTATTGCTGAGATGACAGAAGAAAGACAAAAAGAAATCTTTCCGTGTTTAATTAATGAAGAAGTACCTTGTATTGTAATTTGTAAAGGACATCCTTGTCCTGAAGTATTAAAAAATATTGCTGATGAAAGAAACTTTCCAATTTTTCAAACAGAAATGATTACAGGTGTTGTATCAAGTGAACTTATGAATACCTTAGAAGAAAAACTTGCAAGAGAAACATTAATGCATGGTGTTTTTCTAAATATTCATGGTAAAGGTGTCATTATTAAAGGGGATAGTGGAATCGGTAAATCAGAAATTGCTTTAGAACTTGTTAAAAGAGGCCATTTATTAGTTGCTGATGATGCTGTAGAACTTTATCGTATAGGACAAAAAATCGTTGGTAAAGCACCTGCTGTTCTTGCTAATTTATTAGAAATTAGAGGAATTGGGGTTATTGATGTTTCTAAGATGTTTGGTATTTCTGCTATTTTAGATAGAAATGATGTTGATTTGGTGATTCAGCTAGAACGTTGGGTACCATCACGTGAATATACACGTGTAGGGGTTGAAGAAAATGATATTTCAGAAGATGTTTTAGGAATTAAAATTCCTAAAATAGTTGTTCCTGTATCAAGTGGTCGTAGTATGTCGGTTATTATTGAAGCGGCAGTTATGAATATGCGTTTACGTGACGTAGGTATTGATTCAAGTAAAGAATTTGTTGAACGTATTCTTAAAAATATTGATCATAATAAACAAGAACAATGAGATTCTTCCCAAGTTTTAATACCTTTATAGAAATTGGACCACTTTCTATACAATGGTATGCAGTTTGTATATTGACAGGTGCAGCAATTGCTTATTTTTTAGGGCAATATCATTTTAAAAAATTAGGTTATTCAAAAGAAATACTTTCTGATTATGTTTTTGGTTTATTATTTGTAGGAATCATTGGTGCTAGAATTTGGTATGTAATTTTTATGTGGAATGAATTGTATGCCAATAATCCGATGGAAATCATTATGATCAATCATGGAGGACTTGCTATTCAAGGAGGAGTTATCACAGGACTTATTTATAGTTATTTCTTCTTTAAAAAAAGAAATATTTCATTTCTTGTTGCGGGGGATGCCATCATGCCAGGTGTCCTTATTGCCCAAGCATGTGGGAGATGGGGAAACTTCTTTAATCAAGAAGCTTATGGAAGTGCAGTTGATTTAAGTTTCTTAAAAGCACTTCATTTACCACAGTTTATCATTGATAAAATGTATATTCATGGTCAATATTATCAACCTACATTTTTATATGAATCCTTAGGATGTGTGATTGGTTTTTTAATTATTTTCTTTATTATTAGAAAGTGCCAACAAAAACAAGGAATTCAGTTTTTTACTTATTTTATTTGGTATGGAGTTATTCGTTTTTTCATAGAAGCATTTAGAACAGATAGTTTATATGTTTTTGGATTAAAAACAGCACAACTTG
>ERZ1106951.3826-NODE-3826-length-10545-cov-4.612202_pt1 | contig 10545 bp, 8 predicted proteins | sample MGYA00403676_ERZ1106951 | MGnify/ENA primary metagenome ERZ1106951 (study PRJEB35170, sample SAMEA104062398) | human gut metagenome | biome: human gut; feature: human-associated habitat; material: faeces | place: Denmark | collected 2012-04-23 ...
CCCTTTTCCAGCTTGTTGTTCTCGACGATATCGAGGCCGTTGACTTTGATGTTTGTGACCCACTTGGCGAGGATCGTGCCATTGTTATAATACTGGTCGATGGTAATGACATTGTCCTTCGGCGTGTAGGTCACGGTAAAAACAGAATTCTCCGCACCGCCGGTCACGGAGAGCCTGTTAAACGCGTCGACTTTGTGAGTCGCATCGCCGGACTCGTGCTTAATCGTATAGTCGTAATGATCCTGAGTAAGTTCAAAGGTTTCCGTGTCATTATACTTGACTGACTTTGTAACAGGGGCTTTGGTATTGCCGCTGGCATCCTTGAAAACATAATTGACTGTGACCGTGTGGCCCGCCGTGCTGCGGGTGTAGAGTTTCAGGGATGCTTTTGTTGGTCCAAAAGTAAAATGCCCTGTTCCTTTAAGATAAGAGCCTCCATCAGAATCCGCTTTGTAAACTTCTGTTCCTGATGCAGGATGTACATCTACCCATAAATGCTTCTCAGTTTCTGTTTTTTCCCACTGCAAACCTTTATTTTCATAATAGACTTGCACAGAGAGGGTATAGTTAAACGGTGTTAACCCGCCCCATTTAATAGTAGGCTCATGTTCCACTGCGGCTGCCGAAACGGGCAGCAGGGAGAACATCATGACAAGAGACAAGAGCTATGCGCATAGTCGTTTGCATTTCATAAATCTATACCTTCTTTCCACGCGATTTCTTTTGAGTCCCATCCGGGACCCGGGTTCAGGGGGGATGCGATGGGGTTCAGGGATGTTTGCTGATTTGCTTGATAGGCGTTCACCGCTTTCCACCGGATATGGATCATATTTACAACTGCGGTAAAACCCCGCAGAAGCTACGGGGAAATTATAGCATAAAGCCGGTTTGCCTGCAAGGGTCAGCTTAGTCAAAATGACAATTTTTTCGCGATTGCAACAGGTCTGAAACGGGCGGCGCCGTCATGGTCAGGTCGCTCATGACGTAGATCGTCGCACCGTCATCCGCTGCGTCGACCGCCTTGGCCAGCGTGGCGAAGGGCTTGTCCGCCGAGCCGTCACCGGTTCCATCATTGCCGCTGCTGCTGACATAGACCGCCGTGCCCCCGTCGGCATAGGCCGCTGCCGGAAGGAGTGTGAGACACAGCACAAGTGCCATCAGGGTTGACGAAATCCTTCGTTTCATAAGTTTCTTTCCTCCCTTAAATGTAGGAATATAGAAGAAGTTCAGCCATGGGTTTGTCCCGGCTGAATTTATACCGCGGCGGTGCTGCCGCCCTTGAAGCGGAAGTGAATTGTTTGGCAGTGATGGCCAAAATCCGTCAAAATGCAAAATAAATGCGGGGGTGGGACTGGCTATTTGTGTATTTTACCATACGTGAACATGAAAAACAAGGCGTTTGCAGAGTTGACAGACAGAGTTTGCGCTAAGTGAGCTTGTTAAGAAATTGATGATCCGCTGCGGAACCGGGGGGGTGCCTCCTTACCTATATAGGATACGGGCTGAAAGAGGAAAAAAACAAGCGAACGCGCTCGAATGACCATGCCAGATTTTCAGCACAAACCGTGCCAAAATTGTTGGCTCGTGCGGATAGCTGTCATATAATGGAGAAAAAAGCGGAGAGATCACCATGTTTGTCGAACGATTTGACGGACTGATGAATATTGCGGAACTTTCCAACAGCCAGCTGGGACGGGAGATCAGCATGAATCCCTCCCGCATCGGACGGCTGCGCTCCGGTGCACGGCCTCTGCCGAAGCACCACGAGTTTCTGCCCGGGATGTGCGCTTATCTGGCAGCGCACCTACCTTGCAGGAATGATCCGGTGAGAAACCGTACAGCGGGGCAGAACTGCCCGATTCCGTAATAGATAAAACCCCCGGATACCTTGCTCCCCTGACAGGGAGGATAAGGTATCCGGGGGTTTTTATTCCTGAGTTTGCAGGCTTTCCGTATGGCGGTCAACTCTCTTTTCTGCCTGCGGATGTCCTTGCGAAAGAGGGCGTCTGCCATACCAAGCCTGCGCCGGTAGGCAGATAGGCGGGCACTGTTTGGGCAAAGACTTCCAGACCCATGGGGCCGGTGCAGTGACAGACACCGGCGCAGGCGACAGAGCTGCGGCGGAAACAGTCCGCCGTCCGGGCAATGCGTTCCGGGTCTGGGGGTACCAGGTGGGTACCGCCGAAAACGGCCTGGATGGGCCGCTCCGGGAAGCGCCGTTCCACCGTGGAGAGAATGTTGCGGATGCCGTTGTGGGCGCATCCGGTGAGTACCACCAGCCCTGCTGGGGTATCCACCACACAGACCTGCTCCTCCGGGAAGGTATCCAGGACAAGGCGGCCATCCGGCCCCTCCATGACCGAGGAGGGATGCACCGCCTCCTCTGGTCCGGGGACGGGGAAATTCCCCAGGAGATACACATGAGGGCCGATCTCCACCGTGTCGTCCGCCAGGCAGCGGAAACCGGTCAGCCCCTGCTGGAAGAACCAGGATGCCTCCATGGGCGGGCCTACCAACTCCAGCGTCTGGGAATAGGTTTCCTGCTGAGGCGGGTCGCACCGGTGATCCCACCACTTCCGGATGAAAAAGCCGCTATGGGCATAAATGGGTACGTCCGGCGGAAGGAGCTCCGCCAGGCGCAGAAAACCACCGCAGTGATCCCGGTGGTTGTGGCTGAACGCCACGGCAGTGACCCGCCGGAGGTCGATACCCAGCTTCTCCGCGTTCCGCAGGCAGGCGTCCCGCTCCCCGGCGTCGAACAGCAGGCGGGTATCTCCTTCCTCCAGGTAGACGGACAGGCCGAATTCCCCCTCAAGGCCGGGGTACAGAACGGCGTTTTCTGATAAGACAGTCAGCTTCATGGCAGGCTTTTCTCCTTGTCAGTTGTTAAAAAAACGGAGGAAACGCCGGGGCGTCTCCTCCGTTTTTGTATGGTCTGGGAAATTACTGAACGGCAACAGTGCGCTGGAAGGTATCGATCCAGGCTTCCTTGTTGGCGGTGATGTAGGCCTCGTCAAATTCCTTCAGGGCGTTCATAGACTCGTCGCCGAAGGCCAGATAGGTCTTCAGGGAATCGTCCATGGTGGCGTTCTTGTTCACGGGGGCCTCGTTCATGACCTCAGCGATCTTGTCCTGGGTGTCCTTGCTGATGAGGTATTCCACAAACAGCTGGGCCAGCTCAGGGTTCTTGCAGTTCTTCACCACGTTGGCGGTGGCGGGAGCGGAGAAGGAGCCCTCGGCGGCGTCCACCCAGACCATGTTCAGGCCGCTGTCGGTCAGGCTGGGCATATTGATGTCCATGAACACGGCGATGTTGGCCTCACCGGTGGTGAAGGCGTTGACAACGTCGGAAGAGGTGGAATACCACAGATCGATGTTGTCCTTCTTCTCCTGCATCAGCTCCATGGCGGGGGTCACATCCTCCTGGCTGCCGCCCATGGCCTCGGCCATAGCCACCAGCATGTAGGGGCCGGCGGTGGAGGTCATGTCGGGCAGAGCCACCATGTGCGCATACTGGTCATCAAACAGACCCTCGTAGGAGGTGGGGGCGGGCAGACCGGCCTTCTCCAGAGCGTCGGCATTGTACATGATGCCGTAGCGGCACAGGGAGTAGCAGGGGCCGTAGCCGTCGGCGTTGACAGCGATGTCATACAGATCGCCGATGCTGGTGACGATGTTGGTGTCGATCTTCTCAAACAGGCCCGCCTCATTGCCGGTCTGGGCAAAGCTCTTGGTCAGCAGGGCCACATCGGCAGTGGGATCGTTCTGCTCAGCCATCAGCTTGTTGAGACGGTCGCCGTTGCCGCTGGTGGGGTCCACCACGATGGTGCAGTTGTACTTGGACTCAAAGTCGGCGGCCAGGGTCTTGAGACCGGCCTCGGCCCAGCCCCAGGTAGCAACGACCAGCTCGGCGCCGCCGAAATCCTGAGTATCGCCAGCTGCTTCGCCGTTTCCGGCGTTATCGGCGGGAGCTTCCTCCTGCTTGCTGCCGCCGCAGGCGGCCAGGCTCAGGGTCATGACCAGAGCCAGCATCAGTGTAAAAATGCGCTTGCTTTTCATTTTGTTTACATCCTCCAGATTTTATTTGATGTCTTTATATACACAGAAATGCTGGGCGGGGAAGTGAAGCAGAACTTCACTGCCCTCCTGCACGTCCGCATATTCGTGGATAGCGGGGTATACCATTTCCTCAAAGCAGCCGGAGACCTCCAGCCGGGTGGTATGGCCCTTGTAGGTGGCACTTTTGACGGTGCCCCGGACGGTATTGACACCTTCCTGCTCCGCAGTCCGGATGTTTTCGGAACGGATGGCCAGAATGCATGCGTCGCCCTCAGTCAGCTCCTGGGCGGCCTCTGCCGGGACCTGGAGCGTGTGAGCACCGCAGCGGATCAGGCGCATATTTCCCTCTGTTCCGGCGGCGATGCCGTGAAGAAAGGTGGAAAAGCCCATAAAGTCTGCAATAAAGGGAGAGGCGGGCCTGTCAAAGACCTCCTGGGGCTTGCCAATCTGCAGAATGTGGCCGGCATTCATGACGATGACCCGGTCTGCCAAGGAGACGGCCTCCTCATGATCGTGGGTCACGATGATGGTGGTGATGCCCAGCTCCTTCTGGATGCGCTTGATCTCCACCTGCATCTCTACCCGGAGCTTGGCGTCCAGGTTGGAGAGGGGCTCATCCAGCAGCAGAATGGAGGGACGGGTCACCAGAGCCCGGGCCAAGGCCACCCGCTGCTGCTGACCGCCGGAGAGCTGCCGGGGATAACGCTTGTCCATGCCGGTAAGCTTTACCAGAGCGAGCATGTGCTCCACCCGCTCACGGATCTCGTTTTTGGGCAGCTTCTGGAGCTTCAGACCAAAGGCCACGTTTTCAAAAACCGTCATGTGGGGGAACAGCGCGTAATTCTGGAAGAAAATGCCGATATTGCGGCGGTAGGGGGGGATAGTGGAAACGTTTTTGCCGTCCACCAGGATCTGCCCGGCGGTGGGTTCAGTAAAGCCGGCGATCATGCGCAGTGTGGTGGTCTTGCCGCAGCCGCTGCCGCCCAGCAGGGCGATCATCTCGCCTTCGGCAGCCTTCAGGTTCATGGAATCCACCGCAGTGAACTCGCCGAATCGCTTGGTCAGTCCCTGTAATTCCAAAGTAGCCATAGTTTACACCTTTCCGTTCTCACTTAACAAACATGTCCAACCCTACAAACTTCTCCATCAGTACGATCAGAACCAGAGATGCCAGGATCAGCAGTGTGGAGATGGCGGCCAGAGTGGGGTCGAAGGTCAGCTCCATATAGTTCATGATGCGGATGGGCAGGGTGATGAACCTCGGGGTGGAGAGCAGGCTGCTCAGGGCCACCTCGTCAAAGGAATACAAAAAAGCCAGCAGCGCACCGGCCATGATGCCGGGCCGGGCCAAGGGAATGGTGATCTTGAAGAACACCTGAATAGGGGTGGCTCCCATGGAGGTAGCCGCATCCTCCAGCGTCCAGTTGAACACGTGGAGTACAGACACCGTGTTCCGCACGATGTAGGGCAGAATGATAATGAGGTGACCGATGAAAATGCGCAGCATACCGGACACACCGCCGATCTGGCTGTAGACCTGCAGCAAAACAAAGGCGAAGGCCACACTGGGCACATACATGGGAGAGGTGTAGTAGTTCAGCAGAGCGTCCTTGCCCTTAAAGCTGTACCGGCAGACGGATAGGGCCGCCGTGACGCCCAGCAGAATATCCGCCGCTGTGGCCAGAATACCGATTTTCAGGCTGTTCACCAGACCATCCATAAAGTGGGTGGAGGAACCGAAAATATTGGCGTACCATTTCAGGGAGAAGCCCTGGGGCGGGAAGGTGATGAGGGCTGTGGGCGTGAAGGAGGCGATGACGATCACCACCAGAGGCGCCAGCAGGAACAGCATCACCAGAATGGCAAAGATCCGGCAGGGCAGATTCACATCTTTTTCGCGCATATCACTTTCCTCCTCCCATACGTTTCATATATCCGGAGGTGCACAGCACCACCGCGATCTGCACCAGCAGGATCACTGCCAGCAGAATATAGCTGATGGCGGAGGCCGCACCCCAGTCGAAATTCACATTGATCTCCTGGACCACCATGGTGGCCATCATCCGGAACTTGGAGCCGCCCAGCAGTTTGGGCGTCACGTAAGAGGTCATGCTCATAGTGAACACCAGAACGCAGCCGGAGATAATGCCCGGCAGGCTCAGGGGGAACACCACCTTGGAAAAGGTCTGCAGAGGAGAGGCACCCAAGCTGTAGGCCGCGTACTCCACGTTGGGGTCAATGCTCTGGAGCACACCCACCAGAGAGAGGACCATATAGGGCACCAGCAGGTGGATCATACCGATGATGACCGCCGTCTCCGTGTTCAGGATTTTCAGAGGGGCGGAGATAAGCCCCAAGGACTGGAGTAGCTGGTTCAAAAGGCCGTTGGTTCCCAGAATGACCATCCAGCCGTAGGAACGGACCACGGCGCTGACCAAAAAGGGAAACAGGATCACAATCATCATGACCTGCTTCATACGGGACTTAGTCCGGGCCATGTAAAAAGCCGTGGGATAGCCCAGCACCAGAGAGATGGCGGTGGACACCAGGGACACCCGGAGGGTGACCCAGAGGATGTTGCGGTAAAAGGGATCTCCGAAGAAATCCACAAAATCGGAAAAGCCGTTTTCGTGCAGGGTGTGGACCAGAATGTAGACCATCGGTGCCACGAAGAAAAACAGCAGGGTCAATACGGTGGGCAGTGCCAGCAGCAGTGCACGGTGTTTACGTTCCATCCGAACTTATCTCCTTTATCTCGTCAATCAAAGGCAGAAGCCGCTTGTGCAGCGCATCCACCAGACCCCGGTCCGTGCATTTCAGCTCCGGCGAAACCGCCAGCGGCATAAGGGTGAAGAACGTCAGCAAATTTTTGTGGGTGAAGCCCATGCGGCGGCAGTCCGCCAGGAACTGCTCCATCTGCGCCAGCAGCGCTTCCGGAGACTGGTCGCACATCAGTCCAGCCAGAGGCAGCGGGATGAGGGTCAGTACCTTGCCGTTTTCCACGGTGCAGAGCCCACCCTGGGATTCCCGGAGGGTGTTGGCCGCCAGAGCCATATCAGCGTCATTACCGCCATAGACCGTCAGGTTGTGGCAGTCATGGCCGTAGGTCAGTGCGGCGGCACCGGTGACACCGTCCATGCCGGTCAGCAGGCCGATGCCGTGCTGATCCCGGCCGTAGCGGTTGAATACTGCCATTTTTAAGTAAGGAGCTGTTTTCAGACAGGCAAAGCCGTCTCTTTCAGCTGCCAGGGGCAGGGCCTTCCGGACCCGCTGGGTGCGGATGGAGACGCCATCCTGGCCGATCAGATTCACCACGGCGGTGCCGCCGGAAAAACCGGAGGGCACCGGCACCCGGACGGCAAAATCCGTCTCTGTCACGGGACGGAGATGAACGGAGCCCCGCAGGTGGTCCGGGATCTGGTAAGGGGCGGTATGGGGCAGATAGCTGCCATGGTCCCAGACGATCTCTCCGGCCCGGAGCACCAGTTCCGGTCTGGGATGGCGCAGATCCTGCACCAGCTGCATATCAGCCTCCATGCCGGGGGCGATGCCGCCTGTGTGATACAGCCGCAGCCGGACGGCAGGGTTGATGGTGGCATACCGGATGGCCCGGATGGGGTCAAGACCCAGCTCAATGGCCCGTTCCACCACAAAGTTCAAATGCCCCTGACGCATCAGCCGGGGGAGGGGAACATCGTCCGTCACCAGGCAGATGCGGTCCTGCACCGGTGCATCATTCATGGCCTGGACGATTTCCCGGTTCAGCATGCATTCCTGTACCTGCACCGTGAAGCCCAGAGCCAGCTCCTCCCGGAGCTTTTCAGCAGAGGGAACGGTGTGGTCGCTGTCGATGCCCATGGCCCGGAAGGTCTGCAAGCGGCGGCCGGTGAGGGCGGAGACATGGCCATCCAGAAAAACGCCGTGGTTGGCGGCAGCTTCAATGACGGAGAGCATCCGCTCATCTCCGGCGGCGACGGCGTTGAAATCCATGACCTCGCCTAATCCAGCCACGCCGGGAATATCCAGCAGGGCCTCCATCTCAGCGGGGCCAACATCAAAACCGGAATCCTCCAGACCGGGAGCGGAGGGAATGGTGGAGGGGGCGGTCAGCAGCACCCGCAGGGGCAGGGACCGGCAGGCATCTGCCAGGCCCCGGACGCCCTCGATGCCAAGGACATTGGCAATTTCATGGGGGTCGGCGCATACCGTGGTTGTGCCGCAGGATAGGGCCACCTGAGCAAAATGCTCCGGCGTCAGCATGCTGCTCTCCAGATGCATGTGAGAATCCACGAAGCCAGGCAGGGCATAAGCGTTGCCGCCATCAATGCTCCGGCGGCTGTCCAGCGCTTCCTCCGGGCCAAAGACCCCGGCGATATGACCGTTGACAATGCCGATAGATCCGCTTACAATAGAGGCGCTGAACACATTGACGATCTGCACATTGCGGATTACCAGGTCAAAGGGGCGTCTGCCCAGCATAGCTTCGGCGATATCTTTCAGCATAGCGGTGTCCCCTCCGTTTCGTATGTCAAAAATAAGACATTTTAATGATATCTTTCTGGGGAAAAAAGTCAAGGTCATACCATACCATAATTTTAAACGGGAATTGCGGTTGTTTCATACAAGTTGAACGATCGAAACACCCCTTGAGAATAGGAGTAGTCAACAACCCACGGCCAAAAGGCCATGGGCTTGTAACTGCCCAGTCGTAGTAACGGATAGCTCCTCCGACCTTTAACCCCAAGAGACATTGCTGTCTCAAGTGGCGTTACATCGTAGGGTGGTTGACAGCACCCTTTGCGGCAAAGTTTACTCTGCCGCAACTGTATCAGGTACTTGGCTATCATAGAGATAGTTGATTCCCATGCGATACAGATTCATTGCGCCGATACGGTCATCGTTCGACTTGTAGCCGCAGTTCTTACAGGTAAACAGATGTATCTTTTTGTTGCGGTTTGCCTTTTCTGTGTGTCCACAGACGGGACAGCACTGGCTGGTATACCGAGGGTCGACCTTGATTACGGAAGATTGGTTCTGTTTCGCCTTGTAGATGAGTTTCTGTTCGAGGTCATAGAAAGCCCACGATACAGAAACATAGCGATGCTTCGTTTTGACACGTTCCGTGGCATGACGGATACCGGACAAATCTTCCAGAACGAAGAGAGTGTGCGCGGGGTTATTTACAACGAGTGCCTTTGATACACAATGGTTGACATCCTGCATCCAACGGTTTTCTCGTTGACCGATCCTTTTGAGTCTACGTCTTGAAGACGGGGTATGCCGCATCTGGAGTTCTTTTCTAAGTGCTGAATAGTGGGCTCTTTTCTGCTTGATGGACCGACCTCTCACAAACCCGGACTTGTGCTTGCTATCGTAAGTCGCAACGACGAAGTTGATGCCTCGGTCGATGCCTACAACATTACAGATATCGGAGAGATTACTCTCTTCTACATCATAGGTCACAGGGATATGTAGGAAGTACTTGCCATGCTTGTTCACCAGCTTGGCGGTGCCGAACCGGTAGATAGAGCGGTCGAAGTATTTCGACATCCCTTCCGCGAAATAAGGCAGTTTCACTCTTCCGCCGAGCGTGTTTATGGAAAAGCGGTCTTGTGTCAGGGAGTAATCTCTGTTCCAGACGAGGTCATACTGAGGTTTCTTGAAAGACGGTTTGATCCACTCTTTCTGATTCTCAAGGATGGTCTTATATCTGGCAATGACCGTCTTGAATACAGACTGAGTCATTTGAGATTTCAGTCCGAATTCTGCACGCAACGTAGGATACAGAGCCTTGTTGAGCGAAAACTGTTTTAAATCGTGTGTGCGAAACACATAGTCCGAAACATAGTTGCACGCTTCACGATAGACAGACATCGTTTCATCAAGTAACGTCTTATCTTCATCAGATGCCACTACTTGGATTTTTGCCGTGATGGACATTTGAGCCATAGTCAATCCTCCTTTCTTTGTTATTTCACTAATGCTATTATGCAATAATAGATAGTGAACGTCAAGGCGCATTGAGGTGACTTATGGATTGATGCCATAAAACAAAAGATTCAGAGCATCGCTGATGCTCATCACTGCGAAATCGTGGCAATGGAAACCGACAAAGACCACGTGCATATCCTTCTCGGATACGACACGACGGATTCCGTCTGTAACATTGTTAAGACACTAAAACAAGAAACGACACATCGTCTTTGGCAAAGATTCGGCCCTTTCCTGGCCAAACACTATTGGAAGAAAAGGATATTCTGGTCCGATGGGATACTTTGCCTGTAGTATCGGGGAAGTATCCTCGGCAATTATCCAAAAGTATATCGAAAACCAAGGATGATGCGCCTTTACGAACAGGGCTCCTCCCACCGCCTAAAGGCATTGGGTTTCCGCCCAAACTATGTTGGAGGTATTTTTTATGAAAAATCACTGGCAGAGCGTTTTTACAGGTACTACTGCAAGCTCAACCGCCTGCCGTCACGGATC
>ERZ1106951.3830-NODE-3830-length-10534-cov-7.281515_pt1 | contig 10534 bp, 14 predicted proteins | sample MGYA00403676_ERZ1106951 | MGnify/ENA primary metagenome ERZ1106951 (study PRJEB35170, sample SAMEA104062398) | human gut metagenome | biome: human gut; feature: human-associated habitat; material: faeces | place: Denmark | collected 2012-04-23 ...
TCTTGAGATATGACCAGTAGCATTACACCATAAGCATCATTATGCCGTTCATAAAAGACATTAGTTTTTCAACTGTGATGACCTCTCTGGTTTTAACTTTTTCCCGTTTTGACCTTTGCAGTAATCACATTCCCCAACTTTTCCGTTTAGTTTAATGAGCTTTTTCAAATATTCATCCCGAATACAGCAACTACAAACTTTTTTTAGTTGATGTTCCATATCCCCGCTCTTCAAGTTTCATCATCAGGTCGTTTTCATATCCCATATTTTTATCTCATTTCACTATAAATCAAAACGCCCACACCGATAGAACCGTTTTACCTATCAGTGTGGGCGTCATCAATTATTTTAACTTCGCAAGAATCTCCTCGGCACTCATACCGTCTGCCATGAGTTTTTTCAGGACAGCCTCAGCTTCTGCTTTCTTTGCTTCCTCGGCGGCTTTCTGATCCGCTTTGGCTTTCTTTGCTTCGAGCTTACTTACTTCTTTCTCAGCGGACTTCAAAGCTACACGTTTATTTTTCAGCTCTGCTTTCAGAGAATCAATGTTCGTCGTGATAGACGCAATTTCCGTATTGAGAGCTTCGATGGTAGACTGCTTTTCTGCGATCTGAGATACAAAACCTCTGACCATTTTGGGCTTGTTTTTACTACCTTTGGTTCTTGGCATACGGATACCTCCATCAAATTTATATTGCTCTAATGTAAGTATATCATATTGTTTTCTCTATTTCAATTTTAGAAATTGAAATGACTAGTTGCTTGTTCTTTTGCGATATGCTCCATATCAGGATAAATAGAACTCTCATTGAATCCCATCGCATCAAGCTGAACTAAGAGTTTCTTTCTAATCTTCTGCGGTATACAAATTTTATAAAAGTAATCGCAGGATTCGTCTAACTTGAGTATCTGATCCAGCCGTTCAGTAGTGCTATGAATCGTAAAATCCGACTGTTGCACATACATTCTCAAGTCACATCCTACTCCATGACACGCAATGATTCTGTTCTGTAATTCATAATCATCGTTGTCATGATCAGAAAATGCGCCTTCCAAGTCACCTCTCAGACTGTCGTAGCTTATCGGAGGCACATATTCTCCATAACCCACTTTTTTATTCAGTTTCATTGGATTCAGCACCCAAACGGCTGCGTCCGTCTTTGCATCTTCATCACCGCTCAATGCAAAATACAAAGCAACCAGAGGCGATTCCGACCAATCCAGTAATCTGGTTGGCAATCTATAATGCTGCATCAACGTCAACCACGATGCGCGGTCATACCCCCTATACTAATAGGAATCCGCAGAGCCATTTTGGAATACATTTTTTCAAAAAAATTGAAAAACAAAAAAGCCGGAACAGGATGAACTACTTGCAGGCGCACTACTGCGCTACACTCGCTCATTCTGTTCCGGCCTATACTCGTCATGCGGTATCGCTCTTATCAAACAGTTTTATTCTATTGTAGCATGAATGTCGTTTTGCAGAACTGGCCAGCTACTCACGGCGCTTGCCTAGCCTTCCGCAACAGCACATCCATTGCTCGTTTCCATCTTACAAGTCGCTGCACATGGTATCGCTCGCAGCTGCATGATGAATTTTCTCTATTAGACGTTCCAGCAGGATGCAATCTTGCTTCTTTCCCTGTTTCACATGAAGTACAACCTTGCCATCAATCACTCCACCGGTTCCGATCCGCACTCCACCATCGGTGCGGACAACAAACTGTTCTTTGTCCAAACTACATCCTCCTTTTTAGTGGTTTACTTTCCCTATTCTCTATTGTATGACTATTTGCAGAACTTAACTTTCCTCTATATTTTCTATAATTATTCTCCTTTCGTCTTGCAATCACGCTTCTTTTCAGGTATAATGCAACTATTGAATCGGAATATAGCAATATTATATGCAACTAACGGCATCTTGTCAAGAAAAAAGTCGGAAACTTATTTTCTATAACGATTCACTAAGATTCCGCTGCATATCCACTACTACCTGATGAACACACACCACACCAGAAAGGTATGCAATCACATGAAATTTGGAGAGAAACTCTATGATTTGCGGAAAAAGAATGGCTATACCAAAGTTGAACTGGCAAAAATGCTGGGTGTCACCACCCGAACGATTGCTGGATACGAAAAAGAAGAACGCTATCCCAAAAAACGAGAAATATACCAGAAACTTTCTGACATCTTTCATGTTCCCTTGAATTATTTGTACACCGAGAACACATCTTCCGATGAGTTTATCTCCAAAGCTGGAAAAGTTTTTGGAGAGCGTGGACGAATGGAAGCTCAGCAGCTTGCCTTGGACTTGTCCGAGTTATTCGCATCCGGGGAACTATCCGACGAAGATATGGACGGCATTATGATTGTAATGCAAAAAGCCTATTTTAAGCACAAAGAAGAAAAGCTGCGAAAAGAAGCGGAGAACATTCGCACTCAAAAATCACACGGCCAGACCGAATGACCTATCTGTTGCGCCCAGCAGCAGATGCCCCGAAAGGAGTATTTGTATGGATTCTCTTTTAATTCATCAACAGGCCAACGATCTCGTTCAGAATTTTGGAACAAGAAACATTAAGAAAATTGCCTTAAATGTCGGCATGGAAGTCAGCGAAACTGACTGCTTTCACGACTTGCTCGGATTGTTTGCTTTCCAGTGGCACGATCACATGATTTTCATTAACCAACACATTGATAAGTACACAAAGCAGATGGTATGCGGTTATGCTCTGGGGCATTATCTGGAGCATCCTGATGTATCCTCCTTGAAAAAGTTCATCGCCATCAAGAACAAACATATCATCCTGCATGAGCAAAATGCGTTCACCTCTCACCTGATGCTGGACAGCAATGAGATTTATAATCTCACAAAGCAGGGATTAGACGCTGCACAGATTGCCGCCTTAAAGCGGATTCATCCCAACTTGGTACTCGTCAAATTGCTGGAGCTGTATCGCATGGGTTACGATCTTCGACACTACTATGCGCAGCATCACGCCTTTATTGAGTGCTTCAAACTTCCGGCCCATTTTAGATTTGATTCGGCACAGGCAGTTTGAAACAAATATCACTTAAAAGAAAAATGCCCACGATAAGCAGGGATTCCCTGTTCATCGTGGGCATCGTTTTGTTATTTTAGTTTTGAAGAGGAGTATCAGTACTTTTTTCCTCAATCCACGTCTTTTCAGCGCAAATTCTACTACTAACTTGAAGTTATTCATCAGTTTGTGAAGGTGTCGCTTCTACATTATTAGAAGTTTTTGACAAATATTTTTTTTCAAACTCCTTATTTAGCGGATGATAATATCCAGTCAGTTTCATAAAGTTTTTATAGTATCTATCTACCTCCACAGCATCCGTTTTCAAATAACCTCTAATTTCATTATCAGAAAAAACATCACACGCTACCGCGAATTTAGCAAAATCAATATATCCACTACCAATATCATTAACAATATTTCTTGGCAAATCATCAAAAAAAACAACAAAAAGATGCAAATACGTTCGGTCTTCTTCAATAAAGCTCTGAATCGACTTTGTATTTAGTTTTCTTGCCACATCACTTTTATATACTGCAAAAATTCTATTAATATGTATTTTTCTCTCTTTCACAGCCAAGTTGACACGCAAAAATTCATCTTCCTCTGGTGTATCGACCCATTCGTTATCATCCAAAATAGAAACGACATTAATTGTATCTGTTACTCCAGTAAATAATGCATAGAGGATCATGTAATATACATCTTGTTCAAATGCTTTACTTTCATCCAGCTTTTTTATTGCAATTTTTGTTTTTTGGAGTAGTGCTTTTTTCTTTTTAGTTTCTTTTCCTCTTAGATATGCTGGATCAGAATTAACATACTGAGAGAAATACGAATTCAATGTATGTGACTTATTTTTTACTTTTTTTAGAAGTGTACGTATCGTTATAAGCACAAGAATTGTTAGCGACAGTAAACTCACCGTCGTTGTGACCACTAAAGCTGTATTTACTGCCGTTGATGCATTTTCAACCTTTTTGGATTCTTGATACATCCACCATGTCAACATTAAAGTCAGAACTGCAGACACTTCTGCAGCAACTGCTATAACTGTTCTAAATGAAAGCCTTTCTGAATTGCTATCATTCATTATATCCGTCCTTTTTTCTCTCTAAATCTATCTTTTCTCTCAAATACGCAGCAAAATATGGATAGTACTCTTCTTGTAGTCTTTTTATTTTCCAATCATATCCCGTTATAACATGCCTACATTTCAATGCCCCACAGTGGCACTCAAATTTATAACTTTCATTATCTAAAAATGCGTAGTCAAAAGTCACTTCCTCATCCTTTTGAATCTCTCGCATTGCCACAAATGTAATCTCTCCTCTAAGGCCACAATTAGGATTGCAAGAGTGGTTTATATATATTTTTATATTCTCTTCCTCCTCTAACGTTTTTGCTGCAATATATAGATCATCTGATATGGGATGATAGCTATTTATTACTGCACTAGAAAACATCTCGTTTCTTTTTAGAATATGACCGCCTTTCACACAAATAACTTCACCTTTATGTATGGTTTCTTTAGCGAATATTCCCATACCAGTAATTTTGCTGGTTCGTTTTTCGATTTTATCTGACAAATATGATTGTACCATTTTCGCCTCCAACGCTATTCTTCATGTTGATATTTTAGTTATTTCTTTGATTCTTCATATTCATATTTGGCAATATCATCAACGCACAAATATCCTCCATCAACATATAAAACTTGTCCATTGACAAAACTTGATTTTTCAGAAGATAAAAAGTAAACTGCATCCGCCACTTCTTTCGCTTGTCCAAGTCGTCCAAGCGGTGTAATATTCATAGAAACTTCAAACGGTCCATCTGTATCCATCTCTCCGCCAATCCAACCAGCGGCAACTGCATTTACTCTAACTTTATCTTTTCCCCAGTTGCACGCCAATGACATAATCATATTATGCACGGCAGCTTTAGATGCCGCATAACTAATTCCCCCGTATGAACCGCGTGCCGCTTCCGTACTGGTAACAACAACAATGCTACTATTAACATTCATATGTTTTTTCAGTTCCGCTGCCAAAAAAATCGGAACATGGTAATTAACTCTGAAAATTTTTTCAGCCAACTTCATGTCGTATTGATTCAGGCTGTCCATATCATAGAAAAAACACGCATTTACAAAACCATCTATTTTCTCATCAATCTTTGAAACAGCCTCTTCAACAGATGCCACATCCGTCGAATCCATCTGTATCATTGTTATATCAGTGGGATACTCATTACATAGTTCAACAGCATTTTCTTTGTCTTCTTCTTCGTAAAAACCGATAATCTTATACCCGTTTTGCAAAAACTCTCTTGCCGTCGCCTCACCAAATCCAGAATGTGCTGCACCATTAATCACAACTATTTTTTTCATCTTTATTACCTCCTTATGGATGCTTGTAGGTATATTTTCTCAAACTATCCGGCAACTCTTTATTTAATCGTCTAATTGCATGGCACACAATTGCCTTATGTCCAAATAGACTACCCGTTTCATTTAATGTTTCGCCTAAACAATAACCTCCACAATATTGATTTGCACTACACTTCAAACAATGCGGCAAATTTTCAATCTTCCGATTTCTTATCTTGTTCAATCGATCATAAAAGTACTCCACCGTTGCCGTTTCCGGATTCCATTTTCCATAGATAAGTGCTTTCATATGATTATCTTCTGCACCAAATAATGCCATATCACATGCCGACAAATAACCATCCGTTGTCAAATGTGGCACAGGATAACACGCTCTGCAATGCATATTCGTACATTTATCGAAATTACATGTAAAGAATGTTCGATACTCCATTCCTAATGAATCTGCATATTTTGTTGCTTCTAAAAAGCGGTCAACAAAATTATCCATATCTAAATATTCAAATTTTTTTACATCATCACCAACACCAGGGAATACCGTATCCACCCAGACATATTTAACTCCCAAAGAATGAAAATACTGAATATTTTCAATTTGTTCATTAACATTCAGTTTTGTTATAGTTGACCTTATTCCTACCACGCAATGTTTACTCAGTGATAATTTCTTTATATTTTTTTCCATCACTGGTGAAGATGGATTATGTGTCTTAAAAAACGGACGATTCATATTCTGAATTTTAGGAAGTCCATCACATGAAATCCATACATTGTCTGCATTTTTTTCAATCCAGTCTAAAACAGTGTCGCTAAAGCATCCATTTGTTTGAATTTCTATCTGCGCATCCTCTCCCCAAATCTTTTTTGCATAAGTTGCGATATCTTTCATCAGGGCAAATTGAGTCGTGGGTTCTCCCGGCCCATAAAAACGAATTCGCTTATCGAACCCATGTTTTACAATGTATTCATTGTAATAGTACTCAACTCCCCAAAACGCAAATTCTTTCGACATAATCTGCATATTGTCAGGATCATTATGAGCATAACAGTACACGCAGTCCAAATTGCATGTGTTAGTCAAAAAAATCGATAGCATTTTTTTATCTGAATGAGCCATTCAAACCATCCTCCTTTAAACAACATTAATAAAAAAGCTCTGTCATTCTCATACCCACACACTTACTATGGGAACTAAGTTTGACAGAGCAAATAAATGCCCATCCTGACACTGGCGCATTTTTCATGCTTTACCAGCTTCACACTGCTTTATCGTGAATTAAGTCAAGATCTGGTTTATAAACTTCCTCATTAATAGGATACCATATTTTTCTCGATGCTTGTACTTCTTTATGCAGAACCTCTTATTTCGTTATAACTTCATATGTTACAAATTCCCATTATATCCCATTAGCATGTCAATGTAAATTCTTACCATCCGTTTCTTTTCTTGTGGCATCATTCGATACGCCTGTATGATATGCTGTTCCTCGGTATTTTCTTTTTCTCCGAACAGTTCTATCATAGGTATGTCTAATGCTGCGCATATCAATAGCATCGTATATAGATAGGGCTTTGTTTTCCCTCTCATCAAATTGCTAACGCTCGAATTTGACAAATTTGTCAACTTCGCAAGTGAATAATTTGTAACTTTTCTCTTTTGGCAAATATCTCTTAGTCGCTCAAATATAAGTTTATATTCTTTTTCCGGATCATTCATACGTGCTTTCCCAGTATCTTACTCTACCGTTACACTCTTTGCAAGGTTTCGTGGTTTATCAACATCCAGTCCCTTCGCAACAGACACATAATAGCCCATCAGTTGCAGAGGAATCACCGCCAAACTGCCAACAAAGTGCTCATCCACCTTTGGAACATAAACCGTGAAGTTTACCTGATCTTCGATTTCATACTTGCCATAAGTAGTGAGCCCCATCAGATACGCTCCACGGCTCTTGCACTCCAGCATATTGCTGATAGTCTTTTCGTAGAGTTCGCTCTGGGTAAGCACACCGATGACCCGTGTTCCCTGCTCGATTAGACTGATAGTTCCGTGCTTCAGCTCGCCCGCAACGTATGCCTCGGAGTGGATGTAGCTGATCTCTTTCAGCTTCAGGCTCCCTTCCAGGCAAACCGCATAGTCAATTCCGCGACCCACGAAGAACACATCGTGTGCATTAGCATACTTTGCTGCAAACCACTGAATGCGCTCTTTGTCTTCCAGAATCTACTGCATCTTCTCCGGAATGGTCAGCAGCTCAGAGATATAATAACTGTACTGTTCTTCCGTAATCTTCTCTCTGACCTTTGCAAACTCAACAGCCAAGCAATACATCGCAGCCAGCTGTGCGCTGTAAGCCTTTGTTGTAGCGATCGAGATTTCTGGGCCAGTGAGGGTGTAGAACACCTTGTCCGCTTCGCGGGCAATGCTACTGCCCACCATGTTGACAACAGCCAATGGAACACCAAAACTATGACCAAATACTTTCTGTACCTCAGCTTCACTGGCCAAAACCCACTATGTAACTCTGCAACTCCGCCGTCTATATAGACGTTGCCTGCTGCTCACCACGGAGAGGTGTGCAAAGTTTCGAGCAGCAATGGGAGCTTACGCTCCCACAATCCGTGTGATTTCATCTATGATATTTCATGGAGGTGTAAATCACATGAAGAATAAAATAGATTGGTTCGATGATAACTGGAATCGGGATGTACTTCCCACATGGATGCTATATGAGCTTCTGCTCTCCACTACTTACCGATGACCCTGGAAAGTGAAAATTGTATGCTCGTATAGGTGGGGTGCTGAGTTTCCAAAGTGTCCACGGTGCGGAACCTCTATGGAACGTGAATACCAACGCTTCTGCGACCGGTGCGGTCAACGACTGAACTGGAGTAGGTTTGATGAATGCGAAGAGAAGTACATAGGGTGGGATGGAGTCGAGGATGAGGAGTCCGGGATAGACTGAAAGCCACGCCCCCCGTGGGTCCAGTATATCACAATTTAGGCAATCCGAACAGCTTTCTCATAAATTTATACCTATTGAAGATTAGCGTAAAAGCCAGAGGAACGCAAGTACCTATTACTAAAAAGACGATTCTACCGTATCCCAAGCTATCTTTCCAATGATTCAATGGAATATGCATAAACATAATTGGAACTGTTGCCTGACCACAAAGAATCAAAAAGCGATTCACCAGAGTTAGCCATTTTTCCTTTCCCATCCAATGCACCAATCTGACAAGCACTATACCGAATGCGCAAGGAATCAATATAGCCGATATGAGTTCTTTGTAATACACAGGCTTCATATCGAAATAGTAAAGTCTATTACCATCTCTATAAATAAAGCAGCAGAATACAATCAAAGCGGCTGCAATCATTCCCGTCATTAAATCATATTTTCTCGACTCAGATTTCAGTAGTTCTTTAATGTAATCTTTATAGAAGAATCCGATTCCAACATAGACAAGTGCCATTAAAGCAACGTCCAAGTTCCACGGTATACCGGGTGACTGTAGCAAATGAACTTTATCCACAAGATGCGATTCAATTATTGCTATACCCCCCCCCACTAAAATCATGAATTTTGACATTTTATCAGGAAGATTCCTTATAAGAACGGAAAGCAAAAACAGCGTAAAAAGGAAACAAGTTATGTACCAATAGACACCCGTTGCTACTCGGCCGCCCCAAATAGCATATATCCAATCGCGTATAGAGAGTGTCTTTCGTACAAGCAGCATATCAAGCACTAAATACATCCCATACGGCAACATCAGTGATTTTACTTTTTCTACTATATAACCACTTTCCAGCAATCTTTCTCGATTCATGAGAAAGCCGGAAATAACAAAGAAAAGCGGCATATGAAAGAGAAATATAATATCATGCGGGAATTCTCGGCTATAATGTGCTAAGACTACGCAGACAATTAATATTCCGCGCAGTATATCAATCTCCGTATTTCGTTCTCTCATCATAAAGCTACCCTGATGTCTTTCAGCCATTCTGATTTCCTCTATTATTTTCCATACATTATTCTTCTTATCGAATACGTCTTACTTAACACCTTGTCAACATACAATACTATGATTATGAATGCCAGACTCATAATTGGAGCTATAACCAAATTAAACAGTTCTGCATTCAAGTACAAAATATTATATCCCATTTTTCGAACTATTATCGGGTAAAAACACATTCCGTATAAGTCTTCCAATAAAACAACATTCATGACATAAATGGAAAGTGTTTTTCTTCCCAGCAACGATATAAATCCCGCAAGTTTCGTATGCCCAACATATTTAAACGACCACTTCAAAAATGCAAATATAGTTATACAGCCAAGTATTCCAACCCACCATCGAAGAAAATTTATCGAAACAATTTGATAAAATGGCTCATCACGAAATCGCAAATTAAAATCCATACTTCCCGCTTGTGAAATCATATATTTCAATGTAACAATATAGAGTATACCACAACCGACATACGTATACTTTTGGATTTGCAGCTTCAAATCATTAATCAAGTAACCAATGAGAAAGAATGGATACATAAAAGCTGTCTTACTGGGTACCAGTGAGACAACTGATAATCCTAACGATAAAATCATCATGACATACCAATACCGCGTGTGATGTGCCTTATCAACGAGAACGATTAAAATAGAACAGTGAATAATCGCCCATATAAACCAAAACCCTGCCGTATATGAATTTACCACCTCTGATAGACCATGTATTTTTCCAAGGCATAATAGAACCATCAGATGTATTGTTCCCCATGCGACAACAGTCTGAAATAATGGCATGACGCGATGTTTAACAAATTCTCTACCAGACCTTTTCTGCAAAGAACTAAAAGTCAAATACCCACTCAGAATCATAAAAAGCGGCATATGAAACGTATAAATCGTTTTATAAATAGGATTATCCCAAATAGATTCATATACCACTGATTGATTTGTTTTCTGGAGCATGTGCCCCCAAATTACCAAAAAAATTAGCACACCTTTTATAAAGTCGAAGCACTCATTTCTCTGCTCTGCTCTGCTCTGCTCTGCTCTGCTCTGCTCTGCTCTGCTCTGCTCTG
>ERZ1106951.3831-NODE-3831-length-10531-cov-3.739977_pt1 | contig 10531 bp, 10 predicted proteins | sample MGYA00403676_ERZ1106951 | MGnify/ENA primary metagenome ERZ1106951 (study PRJEB35170, sample SAMEA104062398) | human gut metagenome | biome: human gut; feature: human-associated habitat; material: faeces | place: Denmark | collected 2012-04-23 ...
TTTGAACTGAGCCGACAGGTATCGAATGAAAGACATTTTTTCCGAGAATTTTTACGGTTTACGAGAATCGAACCGGGGATTTATGTCGCGCATATGGAGCCAAAGGGAAATGTGGTGGCACTGGTAGCAGAACATTTTGCAGACCGGATGCCATCGGAAGACTGGATGATCATTGATGATAGGCGAGGCCTGGGAGTGATCCATCCGAAAAATGAGCCGTTTTATGTTACAAAGTTCCGGGAAGAAGAGATGGAGCGGCTTTGTCAGACGGAACAGCAGGAAGATCTTTATACGCAGATGTGGAAAGAATTTTTCTATACGATTGCAGTGGAAAAAAGGGAGAATCCGGGTTGCCAGAGAAATATGTTTCCGTTACGATACAGAAAACATGTGACGGAGTTTTTATAAAAAGAGAAGAAGGAATACAGAGGTTATTAACGGTGTTGTTTGAAAAACAGACAGAAAACTGGTATGATAAAAAGAAAAGAGCAGAATCGTATATTGTGAGCAACAGAAAGTAAAAGTATCAGGCAAAACAGGAAACAGAATGCAGAATGGAGACGGACGAATGAAGATATTGATATTATCCTGCAATACCGGGGAGGGACACAATTCTGCCGGCTGGGCGGTGAAAGAATATCTGGAACTGCAGGGACATCAGGTAGTGATGGAAGATATGATGCTTCTGAAAGGAGCGCGGACATCGAAAGCTGTGGGCGGAGCCTATGTGGGAATCGTGAAGCATTTTCCGTTGTTATTTGGTCTGGGTTACCGGCTGGGAGGCTGGGTTTCTTCAGATAAGAGAAAGTCACCGGTATATTATGCCTGCAGTCTTCTGGAGGGGACATTAAAGGGCTATCTGGAACAGAACCGGTTTGATGCTGTTGTAACTCCGCATCTGTACCCCGCAGAGACTTTGACGGCAATGAAGAAAAAAGGGTGGCTGAAGATTCCGGTGGTTGCGATCGGAACAGATTATACCTGTATTCCTTTCTGGGAGGAGACAGACTGCGATTATTATGTGATTCCGCATGAAGATCTGATTGATGAGTTTGCAAAGCGGGGGGTTCCGAGAGAAAAACTTCTTCCGTGGGGGATTCCGGTACGGCAGAACTTTATGAAAGAATGGGATAAGAGGGAAGCAAGAAAAATCTGTCATATTCCACAGGAGAGTAAAAGTTATCTGGTGATGGGCGGCAGTATGGGATTTGGAAAACTTGCCATATTCGCGGCAGAGCTTTCACTGCGTTTAAAATCCGGCGAGCATATGGTCATCATCTGCGGCAATAATAAACGTATTTATACCGTGCTGCAGAAACAGTTCCAAAATAACCCGCGCGTCCACATTTTAGGCTACACCAACCGGGTTGCAGACTATATGGATGCCTGTGATGTGATTTTCACCAAACCGGGCGGACTTACCTCCACCGAAGCGTTAGTAAAACGGATCCCGATCGTACACACGGCACCGATTCCCGGATGTGAGACTGCAAACCGCAATTTTTTTGTAAAAAGACATCTTTCCGTCTCCTCAAAATACATTGCCAAACAGATCACACTTGGAAAAAGACTGCTCTCTGACACCCAGGATCCGCACGGAAAACGTTCTCTTCGCGAGGAAATGCTTCTGGCCCAGAAAGAAAACGGAAAACCAGACGCTGCCGTGCACATTATAAAAACACTGGAGAAACTATGATGTATTTTCTTTTTATCCTTCTTGGATTCGTTCTTGGCAGTACATTGTTTGCTTACTGGATTCCAAGATTATTTTTCAAAACCGACATCACAAAAGTTCCCCCCGACCACAATCCCGGCGTTGCAAATGCCTACATGCAGGCCGGCTTTTTTGCCGGAACTCTCTCCCTGCTCTGTGAACTTTTCAAAGGCGCTGTCCCGGTTTTTCTTGCAGACAGGATCTTAGACCGGGATTCCATGCTGTTTGCACTTGTCATGGCAGCTCCAGTATTCGGCCACGCTTTTCCATTTTTCCAAAAAGAAAGAGGCGGCAAAGCGATTGCCGTCTCTTTCGGAGTTATGATTGGACTGTTTCCGGAAATCCATCCATTATTCTGTCTGATCTTTTATTATATTTTATTCTCACTGGTACTCACACTGCGTCCGCATTCTTTCCGGTCTGTCATCACATACGGACTGTTTACGCTGACCGTGTTCCTGTTTGTACCGGTAAATTCCATACGGCTTGGCTGTTTTATCATCTCAGCAATCGTGATCTACCGCCACGTTATCCGCTGCCACGATGAAGCTTTACAGGCACTTTTATTTGGGAAATATCCATTATTTCACAAATCCTGAATTTTACCAGCAGAGCACCTCATGACCGTCTTCCGTCACCAGTACCATAATCTCCCACTGTGCTGATGGAAGTCCGTCCTCAGTATAAACTTCCCAGTCATTTTTTGAGTCTACATAAATATCCACTTTTCCCATATTGACCATCGGTTCGATCGTAAAGATCATGCCTGGAACTAAGAGCATTTCCTGTCCGCGTTTGGTATTATAGCCAACCCACGGTTCCTCATGGAACTCAAGTCCGACGCCATGTCCACCGATCTCGCGCACTACCGTATAGCCGTTTGCAAACGCATGGTCATGCACAGCCTGACCCATATCGCCTAAAAATCCCCATGGTTTTACTTCTTTCAAACCAAGCTCCACGCACTCTTTGGTCACTTCAACAAGGCGCTTCTTCTCCGGACTTACATCCCCGATGCAGAACATTCTTGAAGAATCGGAAAAATATCCGTTTAAGATCGTGGATACATCCACATTGATGATGTCACCGGACTTTAAGATCACATCTTTTGACGGAAATCCATGACATACCTGATCATTGACGGAAGTACATACACTGTACGGATATCCCTCGTAGTTCAGCGGTGCCGGAATACCGCCCATCTCCGTTGTCATATCATAAACGATCTTATCGATCTCTGCTGTATTCATTCCCTCATGAATATGCTTCTCAATATAATCAAGCACTGCAATATTGATCTTGCAGCTCTCCCTGATGCCTGCGATCTGGTCTGCATTCTTGATCAGATCATGTGTCGGAACGATGTGTCCCTGTGAAGCGATCATTGCGATGCGCTCATCAAATGCCTGATGGCATGCTTTATATTTTTTCCCACTTCCGCACCAGCACGGATCATTTCTACCGATTTTTACTGACATAATTTCTGCACCACCTGATTGATCACACTTCCGTCTGCCTTTCCCTTTAACTCCGGCATTACGGCTTTCATGATCTGTCCTTTATTTTTACTTGCTGCCACATCGGCAAACTTCTCTGTAATATATGCTTCTACTTCCTCTGCTGACATCATCTGTGGTGCATATTCTGCAAAAATATCATATCTTGTCTGATATTCTGCCAAAAGATCCTCTCTGCTTGCAGGGCAGGTATCAATCTGCTCTTTTACTGATTTCATTTCTTTTAAAATTACCCTGTTCACCAGTTCTTCTTTGATATCATCTCTGCATCCCTCATCGATCGCAGCTTTCTTTGCTGCGGAAACAAGTGTGGAGATTGCATCCTTGCGTACTTTATCTCTCGCCTTCATGGCTGCTATCATATCTTTTTGTAATGTTTCAAACTGCATAACGATCCTACCTTCCTGATTCTAATAATTCCCTCTGATTATAGCATATTTTCCATATAATTCATAAATTTTTTTCAATATCTATTGCTGCATTTTTATCATCAGTGTCCCTTACAGCACACGGCGCACCATTGTGATCGTACGGTAAGTCGCATTTCCATAACAGATGCCGCTCGACGGCGTTGATGCATGGACGATCCTGCCGCCTCCCATATAGATTGCCACATGTCCCGGGTAACAGATAATGTCTCCCGGCTGTGCGTTCTCATAGCTGACAGCCTGTCCGCTTGACTGAAGCGCATAGGAACTTCTCGGAAGTGATACGCCAAAATGGCTGTATACAAGGGATACAAAACCGGAACAGTCCGTCCCCTCTGTCAGGCTGTTTCCGCCAAACACATACGGATTTCCCACAAAATTTGTCGCATAGGATACCACACTGCTGCCACTCACACCGGTAGAGTAGGATGGATTTAAACCGTTATTTGTCAGTCCTGTCGAACTGCTGCCGGAAGAACTGCTGTCGGAATCGTCCGTTGAAGCTGTATTATTGGAAGAGGAACTTCCCCCTGTACTGTCTGTTGTTCCGCTGTCCGTAGATGCCGTTGTGGCAGAATTACTGGTTTTTGTGCCTGCCTTCGCCGCTTTCTTTGCCTTCTCTTCTGCTTCTTTCCGGGCTTTTTCCTGACGCGCCTGTTCCTGTGCGATCACCTCGTTCTGTTTGCGGATCGTGGACGCGTACTGGCTTGCCAGTGTTTTTGCATTTGAAAGCTGTGAATCAAAATCTGCAATCTGTGCCTTCTTTTCATTAATAACCTGATTCAGGGAAGCCTCCTGCTGATCATAACTTTGTTTCAGCTCCTCCATATCCGCTAATTCCTGCTCTAACTGTGACTCTAAATCCGCCACCTGCTGTACGGTCTCCTGATAAGCCACTAAAAGCTCCCTGTCATAACTGTATACTTCCGATACATACTCCACACGATTTAAAAGGTCTGAGATATCTTCCGACTCCACAAGTGCATCCAGAAATGTGTCATCTCCGTTTTCGTACATGTACTGGATTCTTTTTTTCATATCTGCATACTGCTGCTGTTCTTTTTCCTGTGCTGCGGCGAGATCCGTCTTTGCCTGATCAATCTCGCCTTCCTTATTATCAATATCCGTTTTCAACAGTTCCATATCGGTCAAAAGCGACATCAGCTGTTCATCATACGCCGCCATCTGGCTTTTTACCTTGCTCTGCTCACTCTGTATATTATTGATCTGCTGGTTGATATTGTCTAAATTCTGCTGCGCCTCATTTTTCTTCTTCTTCGCATCTTTTATCACGGATGCATCTGCAGAGTAAAAACACGCAAATCCGATCACACCTGCCATCATCACTGCGATCATTCTTTTATGTTTTCTTGTATATTTTAATGCCTTTTCCCACTTCATCAAGTATTTCTCCTTCTGTCATTTATAAAAGAACAGGACATAATTTCCTACGAATCAAAAATAAGCACGGCAGGCTGCAGTGGGCAGAAGCCGTACTTATATATTTTATCACACTTTCATCTATGTTTGTTAGGATTTCCAGAAATTCACAAATACTTAATATTTTATCCGACCTGTTTTACGATCAAAACCTTTTCGCCCGCCAGAAGTACCTCACTTTTTCTGTGATTTGTCTCCATGATATTTTGTATGGTCGTATGATTTTCCCTGGCGATCGTCCAGAGATCATCTCCCGCCTTTGCGATATAGCCCACCAGCCCCGGCCTGTTCCTGAGCATCTCAAGATCCGGTTCCGACTCTGTGGCCTCCTCGATATTCTGTATGACTTCCTGCACAAAGGCAATCAGATCCAGCCGTACTGCCGCCCGGATCTCAACGTGTTCCTGATCAAGCATCACCGCTGAGAGCTGCTCTAAGGAAGCATCTAACTCCACTTTCGCCTGCGCTGACATTTCCGGAATCTCCACAAGCTGTGAAAACGGATAAATTTCCTGCACTGCTCCAACCGGCATATGGTCATCCGGTGTAATGTACAAAATATTGACCTCAACCGTTCCCTCCGCAAGAACACCATCTGGTTTTATTTCCTGACGTTCTAAGAGCACTTTTCCCTCACAGGAACAGATCTGAAGAACTTTTTCTTTATCTTCTTTTAATTCCATCTGTTCTGTCATTCTGCATTTTGCAGCATTTTTAACCAGAAGACGCTCCAGCGGGCATTCACGGAAGACTGGTTTTACCTCTTTCTGCAGTGAATACAGATCTGTTAAAAGTCTTATCTTTTCTTCCTTCCAGATACGGATGTGTGTATCTAATGCCAGCTCCATGACAAGGATCCTTTCTTCCCCGTCATAATCCGGTTTGACTTCCAGTTCCATTGTCAAAGGTACCATCTGCACCTGCCAGATACAGTCATCCTCCATAACACCGCACTCTGCCTGTGCATCCAGCGGGACTGTCGTTTCATACCAGGACAGATGCTCCCCTTCCTCCTCATCATTATACAGTATGGAAACCAGTATTTCCCCGGAAAGTCTGATCTTTCCTTCCACAAGCCTGCTTTCAACATTGCGCAGCTGCATACTCTGCCAGAGTATTTCACGGATATTCGGTTTACTCGACGGCAGCACTGCCTCACTTTTCTGTCTGCAGATATCACGTCGCACCACAAGCAGCTTTAACGCTTCCTTCTCTACAATATTCTGTTCATAGGAACTGCCATCTGAGAGTTCACAGGTCAGCTCCTCATCCACTTCTTTTTCTGACGATGCCGTCAAAACAATGACCGCGCGGACATTTAACTTCCGGGAATTGATCACTCCGATCGTAAGATCTTCCATATCCCCTGTGGCATGAACTGCATCATATTCGCTCAGACCATCCATGTTAAGCCGTTCCTGAAAAGGAATCTCACCGCGCAGACAGCTTATTTTTCCTTCCTGCTTATCGCTCCGGTAAAGCACCTTAAAAACCAGACTGCCCTTGATCCATGCAGCACCCTCCATCGCTTTTACCTCATCAAAGCGCAGTTCCCCGCGTTCTTTTATGACTTTTACGATATCCTGTCTGTAATCCGGTACATTATAGTCATCATCCAGTGTGATCTGTGTGACTGCAGCTCTGTTTTTTTCACTTCTATGTAATTTTATTTTCTGAAATTCCAAAAAAAGTCCCCCATTCCGAATCTTTGTAACCATCTTATTCGGACATGGAGGATTTTATACCTGTTTAGCACAACTTCATGCGTATATCTCTTGTAATAATATCAGAATAACTGAATGATAATAACTGAGGTGGATTTTCTTCACGCTCATCATTTACCAGGATCGTGAATACGCTTGGGTAAGCATTCTGGATGACACCTTCCTGGATGTCAACTTTATTGCGTCCTCGGTCAAGCTGAATCATTACTTTTTTCCCGCACTGCTGATGCACGGATGCCCGAACTTTTCTGATGTCTGCCTGTTGCATGTGTTCTACCTCCTTAATCCGGCATCTCGCGATCGTTTATCATCGTAATGATCGTTTCCACCGAATTTCTTTTCCGCTTTAGAATAGCACTGTGCTAAATTTTTGTCAAACATAATTAAATTATTTAAAAAAATTTTAAGAATATTTACTCAAAAATGATACTTTTGTCCTGGTTTTTTACCTGTATTACAATATAAGGACAGCTTGGACTCGCATTTGTAACTTCACCCTTTCTCGGTCCGATGAGTTCTGTATCAAACACTACTGCGTTTGTGGTCAGATAACAGTCCCTCACACAGATACTGTATCCTCCCGTCGCCTGCTCCCCATATCCCCGCACGATATACAGATCATCCGCCATCTCATAGGTAAGTTTAAAATCCGCCGTTTTCTTTTCCTCGATCATTGTCTTTAACTCTTCCGGTGTCTCGGATTCCTCAACGATCGTATATGTAAGATCACTGACTTTTGTTTCATTTGTCTGCTCAATACTGCATCCGCTGATCAGTCCTGCCATCAGCAGACTGATCCCGCATATTTTTACCAGATACTTTCGAAACATGTTTCACTACACCTGCCCCCAGTTTTCGCTTCTATCTTAATATATGCCTCCCTGTCTTTAAATATGTCTTTTTTAGTTGTTTTTCCCATAGATACCCGATATAATGTGGGTATATAAAACTTGGGGGATCTCCCCGGAAAGGACGTACTATGTTACGCGCAATACTTGCATTGCTTTTTGCTATACTCTACCTGATCATCGGTATTCCTGTCCTTTTTGTTGAATGGATCATCGGAAAATTCAATCGTCAGGCTGCTGATATCAGCCAGCTCCGCATGGTGCAGTGGGCATTTCGTGTCATTCTGTTTATCTGTGGCACCAGACTTACCATTATCGGAGAAGAAAATGTTCCAAAAGACCAGCCTGTTCTCTATATTGGCAATCACAGGAGTTATTTCGATATCATCATCACCTACTCACGCTGTCCGCGCCTGACCGGTTATGTAGCAAAAGATTCCATGAAAAAGGTTCCTCTTTTATCTGTCTGGATGAGCAGACTGCACTGTCTGTTCATCAATCGTTCGGATGTCAAAGAAGCGTTAAAAACGATCCTTGCAGGAATCGACAATATCAAAAACGGGATTTCGATGTGTATTTTCCCTGAGGGAACACGCAATAAGACAGAGGACCTGATGCTCCCATTCAAAGAGGGTAGTTTTAAAATGGCAGAAAAAACCGGATGTCTGATCGTACCTATGGCAATTTCCGGCTCCGCCGATATTTTAGAAGCACATTTTCCAAAGGTAAAACCGGTACATGTCATCGTAGAATACGGCAAACCAATTGACCCGAAATCTTTAGACAAAGATACACGCAAAAAAATCGGTTCACACTGTCAGGGTGTGATCGCTGAAATGCTTGAGAAAAATAATCCGCAGATTTAAGATCTGGAACAAAGAGTCGCTTGCGACTCTTTCGCGCTCGAGCGGTGCTGTTTACAGCTAACTTCTACTCCGCGAGATGCGCATCCCGCCCGGAGGGTTTTTAAATTCATAGGACGTAATTTCCTATGAATTTAAAAAAATCCCCGGATCACCAATTCCGTGATCCGGGGATTTTCTTTTTTATTCATTTATAAGCTGTCATAGCTTCGTATTTTCACTACATTTTCTTACTTTGTAAGCTGTCCTACGACCTCCGGGAATCCCATAAAGTGGGATGCCTTTACCAGAACCGTGTCACCGCTTTTTACATAAGGCAGTAATTCTTCCATCAGTTCATCTTTTGTTTTGAAATAATGAACCTCCGTCTCCTTACTGCATTTTCCTACTGCCTGTGCCAGATTCTCTGATAATGCACCGGCTGCAAACAAAGCATCTATTCCTTTTCCTTCGAAATGTTCTCCGACCATGGCATGCAGTTCCTGCTCATTTTCGCCAAGTTCTCCCATATCTCCAAGCACTGCGATTTTTCTTCCAGGTGCCGCTGCGAGCACGTCGATGGACGCCTTCATGGAAACAGGGTTTGCGTTGTAACAGTCATCGATGATCGTCATCCCGCCTTTGTGGATCAGATTACTTCTTCCTCCGATCGTTTTTACCGACTCAATCCCGCGTTTCATTTCATCCACACTAAGTCCAAGCTTTCCTGCAACGCAGACTGCGGCTAAAGCATTGTATACATTATGCTCTCCTGCAATCGGGATCGTCACTGCAAAGCTCTCTGCACCAATATGTATCACCGCTTTTGTTCCATCTAATCCTACCGGTTCCACATCTGTTGCATATACTTCCTTTTCGGCAAGATATTTTTCACCCTGCTCTGTCTTTGCAAGCTTTGCTTCTTTTCCGATACCATAAAATACCACCGGTTTTCCGTTCACCATCTTTTTCTCACAGAGCTTATCATCATCTCCATTTAACACGGCAGTTCCTTCCGGTGTCAGGTGCTCAAAACTCTCCGTTTTTGCCTTTAAAATTCCATCTCTGGTCAGCAGGTTTTCCAGATGGCACAATCCGATATTTGTGATCACACAGATATCCGGATATGCCATTTCAGCCAGACGGTGCATCTCACCGAATTCTGAAATTCCCATCTCAAGCACTGCCACTTCATGCTGCTCCCTGATCTTAAAAATCGTAAGTGGAAGACCGATCTCGTTATTGAAATTGCCCTCTGTCTTTAACACATTATACTTCTGTGAAAGAACCGACGCGATCATCTCCTTTGTGCTGGTTTTTCCAACACTTCCGGTAATTCCGACGACCTTAATATCAAGACTTCTGCGGTAGTATGCCGCAAGTTTTTTCATTGCACCAAGTGTAGATTCCACCCTGATATAAGGGCCCGCCGGTTCTGACAGTTCCTGTTCGGATAATACGGCAAGTGCACCTTTTTCAAACACCTGTGGAATGAACTGATGACCATCCACCTTTTCTCCCTTTACCGCAATAAAAAGATATCCTGACTCTACCTGTCTGCTGTCGATCACAGCTCCCGCAATTTCTTTCTTTTTGTCGGCCTCACTGCCATAATATACTCCACCGCATACTTCCGTAATACGCTCCAGTGTCATGTTTTTCATGATCTACCTCATTTCCCGGGATTCGTTTTGCTTTTACTTTTACAAAAATATCTTATTATTTCTCATATTTATCCAGGGAAATCTGGATCAGTTTCTCACACAATTCGTTAAAGTTCACACCGACAACCTGTGCCTCCTGTGGAAGAAGACTTGTCGGAGTCATACCCGGCAATGTGTTTGCTTCCAGACAGTAGATATTTTCATTTTCATCCAACAGAAAATCGGTGCGGGAATAGGTATCTAATCCAAGTACCTGTGCCACCTGCTCTGCATAATGCTGCATTTTCTCTGTAACAGCTTCTGAAAGTTCTGCCGGACAGGTCTCAACAGCACTGCCTGCTTTGTATTTATTCT
>ERZ1106951.3832-NODE-3832-length-10530-cov-2.751313_pt1 | contig 10530 bp, 9 predicted proteins | sample MGYA00403676_ERZ1106951 | MGnify/ENA primary metagenome ERZ1106951 (study PRJEB35170, sample SAMEA104062398) | human gut metagenome | biome: human gut; feature: human-associated habitat; material: faeces | place: Denmark | collected 2012-04-23 ...
CGCCTGGGATTGCGGCAGTTCCACCCTTTGCGATCGGGAACATGGTATCCAGGATCCGCTGTCCGGTGATCAGAGGGACACTTGCCGGGAAACGGTAGCTTGTCGGGCGCGCCTTACGGATCGGCCAGTGCTGTATCATGTTGAGCTGTTTTTCTGTTCCGTCGGAAAGCCGCAGAGTGACAAGTGTATCTTCAATCCGGTATTCTCCGTCCGACGCGCAGCAGATTACTTCACCTTCCACATCCGGCGGAACCATACATTTGTGTACGATCGCACTGGTCTCCGGAACCTCCGCTATAATATCTCCGCCATGAAGGTAATCTCCTTTGGCCACGGTGATGTGGGTATCCCATAATTTGTCGCGGTCAAGCGAATCAACGCTGACGCCGCGGGTGATAAATGCACCGCCGCCCACATTTGCGATCTGCTCAAGCGGGCGTTCGATTCCGTCAAAAATATTGTTCAGGATTCCAGGTGCCAGAGTTACAGATACCGGACTTCCGGAAGCCTCTACGATTTCTCCCGGTTTCAGCCCGGAAGTCTCTTCATAGACCTGAACAGTCGTGATGTCTTTGTCCAGGGAAATGACTTCGCCAACCAGCTTTTCCTTTCCCACATAGACCATTTCCGACATCATGAATCCGGTGTCACCCTTCAGATAGATGACCGGACCGTTTATTCCATAAATAGTTGCTGTCTTATTCAATTCCTGCACCTCCTGCTGCAAAACTGAACTGATGATATTCATAATCGACTGCAGCCTGGAAGCTGTGATCGATCAGAATATTACGGCCTCGGATTACAGCACGCATACCGCCCATAAAATCATATTCACTGATGGTGATCGTCATGCCGGTACGTTTTTCCAGTTCTGTCTGTTTCTCCTTATCAGAAGGAGAAATATAAATGGTCATCTCCTCGCCATCTGCAAAGCGTGCGGCTTCGCGGATTTTGCTGCAGAGATAGTCCAGATATTCGTCTGTTTTTGTAAAGTCAGAAAGAAGCTCCTTTACTTCATCAAACAGCCTGACTTTTAATTCATTTTGTGTTTTGCCAAGAGCACGTTTCAGTTCGGTTTCGGCTTTTGCCGCAGCTTGATTTATCTGCCTTCTGGCTCTTAAGGTCTCGGATTTGATGCGGACCTCAGACTGTGCGGTCGCTTCTTTTTTATGCTTTTCAAATAAAGATTCAAGCGCTTTTTTGTGATTGTCAATGATCGCATTTCCTTCAGAACGGGCTTCAGTCATGACCGTTTCCTGTAAATGCGCTATTTTCTCTTCAAGCGTCATTGTCTCACCTTCTATGCCTTTCTAGTTAAAGTTTCAGTCCAATCGCTTCATTGACGTATGAGGTAATGAAATCCTTTTTACGTCCTGTTCCGTGTCTGTCCGGAATTTCGATCAGAAGAGGCATCTTTCTTTTTAACTTGATCTCATCGATGAGATCCGGAAATTCTCTTCCAAAGCGTTCCGTCAGAAGAACGATACCGATCGACTTGTCGTTCATGGCAGTTTCCAGCGCATCACGTAGCTCCTGCTTTTCATGAACTACGACACCGTCCACGCCGGCAAGCCGCATTCCGGTATAAGTATCCACGTTGTCACTGATCAGATACATTTTCATGATTACAGTCTGCTGATGATCATGAAGGAGATGATAAGACCGTACAGGCATACACCTTCTGCAAGACCTACGAAGATAAGGGATTTACCAAGGACGCTGGAATCCTCGCTGATAGCACCAAGAGCTGCACTTGCCGCACTTGCTACGGCAATACCGCCACCGATGCAGGAAAGACCGGTAACAAGAGCTGCTGCAATGTAACCAAGACCGGTTGCAAGGCCTGCGCCTGAGGCAGCGGCGTCTGCCGCATGTACCGGTACACTTCCAAAGAGCATGATCCCTGCTACAAGGAAGGTTCCAAAGTAAGAAAGAACATTGAAGGCAAGTGCACATTTATAACGTCCTTTATTTTTTTCTCCGAGCAGGTAATATCCGAATGGAATGAAAATGCTTAAAACCAGTGCGGCAATGAGAATAAGTTTAGTTGCTAAAGTCATGATAATTTCCTCCTAAAATGAAAAACTAATTTTTTGCAGTACCTGTATAAGGTTTAAATTCGCGGCCGCTGCCTTTGTAGAAACGGCTGAACATCTCGTAATAGACAAGTCTCAGGACCTGGATTCCAACGATCAGTCCTTCGAATCCACATACAAACAGGTTGCCGAGTACGATCACTACCCAGTTAATATGCCCGCTTTCGGCACCGGCAAGCATCAGTACAACCTCCATGATGGAAGCGTGGCTGACTGCGAATGCACCGATACGGATAAAGGAAAGCGTATTTGAAAAATAGCTGAGCAGGGTTTCAAATAATTCAAAGAATGCCTGGGTGACAAACATTGCTTTGCTTTGTTCCATTTTTTCGGTTTTCTTTTTGATCTTGTTCGTCAGCGGCTCTTTCAGTGCGATCAGAAGAAGCGGTACTCCGAACATCACTGCAAGAACGATTCCACCCGGCAGAGAGTGACCTGTCATGAAAAGAACGATGCAGGTAACTGCTGCCCCGTAGAATATCAGCCCTGCCACGCCGTTTGCATCAAACCAGGTTGCTTCGGTATCTTTGGCACGGATGCCGTTGATAATATGGAAGATCATAGAAATCAGGATGATTCCCATACCAAAAGCAATCGATACGATAAATACGGTATTCAGTTTTCCGATAAACGGTAAGGTGGTCATATGATTGATCGGTCGGATCCATTTGGCTTCTATAATGTCTTCAAATCCAAACACACTTCCAAACATAAATCCAAAGAAGGTGGAGAAGATTCCGGCAAGTGATACGATTCCGGCAAGGTTCATTTTCTTTGTGAAATACAGGATCGCACCGCCGATAAAGAGCAGCAGCCCCTGACCGACATCCCCGAACATGGCGCCGAAGATAAAGCTGTACATGATACCTACAAAAATGGTTGGATCCATCTCACCGCTCTTGGGAAGTCCGTACATCTTGATGAACATTTCAAATGGTTTGAAAAGCTTTGGATTCTCAAGCTTGGTAGGAGGTTCTCCAAAATACTGTTCCCGGTCCTCTTCTACTACGATATAAACCTTGTCATCTCCCTGTGCCTCTTTGATAAATGCATTTGCATCTTCTTCGGACATCCAGCCGCAGAGGATGTAGTATTCTTCCTGCTCGTCTGTCTCGGTTCGTGCCGCAAATTTCCGGATATCAAAGTTATCGGAAAAACGTTCCAGCTGAATTCTTGCACCGAGTAGTCTGGAAGCGTTCTTGCGGAACATCTCCTGACGTTTATCCTTCACTGCCTGGATTTCATCGGTCAGATTCTGGACTTCTTTATCCAGGCTCCGGTAAGCTTCCAGCGGGGTTCCGCCAAAGTCTTCCAGCAGATCGACTTTTTCAAAGTGGAGAGACCGCATGATCGAATCGACCTTTCCTGCATCAGCATCCGATACAAAATAAACGCCATAGACATAAGAGGCATCTCTGGAGCCTTCCAGAAATAATGCATCAATGTCTTCAAGAAGCGCTTTTTCCAGCCGGTGATAATAATCTACATTGATTTTTCCAAATCTTGTGCGGATGTATTTGTACTGCATGATCTCATGCAGGTCAAAATCCAGAGAAGTAAAAGGTTCCAGGACTTTCATACGTGCCTGGATATTCTCTCTCTTTTTTTTCAGTTCTTCTTTTTGCTGCTGCAGATCCATGTAGTCATGATTGATAGAACGAATCATCTCAAGGATCTCGTCTTCGCTCTGATCAAAGGATGGCTCTGCTGGCATGTCTTTCATATATCCCAGAAACTGTGTCACTTTTGCGAGTGGATCACGGTAAGGGTTCATTTCCAGAAATGGCATCAGATTATCTACTGTCTTGAGCTCCGTGAGTGCATTTTCAAGCTGCATCTCGTATTTGGAAAGATACCGGTTTGTCATGCGGTCGATGTCGGCGCGTGGTCCGGTAATGCTCAGGAACTTCATCTTAACAATCATTTCGCTGTTCCTCCTATATAAGTTAATGTCTCACGTGCAGGAAGTCCGTAGCGAACACATTCGAGCACAGTTGTAAGCTTATCAAGCTCCTCCTCTTTCAGAAAAAGATAGGTATTCACGGTTGCGATGGAATAAGGGTTACTTCTTCTGTCTGCCAGGTAGAGACGGTACAGGCAGTCTTTGTAAATCGTCTCGATGGACGCTGGTGTCTGAGTATCGGTGTGACGCAGATAAGGCGTTCTGGTAACCAGCTTTAAAAATTCATCGACAGACGGTGCTTCTACAAGATCCTTCAGCTGATCTACATGAATCCGGTAGTGTATCGGGATCAGCAGTGTGGAAATATCCGGCGGAAGCATGTTGTAATATTTTTTTGCACGGTAGATCCACTGCAGGTTCAGCAGGTCGATCTTTGCTCCGGCATCTCTGGTGAAAATTTCCAGTTCCTTATGCTTCAGAATCTTTTTGCGTTTCTTCCACATGGTTGTAAAATAGTACAGATTCAGTGCCAGATCGTAATCAAAAAGGGTAGGGTTCTCCGCATTTTCCAGACGTTTTAACGGCGCATAGTATTCTGTGCCCTTTAAATTTTCCACCAGCTCACCGATATTCCCCGAAGTGATCAGTTTATCGATGGAGAGATCCGAATATTTGTCGAAGAATATTTTCTTATGATCCAGATCAAAAGGCTTCTGATAGTGGTTGAATACAATACGCAGACAATAGTTGATCAGATTCATCTCGTAGCGCTTCAGATAAAGCTCCAGGAATTTTTTCTGATCCATTCCGGAAAAACGGTACAGGCGTGTATAATCACTGTAAAGTGACTGCACAAGAAGCTTCTCAATCTCACCGCGGTGAAGACGGTTTTCGTCCATATCTGCAAGGACATTCCGATATCCGGGATGTTCTTTGAGATAAGCAGCAACTTCGGTTACTGTATGAAATGCGGCGATATTCTGGAAATCTTCATCAGTGAGCAGTTTCGCCTGCATGGCGCGTACTTTTGTTACGATGCCACTGTATGCAAGTAAATTTCCCATATGCTATCCCTCTATGATACGTCTGACAATTTTCTCGGCATATGCCGTATGTTTCTCTTCAAAATCTTTTTTAAGTTCTTCGATCGCTGTCTGGTTCTTACGGTTCTGCCTTGCAAGAATCTCATCCATCTGACGGTTTAATCCTTTGTGGATATCGTTCAGCTCCTTTTGGGTGTGATCTTCAAGTTGTTTGTCGAATTGATTGCGTTCATTTTGAATGCGTTCTTCCAGTTCTGATTTCTCCAGTTCCGCGTGTTCCACAACAGCTTCGGCTGCGTGTTCAATTTCGGAGAGCTTTTTAACAATATGATCCATTGTCCGACTCCTTTCTTAAAAATTATTTATACATTTTTAATAATGCATACATATTCTACTACTTTAAATTAGAAAATTCTACTAAAAAATAAGAGAATATCATAAGAATATTCTGTACAAAACTTATAAAATGTATTTTTGGGTTTTCAAATATTTCAGAATAGTATAAAATAAATAAGGTTATACATATTTTCGCTAAAGGAAGAGAAAGATATATGAGGTTAAGAAATGTACCGGGAGCAGATGCTTATCTGACAGCTCATCCCCTTGTAATTAAAAATGAGACCAGATATCGCGGCACCTGGAAAGAGACTTTTCAGAATCCGGAGAATCCGATCCATATTGAGATCGGGATGGGAAAAGGACAGTTTCTTCTGACACTTGCAAAGGAGAATCCATCCATCAACTATATCGGTATCGAACGTTATTCAAGCGTACTGCTTCGGGCGCTGGAACGCTTTGACAATGACGAGGAATACAAGGATGTCAACAATATTCGTTTTATCTGTATGGATGCGACAAATCTGCCGGAGGTTTTTGCTGTCGGAGAGATTGACAAAATTTATCTGAATTTTTCAGATCCGTGGCCGAAAGCACGTCATGCAAAGCGCAGACTTACTTCCAAGCAGTTTTTTGAGCGGTATGACAAGATCCTTGCCTTTGACGGAGTCGTTGAATTTAAGACAGACAACAGAGAGCTGTTTGACTTTTCACTGGAGCAGGTGGAGTTGGCAGGCTGGGTACTTCTGGCGAAGACCTATGATCTTCACAATGATCCGACACTCAGCAGAGGGAATGTTATGACTGAGTACGAGGAGAAATTTTCCGGGCAGGGACATCCGATCCATAAACTGATCGCAATGCGCCAGTAAGACAATTGAATAAAATGCAACAGGCAGATCATAAAGGCGCTGAGTGCGTAAGATGATCCCTGGCAATATAAGAGACAGCAGATACGGAGCAATCCGCACATCGGCTGTCTTTTTGCATATATTGTAGAAAGAGGAAATCAGGAAGGAACAGATATGCGGAAAAAGCATCATTTTCAGAATTGTATGCGGGGGTTTTGCTATAAGAATCCAAGATTTAATAAAAAGCTGATCTGTTTCAGAAATTCTTTTCAGGAAGTCTATAAAATCTTAAACCCGAAATGCGGATGCCACTAAATCCAGTCCTTTTTACATAGCCTGAGATGGCAGAAATGAGGAAAGTGTATGGGTATCGCATTGATCACGAAGGATTATGAAAATACAGTCGGAAAGCAGAAGCTGCCGGTAATTGTGGAGTTTTACGCATCATGGTGTCCAAAGTGCGGAATGATGTATCCTGTTGTGGAAAGGATTGCCAGCCGGTATCAGGGAAAATGGATTTTTTATAAGATTGATATTGATATATCGAAAGAGATTGCAGAGTATATAGGCATTGAGATCGTACCGACGTTTGTGGTGTACAGAGATGGAAAAATCTGTGGATATACAACCGGAGTTCTTCCAGAAGAAACTCTGGAAGAACGAATCCGGGAAATGTTAAGAAAATAATTGATGGAATCAATTATTCGTATGATGAATATTTTGCGCAGATTACATTGACTTGCTATGTTAAAATTCGAATACAGCAACACCGTATGGCGGAAGATCGTAACCAAATGAATATGGTCTTCCATCACATTCCTGTTTCTTTGCTTTATATACTGCCGGGCGGGCTTTTCCGCTTCCGCCATACTGCAATTCATCACTGTTCAGTACCAGGCGGTACTGTTTGCCGCGTGGTACGCCGACACGGTACTCCGGTCGTTCGATCGGTGTGAAGTTACATACGAATAAAAGGTTCTTTTTTGCGCCCTTTGAGTGACGGATGAAGCTGTAAATACTTCGTGAGCTGTCATCTGCATTGACCCACTCAAAGCCTTCCATGCAGGTATCCTGTTCATACATGGCTTTGTTGTGTGTGTAAAGATGCAGCAGGTCACGGTAGAAATTCTGGAGTGCCTGATGCTCCGGCTCTGCAAGGAGATACCAGTCAAGCTCACGCGCCTCGCTCCACTCGCGGAGCTGTCCGAAATCCTGTCCCATGAACAGAAGCTTCTTGCCAGGATGTCCCATCATGAAAGCATATCCGACTTTCAGGTTGGCGAATTTCTCAAATCCAAGACCAGGCATCTTATTGAGCATAGAGCATTTTAGATGTACCACTTCATCATGTGATAATACAAGAATATAATTCTCGCTGTATGCATAGGTTAAGGCAAATGTCATACCGTAGTGGTCGCCTTTGCGGAAATATGGATCCAGCTTCATGTATTCGGTAAAGTCATGCATCCATCCCATGTTCCACTTCAGGCTGAATCCAAGACCATCATCTTCCGGTTTGCCCGTTACTTTTGGCCATGCAGTGGATTCTTCTGCGATCATCAGTGCGCCAGGGTTACGTCCGGTAGTAACGGAATTCAGATGCTTGAAAAATTCGATTGCTTCCAGATTCTCATTGCTGCCGTATTTGTTGGCGATCCACTGACCGTCTTCTTTACCGTAATCAAGATACAGCATGGAAGCAACAGCATCTACGCGGAGACCATCGATGTGATAATGTTCGATCCAGAACAGTGCGTTGGCGATCAGGAAGTTCTTAACTTCTGCTTTACCATAATCGAAGATCTTGGTTCCCCAGTCCGGATGTTCCCCTTTCTTAGGATCTGCATATTCAAAGGTAGCTGTGCCGTCAAAATCAGCGAGTCCGTGTGCATCGCGTGGAAAATGTGCCGGTACCCAGTCAAGGATTACGCCAATCTTATTCTTATGGAAATAATTGATCATATATGCGAAATCTTCCGGCGTACCATAACGGGAGGTCGGAGCATAATATCCGGTCACCTGATATCCCCAGGAGCCGTCAAATGGGTATTCTGAAATTCCCATCAGTTCGATATGAGTATACCCCATCTTTTTTATGTAGTCTGTAGCTGCATGCGCAAATTCACGGTAGCTGTAGAACCCCTCATCTTCACGTCCCGGATGGCGCATCCAGGAACCGATATGTGCTTCATAAATGGAAATCGGTGAGGAATGGAAATCCCATTCTGCCCGGTGCTTCATCCAGACACTGTCACTCCATTTTAAATGGGAGATATCAGCAATCCTTGAGGCAGTTCCCGGTCTCAACTCTGCACTGTTCGCAAATGGATCAGCTTTGTAAAGCTTATCTCCGGTCTGTGTCTCGATACAGTACTTGTAAAGCTGTCCGAGCTGTGCTTCCGGAACAAATGCGGTATAGATTCCAAGCGGTTCCTGACGCTTCATAACGTTTGCATCTTCACTCCAGCCGTTGAATTCACCGATTACGGAAACTGATCTGGCATGTGGAGCCCATACTGCGAAATATACGCCGGATTTTTTGCCATCTTTTACAAAATGTGCACCCATTTTTTTATAGATTTCATAATGGGTTCCCTGTCCGAATAAATATTGATCTAATTCGCCGATTCTATAATCAGCGGGTTTATCTGTTGTTACAGTTTTTACAGACTTTTTAGCTGTAGACTTTTTAGCAGCAGTTTTAGCAGCTGCCGGTTTTTTTACAGCAGATTTTTTTACGGCCGTCTTGCGGGTCGTGTTGGTCTGTTGTGCTGTTATTTTTTTTACTGCCATCCCATTCACCTTCTATCAAAGATATTTAGGAATATTATACTAGAAATAGCGATAAAAAGAAAGAGTTTTGGACAACTTATACACTTCTTATGTAAGATGTCTAAAACTCTTTGTTTATAGTTATCGGTTTTATCTGCATATACAAAAGAACGCGCCGGAAGCGCGTTCTTTGTAGAAATCTTATGATTTAAAATCATCTTCTTTCAGGATGATGTGGTCTGAATTATCAGTGCTTCTTCCAAATACCCGTTTCACAAGATGTTTTACATTTGCTTTCTGGGAATGTGAAATTGCTTCATCCATGATCTCTTTTACTTCTGCAACAGTAACCGCATGATCTTCTCTCTGCATCATATCAATCCGGCTGTATAATGCAAGGATTCCCATTTCATCGATACGGTATCCGTTTTCCTTAGCATAGGTCTGACCGAATGTAACCAGTTCATCATTGATGAATACCGGAAGCTCCAGTCTGGAAGTAAATTTACGTTTGAATTCGCGATGGGATGCAAACATTCTTTCCAGCGGTTTCTTCTGGTCTTCCAGAAGGAAGAGAAGTTCGCCGGTCTGTTCATCCATCATGTCATTCAGTTCACGGATGGTTCTGTCATTCATCTTGGAAGCTTTTTCGATGATCAGTGCGCCACCGTTCAGCTTATCGATGATACTTCCGATGTCCTTTTTGTTCAGAGAATCACCGGTTACGATTGCAACTTTACCCTGTTTGAGTCTGCGCTGTTTCTGGATTGCTTTTACAATATCAACTGCGAGGACTGTTTTTCCGCTTCCCTTGCGGCCAAGGATCAGGATGTTGCCTGTGCGGGAAGTTCCATAACGGTTACGGCAACGTTTGTCGTTATCAAGGATTTCAACAAGCTGTTCACTGACACCACGGATCGGTACGAAGTAAGAGAACAGCTGCTTCTGCTCTTCAGTAAGTCCAAGCTTCAGTCCGATCTCACTTGTTGCACTCAGATCGTAACGACCCTGTACAACGAATCCGGTATCGAATTTACCCATGCGTTCGGTGATTTCATCTTCTGACGGTTCTTCGATTTCAAGAACTTCGTCAATATCCGGAGTTGGCTCTGATTTTGAAGTTTCTTTCTTTGGCTCAGGAGCCGGTTTCTCGTCAAATTCAAGATCAAGATAATCATCACTGCTATCTAATTCTTCTTCATCTTCAAAGGAATCAAGGTCTGCAAAATCACTATCATCTTCGTCAGAATCATGATCTTCGATATCGAGAGCAGATTCTTTTTCAAAATCAAAATCCTCTTTATGATCTTCATCTAATTCATCATCGATCTGGTAGTCATCTTCGTCTTCATCCTCGTATTCTTCCTCATCGTCATACTCGGAATCATCTTCATCCTCGTATTCCTCGTCGTCGTCATACTCGGAATCATCTTCATCTTCGTATTCCTCGTCGTCGTCATACTCGGAATCATCTTCATCTTCGTATTCCTCGTCGTCGTCATACTCGGAATCATCTTCATCCTCGTATT
>ERZ1106951.3838-NODE-3838-length-10518-cov-2.577750_pt1 | contig 10518 bp, 9 predicted proteins | sample MGYA00403676_ERZ1106951 | MGnify/ENA primary metagenome ERZ1106951 (study PRJEB35170, sample SAMEA104062398) | human gut metagenome | biome: human gut; feature: human-associated habitat; material: faeces | place: Denmark | collected 2012-04-23 ...
CAGGACTTGAACCTGCGGCATCTTGGTCCCAAACCAAGCACTCTACCAAACTGAGTTACGCCTCGTAGTTGACGTTGCACACGGTGGGGAAAAGTCTCCAGCCACGGAAAAGTTCCAAGCTTTGTGTGCCTTGAGCTTCATAGATGTTTCTGTGAAGCATTTGTCTGCGTCATCAGACAGCTTAATTATTATACTCCCCAATGCCCGTTTTGTCAATAGGTTTTTTATCACTTTGTATACTTGCACAATTATGTCCTGCTTAAAAGCAGACTAAATGTCATTCTTCAACAAATTATACCGTGGTATCTACGAAAACTTCAAAAATAATGTCCATAAAAGAGCCTTTTTTAAAAGAATGGTATAATTTGATGATATTTTGGTGAAACCTGTTGATTTTTAAAATGGTTTGTGTTATCATTATATTTAACAGATAATATTCGGGAGGAAAGTAAAAATGAAAACAAAGGAATGTCCTTTTTGCCATAAGGAAATATCCGAAGAAGCAATACTCTGTAAGTATTGCCATAACCTGCTTATAGACGAAAGCACGCCTGTTGCGGAAGACAGCAAGCAGGAGGAGCAGAATTTCACCTCTGCTGACGATGCTGACAGAACAAGAGTGTTCACAAAGCAGGAGGCACAGGAGTATGAAGAGAAAACAAGAGCCTTTACCGTGCCTAAACAGCCGGAAGAGCCTACAGAGTTTTTCTCCACACCAATAGCTGATAGCCATGATAATAATGACGGCTCTGAGAATTATCAGGATAATTATGATAATGGCGGTTATCCTGACGATGAAAACGATTATTCCGATGATGATACAGAGGATAACGATGACGCTTCCAGAAAGAAGCTCTTTGCAATTACTGCTACTATCACAGTGGGTATACTTGTGGTGGTCATTCTTGCTATAGTTGCAGGCTATAAGATCTTCGGCTTTGGCGGAACAAATAATAAGACCACTAATACCGCAAAGCCAAAAACAACTGTTGCCGCTGATGACGACAGTAAGGGAGGCGTGTTCGTCGATACCGAGAGCAGTGCAGTTTCTACCGACACAAATACCACTACCTCACAGCCGGCTGACGAAAGCTCAACACCAGCCACCGAAACTTCTGCACCTGATACAGAAACAACGACAACTACCACAACAACTGCCTCAGATACAGAAACTACCACAACTACAGCAGATTCAAAGCCTGACGAAACTACAACAACTACATCAGCTGAGAGCGGAGATTCTGCAAAGGCTGTCGCCGCTATCACAGCTCAGATAGACGGCAAGGTGTCTTCATATGAATACAGAACTGAGGACGCAGGCTTCATGTACTATTGCGTCTTTACAGAAGACGGCCACGGCTACAGTGCCGCATATAATAAGGCAGACGGCTCAGTTGTACTTGTACAGAGCTACTGATTTTAAATAGAATATCACCGATTTTACAAAGTGCGTTTTCCTTGTGAAAACGCACTTTGTTTGTTTATACAAACGTATTTTACATTGTGCATAGCAGTGTAAAGCCCGTTTTTGTGTGTAAATTCCTTTGCAAACATCTTACAATGACTTTACTATACTTCGGTTACTGATTTTACAATGCTGATGTATCATAAGTATATCACCTGAATAGAAATAACATGAAGACCTGCACACAGGGTGCAGAGAGAAAAGGTGCAAATCAAAAAGCCCAAAGGGCAAGTATAAGAAAGAGGTTTTATATCATGAAAACAAGAACATCAAAACTGGCAGCGATCTTTACATCAGTTGCACTTGCAGCCACAATGCTCGCAAGCTGCGGAGGAAGCTCAGATAAGATCACAGTTATCTCCCGTGAGGACGGCTCAGGAACAAGAGGCGCATTCATCGAGCTGACAGGTATCGAGGAAAAAGACTCTAACGGCAACAAGACCGATAACACAAAGAAAGACGCTCTTATCTGTAAGTCAACAGACGTTGTGCTTACTCAGGTGTCAGGAGATAAGAACGCTATCGGCTACATTTCATTCGGCTCACTGAACGATACAGTAAAGGCTCTTAAAGTAGAGGGCGTTGAGCCTTCAACAGCAACTATCGAAAGCGGTGATTATAAAATAGTAAGACCTTTCAATATCGCTGTTAAAGACGGACTTTCAGATGCCGCTCAGGACTTTGAGAACTATATCCTCAGCTCAGATGGTCAGGATATCATCGAAAAGGCAGGCTATATAAAGATCGACAAGAGCGCAGCAGCTTACGCTTCAAACAACGCTTCCGGTAAGGTAGTAGTCAGCGGTTCATCATCAGTAACACCGGTTATGGAAAAGCTTGCAGAAGCATATCAGAAGGCAAACACAAACGTAACAGTAGACGTTCAGCAGTCAGACTCCTCAACAGGTATCAAGGACGCTATCAACGGCACATCTGATATCGGTATGGCTTCAAGAGATATCTCAGATGACGAGCTTTCACAGGGTATCAAGTCTGTAACTATCGCTCAGGACGCTATCGCAGTTATCGTAAATAAGGATAACGCAGTTGAAGATATTACAATGGACGAGATAAAGTCTATCTATACAGGCTCAAAGACAACATGGTCTGACGAAAGCAAATAAGCTATCAAGTTAATTCTCCATAAAGATTTGCACAAGACAAAACTTTGGGCGGCACAGCAAATTGTCGCCCCCTTTGTCTGAGCAAAAAAACAAGTGAAAAATTTTCAGAGGTGATAATTACGTTGACGGAAAACACAGCGGTGGCAGCGAATACAGCCGCTCAGAAGCCAACAGCAAAACAAAGTTCCCACCTGCTTGAGAAAGCGATGAAAGCATTGTTTTTCCTTTGCGCCTGCGTTTCAGTTGCGGCAGTAATAGTAATATGTATCTTCATGTTCGCTAAAGGCTGTCCTGCAATCGCAAAAATAGGCGTGGGAAACTTCCTCTTCGGCACAGACTGGAGTCCTAGAAACGTCCCTGCTTCATATGGTATCTTCCCTATGATAGTCGGCTCTCTCTACTGCACCGCAGGAGCAATAATGATCGGTGTGCCGATCGGACTTTTAACAGCGATATTTATGGCAAAGTTCTGTCCTAAAAAGCTTTTCAAGTGGCTCATGCCTCCAATAAATCTTCTTGCAGGCATACCGTCCATTGTATACGGCTTTTTCGGCATGGTAGTTGTAGTTCCTATCATAAGAAACCTTTTCGGCGGAACAGGAAACAGCGTGCTTACAGTTTCCATTATCCTCGGTATCATGATACTTCCTACTATCGTGGGCATGAGCGTGAGCGCACTTAAAGCCGTGCCTGACAGCTATTACGAGGGCGCAGTCGCCCTTGGCGCAACACACGAAAGAGCAGTGGCAACAGTCGTTTTCCCTGCCGCAAAGTCAGGCATACTCGCAAGCGTTATCCTCGCAGTGGGCAGAGCAATAGGCGAAACAATGGCAGTCATCATGATAGCAGGAAACTCCACTATCATTCCTCACTCACTCCTGGACAGCGTCCGTACCCTCACAGGCAATATCGTTATCGAAATGAGCTATGCCGAAGGACTTCACTATGACGCTCTTATCGGAACAGGCGTTGTGCTGTTCGTGTTCATTCTTCTTCTGAACCTTTGCTTTAACCTTGTCACAAACAGAAAGGATAAAGGGTGATAAAAATGTCAGACAGAATGAAAACCTATAAAACACACCCCATGTCATTGGTGTTTAATATCCTAACCAAAATAGCAGTTGTGCTTACCATAAGCGTGTTCGTTCTTATCGTGGGCTATGTGGTGATAAAGGGCGTGCCTTATCTGAAACCGTCCCTCTTCGCAAAGACCTATACCACCGAGAACGTGTCAATGCTCCCCGCTATCGTGAACACCTTTGAAATGCTTCTGGTGTCCCTTGCAATAGCCGCACCTCTGGGCATATTCTGCGCAATATATCTCGTTGAGTATGCAAAGAAAGGCAATAAATTTGTCAGAGTCATAAGACTTACTACAGAAACACTTTCAGGTATCCCGTCAATAGTCTACGGACTTTTCGGAAATATGTTCTTTGTGCTTGCCCTTAACTGGAAGCTCTCAATGCTCTCAGGCGCTTGCACATTGGCGATAATGGTGCTTCCGCTCATAATCCGTTCTACCGAGGAAGCGCTGAAATCTGTAGACGACAGCTTCCGTGAGGGCAGCTACGGACTTGGCGCAGGAAAGCTCAGAACTATCTTCGTTATCGTTCTGCCTCCTGCCATAAGCGGTATCCTCTCAGGCGTTATCCTTGCAATGGGAAGAATTTTCGGCGAAACAGCCGCCCTTATCTATACCGCAGGAACTATCGCCAAGTATGCAGGTCTTACAGATTCAGGACGTACCCTTTCTATCCATATGTATTCACTTTCAAACGAGGGACTTTATATGAACGAAGCAAGCGCTACAGCAGTTGTCCTGTTGGCAGTAGTCCTGCTTCTTAACGGACTTGCGTCCCTTGTTGCCAGAAAGCTTTCCAAAGGAGGAAACTAATAAATGACACAGCCAAAATTGCAGGTGAAAAACTGCGATCTCTTTTACGGAGATTTTCAGGCTCTCAAAAATATAAACTTGTCCATAGCCGAAAAGGAGATAACCGCATTCATAGGCCCTTCAGGCTGCGGAAAATCCACTCTTCTTAAATCCCTCAACCGTATGAACGACCTCGTAGAGGGCTGTAAGATAACAGGCGATTTTACCCTTGACGGGGAGAATATCTATAAAGATATGGAAATAACCGAGCTTAGAAAGCGTGTGGGAATGGTTTTCCAGAAACCAAACCTCTTCCCGATGTCCATATATGATAATATCGCATACGGCCCAAGAACTCACGGCATAAAGAAAAAAGCCGACCTTGACGAGATAGTCGAAACAACTCTCCGTCAGGCTTCCGTGTGGGACGAAACAAAGGACAGACTTAAAAAGTCAGCCCTGGGTATGTCAGGCGGACAGCAGCAGCGTATCTGTATCGCAAGAGCACTCGCCGTAAAGCCGGAGGTGCTTCTTATGGACGAGCCTACATCAGCCCTTGACCCTATCAAAATAGAGGATCTTGCCACAGAGCTTAAAAAGAATTACACTATCGTTATCGTCACCCATAATATGCAGCAGGCGACCCGTATATCCGATAAAACAGCCTTTTTCCTCCATGGCGAGATAGTCGAGTTCGACGAAACTCAGCGTATCTTCTCCAATCCTAAGGAACAGAAAACTCTTGAGTATATCACAGGACGTTTCGGATAAACGCTTTGGAAATATAGGTGAAAGGAAGAAATATCTATGCGTGCGAATTTTGACAATAAGCTCAGCGAGCTTAACAAAAAGCTGCTTTCTATGGCAGCAATGACAGAGCAGATAATCGCAATGTCAATAAAATCTCTTGAAGAGCAGGATACAAAGCTTGCCCGTGAAACGGTGGAGTTTGACGCCAAGATAAACGAGGCGGAGCGTGAGGTAGAGAGGATCTGTCTTAACCTGCTCTTGCAGCAGCAGCCTGTTTTTGCCGAGGATCTCAGACGTGTGTCCGCTGCACTTAAAATGATAACCGATATCGAGCGTGTTGGCGATCAGTCAGCAGATATTGCAGATCTGAATATCCAGCTTATAAAGAAAAAGCAGAAATGGGATCTTAGCGACATCAGTGAAATGGCAAGAGCCGCCACACAAATGGTGAACGACGCTATCGACGCCTATGTGAACGACGACGAGAACCTCGCCCGAAAGGTCATAAGCTCTGACGATAAAATAGACGAGCTTTTTGTAAAGACCAAGGATAAGATAATCGATGAGATAGTAGCCGATAAGGCAAACGGTGAAAAAGCCATAGATACCCTCATGGTGGCAAAATACTTCGAGCGTATCGGTGACCATGCGGTAAATATCGCAGAATGGGTGGTATTCTCAGTAACAGGCGTTCATAAAACAGAAAGAATCATGTAAAATATCATTATAAAAGGCGGAAATACCGCCTTTTTGCTCTTCTTGTACGATTTTACTCAGATTTTACTCAGCCTGATTTGTTATTTTACAATTATGTTGTATAATGTTCATTGTAAACATTGTAACAATAGTGTAAAATTATTATCAGGGAGTGTCAGTATGACGATTTTTAATGTTCTGACCCTTATAGGCGGTCTTGCAATGTTCCTTTACGGAATGAATGTAATGGGTAACGGGCTGGAAAAACTTGCAGGAGGAAAGCTTGAAAAAATATTTGAAAGGCTCACCTCAAACCCTATCAAGGCAATGTTGCTTGGACTTTCTGTAACAGCGGTCATTCAGTCCTCCTCAGCCACTACAGTAATGCTGGTGGGCTTTGTAAACGCAGGCATCATGAAGCTCCATTCCGCCATAGGCGTTATAATGGGCGCAAATATCGGTACTACCGTAACAGCGTGGATATTGTCTTTGTCAGGACTTAACGGCGACAGCTTTCTTATAAAAATGCTCAAGCCGTCCTCGTTCTCGCCTATCCTTGCGATAATAGGCGTCGCAATGCTGACTTTCTCAAAAAACGATAAGAAAAAGGATATCGCATCTATACTTGTAGGCTTTGCAGTGCTCATGTTCGGAATGGACTCAATGAGCGGTGCAGTCGCACCTCTTAAAGACGTTCCTGAGTTCGCAGAAGTGCTTCTCTGGTTCAAAAACCCTATTCTGGGCGTTCTTGCAGGCGCACTTCTTACCGCTATCATTCAGTCTTCATCTGCTTCCGTTGGTATCCTTCAGGCTCTCTCAGCCACAGGTGCAATAACCTTCGGCTCAGCGCTTCCTATAATTTTAGGACAGAATATAGGTACTTGCGTAACAGCACTGCTTTCATCAATAGGCACAAGCAAGAACGCAAAGCGTGTGGCAGTCGTACACCTCTATTTTAATATAATAGGAACACTGCTTTTCCTTACAGTTTTCTATCTGCTCAATGCCTTTATCGGCTTCTCGTTCGTTGACGGAGTTGTTGGCGCAAAGGAGATAGCTATTGTGCATACTATATTCAACCTGTCAACATCTATCATACTTCTGCCATTTATCAAAGTCCTTGAAAAGCTTGCCTACCTCACTGTCAAAGACAAAGAGGGGGAGGGAAATAAGGACAATATCGAAGAACAGTTCAAGCTTCTTGACGAGAGATTTCTCCAGTCACCTTCTTTTGCAGTTGAAAAGTGCAGAGAGCTTACAAACCGCATGGGCGAGATAGCAAAAGAAAGCATAGACATGGCAATGAGTATCTGCGTCGATAAGTACGATAAGGAAAAGGCAGAGCAGATAGCCGCAAATGAAGCCGCCGTCGATCTCTATGAGGATAGACTCGGCACATATCTTGTAAAGCTTTCGAGCCGAGATCTTTCTGCAAAGGATTCTCAGTCAGTTTCAACTATACTTCATGTTATAGGCGACTTTGAGCGTATCTCCGACCACGCCATGAATATGGTGTCCGTTGCCGAGGAAAAACAGCAGAAGGATCTGAATTTCACATCACAGGCAACAGCCGAAGTAAAAGTCATGTGCAGTGCCGTAAGAGATGTTTTGGATATCGCCATGGAAGCCTTTGAAAAGCACGATCTGGAGCTTGCCACAAGAGTTGAACCGCTTGAGGAAGTGGTGGATAAGATAAGAACAAAGCTTAAAAACCGCCATGTAAAAAGGCTTCAGACAGGCGAGTGTACCATAGAAATGGGCTTTGTGTTCTCCGATCTGCTCACAAATTTGGAAAGAGTTTCAGACCATTGCTCAAATATAGCGGTCTGTCTTATACAGGAAAATGACGAAAGCTTTGACGTCCACGAGTATGTTCAGATGCTTAAAAATTCAGGCGAGGGCTTTGACGGACAGGTCAAGCGCTATAGCGAGAAATACGCTCTGCCTGCTAAAGAGTTTTAACGAAAAGGGGTAAGATCTATGGCACTTATATATTGTGTAGAAGACGATGACGGAATAAGAGAGCTTATATCCTGCGCACTTAAATCAGGCGGATATGAGGTGAAAGCATTTCCAAAAGCAAAACCGTTTTATGAAGAGATAAGAAACAAAGAGCCTTCGCTGGTGCTTCTTGACATAATGCTTCCTGACGAGGACGGATATTCTATACTTTCAAAGCTCAAAAAAGACAGCCACACTCAGGACGTTCCTGTTATAATGCTTACCGCAAAATCAAGCGAGCTTGATAAGGTGTCAGGTCTTGAAATGGGCGCAGACGACTATATAACAAAGCCGTTCGGCGTAATGGAACTGCTTTCAAGAATAAAAGCCGTTTTAAGACGTGCAGGCAAGCAGAATGCCGAAGCCGATGTCATAGAAGAACAGGGCGTATCCCTTGACGCATCAAGACGTATCTGTACATATAACGGTCAGGAGGTCGTTTTGACCTATAAGGAATTTGAGCTTTTGATGTATCTTATGCGCCATAAGTCCATAGCCGTGAGCCGTGATAAGCTTATGGAAATGGTCTGGGGCTATGAGTTTGCAGGGGAAACAAGAACTGTTGATATGCACATCAAGACCCTCAGACAAAAGCTTGAAGCCGCAGGCTGTACGGATCTTATCAAAACAGTCCGTGGCATAGGCTACAAAATATAAAAATTTTCAGATAAGGAGGAACAGCATATGCAGAAAAAACTCTATAAAGTCATGACGATACTTGTTTCATGTACAGTGCTGTTTTTCCTTTTAGTAGCAGGCTCTCTTGGATATTCTACCTATCAGCGTTTCACTAAAAATGAGCTTAAATCCGCTGCAAAGCTCGTTGCCGCAGGAAACAATAAACCCTCAGAAATGGCTGATATTTTGGAAAGATCAGTAGAATATGATGTCCGTGTCACCTTTATCGACGCACAGGGCAGTGTAAAATATGACTCTGAAGCAGATCCCGCCAAAATGGAAAACCACTCCGACCGTGAAGAGTTCAAAGAGGCTATGGCAAATGGCGAGGGCGAATCCACAAGATTTTCCAAAACCCTTGGATATACTACATATTATTATGCCATAAAATATGACGGCGGTGTGCTGAGATTTTCTACAGATAAGGAAAACCTTGCAGGGGTGTTCCTTGCAGTGATACCAATGCTGGTGGTGTTCGCAGGAGGAATAATCTTTATCACCACCATAATCTCCATAAAGCTTTCAGAAAGCATGATAAAGCCGATAAATTCCCTTGTAAAACAGCTTGATCTGAGGAACGAGAATATCGGTCAGTTTGAAACGCCTTATGAAGAACTTGAACCTATCATAAAAAATGCGGACGTTCTTATGGGACGAATACATAAGAACATGAATAAAATAAAGGCAGAGAGAGAAAAAATATCACTTATCACTGAAAATATGGTTGAGGGCATGATACTTCTTGACGAGGACATGACAGTGCTTTCGGTAAATAAGAGCGCCTTGAAAATTCTCGGCAACAGCTTTGACCCTACTGAGCATACCAAGATAGACCATATGACAAACGATCAGCAGATAATAGGTCTGCTTGAAGAAGCCAAGGAAAGCGGTGCAGCAAAAGGTATCATCACAGAAAAAAGCCGTTTTTACCGTACCTTTGCAAATAAGGTCTACAGCGAGAATACCCTTGATTTTGGTATCATAATCTTCTTTGTTGACGTAACAGAGGAGATACAAAGTGAGCAGATACGCCGTGACTTCTCGGCCAACGTATCTCACGAGCTTAAAACTCCGCTTACCACCATAAAAGGCTTTGGCGAGCTTCTTGAAAACGGCATTTTCACCAAGGAAGAGGACGTGAAGAAATACGGCGGTATGATATATCGTGAAAGCGAAAGACTTTTGTATCTTATAAACGATATTATCAGGCTTTCCCAGATAGAGGAGCAGGAACACGTTTTAAACGATAAGATAGACCTGCTGAAAACCGCCCATGACGTAGAGGAGATACTCCGTCACAAGGCAGATAATAGAGAGGTCACAATGACCATTGAGGGCGAACCTGTTCAGATATACGGCAATCAGAGCTATATCACAGAACTGTTTTTGAATCTCATGGACAACGCCATAAAGTACAATCATGAGGGCGGAAGCCTGAAAGTAACGGTCGGCATAGAGGACGGCAAAGCTTTTGCAGTGTTCAGCGACACAGGCATTGGAATTTCCGACGAACATCAAAGCCGAATCTTTGAACGTTTTTACCGAGTTGATAAAAGCCGTTCCAAGAAGATAGGAGGCACAGGCTTAGGGCTTTCTATAGTAAAGCACATAGTCGCATATCACAGCGGTGAGATATCCCTTGAAAGCGAGCTTGAAAAGGGAACTACCATAACAGTGAAACTGCCTTTCAACGAGCCTGAAACACAGCAGGCTGAGGAAACAGCGGTAACAGAATAATAATCACGCCGTTCTGACGAGAAGTCGGAACGGCGTTTTTGTGCAGGTACATGGTATACAAATTTTTAAGGGGAAGGGCGATAAAGAAAGGACAAAAAAACAAGCGGGCGACCAAAGGTCGCACCAGTATGTCGTAAAAGTGTTAAATCAACGGGCGAACGCTGTTCACCCCTACAAAAAAATCATCGCCGCAG
>ERZ1106951.3843-NODE-3843-length-10504-cov-2.464446_pt1 | contig 10504 bp, 4 predicted proteins | sample MGYA00403676_ERZ1106951 | MGnify/ENA primary metagenome ERZ1106951 (study PRJEB35170, sample SAMEA104062398) | human gut metagenome | biome: human gut; feature: human-associated habitat; material: faeces | place: Denmark | collected 2012-04-23 ...
GAGTGTCCACTATTTAAGATAAAAAGAGAATGAATCGACCCACTGATAAACAAATAGAAGAAGTGCTTGCCGGAGTTGCTACGCTGGAGGATGCAAAAATTGTGGCGGAATGGTTTGCCACAGAAGAAGGGAATACTTATCTGGATGCTGTGATGATTCGGGAGGCGGAATGTTTAAATGCCGAAACGGCAGAAATATATGTGGACCATATTATACCTTCAGAAAAGATGTACCACCAAATCCAAAAGAACATATCACGTAAACAGATCAAACGTATCTGCTTCCGTGTGGCTGCAATCTTGATTCCCGTTATTTTCCTGGTAGGTCTTTATTTACAGATCAATTCCCGGGTGGATTTATTCGGCACTACGGAATATGAGGAAATTCGTGTTGCCAAAGGAGAGCGGATACAGATGATGTTTCAAGACGGGACACGAGTTTATATCAATTCGGATTCCTGGTTGAAGTATCCTAAAAAGTTCGGATTGGGTAAACGGGAAGTTTTTCTGGTGGGAGAAGCCTATTTCGTGGTAGCCAAGAATAAAAAACGTCCGTTTATTGTTAATCTGAACGGACCTTCTGTTCATGTACTGGGTACTTCTTTCGATGTACAAGCCTACCCGGAAAATAAAGATATTGTGATTTGTCTGGATGAAGGACATGTAAATCTGACTCTCTCCTCTGCAAAAGAATACCCGTTACTGCCGGGTGAAAAACTGATATATAATAAAGAAAGTGAGCAGTGTCGGATAATCAAAAACGATCATTCAAAACAAGTCTCAATGTGGAAAGATAATGTAATTTCTTTTAAAGATACTCCTCTGGCAGAAGTGGTCAAGGTTCTGAACCGCTGGTATAATGTAAACTTTAAGATAGAGGATGAGCAGGCATTGAAATATGTATATACGTTGACCTCGGATAACACGATACTGGAGAAGGTGCTTCAGGATTTGGAAAAGATTGCGCCGGTAAAATTTGAATATGATGAAGTCCGGAAAGAAGTGACAGTCCGGATGAAACAGAACGGAAACAAGTAAGAATATACTGGATAAGATAATAGAATGAGGACAGGCTGTGTATATACGCAGCCTTTACTGTTTTAGAATAAGAATGTTATGAAATAAATTAGGCTTATGCAAAAAAACTCTTTTTTTTCTCACCCGCTTTTTTGACTTGTGTGTCTACTAAGCATAAATGAGATTTTAAATCTAAGTTTAACTTTAATCAAAGCAAGTAGTATGAAACACAAAGTTCTGCTCGTATTGTTGCTAGGGATTATGATAAGCGTATCTGCTTCTGCCCAAAAAGTGACAATAAACCTTAAACAAGTAAAGCTGGAGAAAGTATTTTCAGCTATTACACAACAAACTGGTCTTACAGTAGCTTATAGCCGTACGATCGTCAATCCGGATCGAATAGTAACGGTAGAAGCAAAGAATCAGGAACTATCCAAAGTTCTGAATGATTTGTTTATCGGTACTAATGTAAATTATGAGATCGGAAAAACAAAAATTTATCTGAAGGAGAAAGCTACGGACGCTGAACAACAGACCAATAATGTGAGCAAAAGAAATATATCCGGTCGGATAGTCGATGAGAAAGGGGAGCCGATTATTGGTGCCAGTGTGATGGTGCAAGGCAGCTCTTTGGGTACAATAACGAATGTAGATGGACGTTATACTTTGGCCAATGTTCCCGAGAATAGTACGGTTACAATCTCATACATCGGATATACTACGGTCAATTATGCTGCTACCAGTAGAAATCTGTCCCAGGTAGTACTTCGCGAAGATAGTAAGACACTGGAAGAAGTGGTGGTAGTGGGATATGGTACACAAAAGAAAGTAAATCTGACCGGTGCCGTTGCTATAGTTTCCGGTGATGAACTGACGACTCGTTCGGCTGCCAACTTATCACAGCTTCTGCAAGGTTCCGTACCGAATATGAACGTAAACTTTAGTTCGGGACGCCCCGGACAAGGGGGGAATTTCAATATCCGTGGCGTCAATTCTATCAGTGCGGATGCAGCACCTCTGACTATTATTGATGGAATCGAGGGAGATATAAATAAGGTGAATCCCAATGACGTAGAATCCATCAGTGTTTTGAAGGATGCTTCGGCTGCTGCTGTATATGGTGCCCGTGCTGCTTATGGAGTTATTTTGGTTACAACCAAGAATGGAAAGGTAGGCAAGACCAATGTCAGCTATAACGGTCGTTTCAGTTTTGGTGATACGACAACTTCTACGGACTTTGAGACACGTGGTTATTATTCGGCCGGTATCAATGATATGTTCTACAAAACATATCAGGGCGTCCCCTATACACATTATACCCAGGAGGATTATCATGAATTGTGGATTCGTCGCAATGACAAGGTGGAAGATCCTTCTCGTCCATGGGTAGTAGAAAAGAATGGAGAATATAAATATTACGGTAACTTCGACTGGTATAATTATCTTTATCGTAAAAACAGACCGATGTGGGAGCACAATATCAGTGTCAGTGGGGGAAATGAAAAGTTGAACTATTATTTATCAGGAAATACAGTTGATCAAACGGGTATCTTCAGACAGAATCCTGATAAATACAAGGTGTATAATTTCAGAAGTAAAATCTCGGCAAAGATCACTCCACGACTGACAATCAGCAATAACACGAAGTACCATTATAATAGTTACTCTTATCCGGGATTATCGGGTATTAATAACAACTTCAATACTGCGGTGAATCATGCACTGGCGAGCTTTGTACCCATTAATCCGGATGGCAGTGCAGTGTATCTGACTTCGTTGAGCAATTCTGCCATTTTGGATGGCATGGGAGCTATCCTTGCTTATGGAAAACATAAGAATGAAGACCAGCGGTATGAGTTTTCCACGACTTTCGAAGCAAGTTTCAATGTAATGAAGAACCTGAATGTCCGTGCAAACTACAGCTACCTGCACTATAACTATCAGACCATGAATAGAACAGTAAATGTACCATATTCCAAATATCCGGGTGAGATATCCTATCTGACTACCGGAAGCGGTGTGAATCAGTTGAAGGAAACACAGACCAATCATTGGTATCAAGCTTTCAATGTTTATGGTGATTATATGCTGGATATTGCCGACCATCAGATAAAAATCATGGCAGGTTACAATTATGAAACCAAGCGTCTGAAAGATATCAAAGTCTCCCGCCAGGGTTTGCTCTCCGATGACTTGAATGACTTAAATCTGGCAGTCGGAGATGCGATGACTATGTCCGGCGGACAGAATGAATATGCGCTTTTGGGAGCATTTTATCGTCTTAATTACTCCTATAAAGGAGGTCGTTACCTATTTGAGACAAGCGGACGTTATGACGGAAGTTCACGTTTCAGAAGCAGACACCGTTTCGGTTTCTTCCCCTCGGCTTCCGTAGGATGGAGAATAAGTGAAGAACCGTTTTTCGGGAATTTAAAGAAGAATATTGATAATGTGAAATTGCGTCTCTCATACGGTTCGTTAGGAAATCAGCAGGTAGGATATTACGATTATATCCAAACCATTAATACCAACGGTACAATGAATTATATCTTTGGCGATCAGAAGAAAGGCTCTTATGCAAGTGTCTCCGACCCGAACTCCGCTGACCTGACCTGGGAAACCGTTTCGACTTGGAACATAGGACTGGATCTCGGATTCCTGAACAACCGCCTGAACCTGACTGCCGATGCCTATGTTCGTGATACTAAAGGTATGCAAACTTCCGGTAAAAAACTTCCCGGTGCTTATGGAGCCAACGAGCCCAAGCAAAATGCAGCCAATTTGCGTACCAAAGGCTGGGAATTGATGCTGACTTGGAATGATGCTTTCAAACTGGCAAACAAACCTTTCCGTTATAACCTGTCCGTAGGTTTGGCAGATAATACATCGAAAATAACCAAATTCGATAATCCTTCCAAGATATTGAGTGATTATTATGTAGGTCAGAAATTGGGAGATATCTGGGGATATGTAGTGGACGGACTTTTCAGAACAGACGAAGAAGCGGCAAACTATAACGTTGACCAAACAGCAGTCAACTTCGTTATCAATACAGCACAGGTGAATCCGGGACTTCATGCCGGTGATATGAAATTTGTTGATTTGGATGGCGACCATACAATATCTTCCGGCTCGAACACGGCAGATGATCCGGGCGACCGCAAAATAATCGGAAACTCATTACCGCGCTATACATACAGTATTCAAGGTGGTTTCGACTGGTATGGATTCGACTTCTCCATCTATCTTCAGGGAGTAGGACATCAAGACTGGTATCCGGGCACTAATTCTGTATTCTTTTGGGGACCATACGCTCGTCCGTATTCATCGTTCATTCCACGCGATTTCTTGAGTCAGGTATGGAGTCCGGAAAATCCCGATGCCTATTTCCCGCGCCCGATAGGGTATCTTGCCCTCGGCAACAACCGTTCTTTGGGAGTGGTGAATGATCGTTATTTGCAGAATCTGGCTTATTGCAGAGTGAAGAATATCACAGTAGGCTATACGATTCCCGCCGTATGGACGAAGAAGGTAAAGATAGAGCGCCTGCATATCTATTTCAGTGGTGAGAATCTGTTTACCTTCTCTCCGCTAAAGAGCGACTACATTGATCCGGAACAAGCATCGGCAGAAAATTCCATCCAATCGGCAAATGGTAACGCAAAGTTGTACCCTTGGTCAAAGACCTATTCTTTTGGAGTGAACGTAACTTTTTAAACTAACTAATATTTGAATTATGAAACCTGTTTATATAGTATCTTGGTTGTTCGCATTGGCGATATCTTTCGTGTCTTGCGACGATTGGTTGGATAAGACACCAAAAGACCGCCTGTATCCGGATGTATATTTCAAGACTGAAGATGAGTTGCGATTATTTACGAATCAGTTTTATAACAATCTGGTTCCGTCCGCTGTCGATATTTATTCCGAGTCGTCCGATTTGATTGTCAAGTCCGACTTGATGCTCGAAATGTCCGGACAGCGCATCATACCCGATGAAGGAAACGGTTGGAATTTTACGGCACTTCGCGATATTAATTTCTATCTGCAGTATTCCCATAACTGCACGGAAGTGAATGCCCGTAACCGTTACGATGGTGTTGCCCGTTTTTTCAGAGCTTATTTCTACTTTGAGAAGGTGAAGAGATACGGCGATATTCCCTGGTATGACAAAGCACTCGACTCGGATGATCCCGAATTGTATAAAGCCCGTGACTCACGTGAATTTGTCATGCAGAAAATGCTGGAGGACCTGGATTTTGCGATAGCCAATCTTCCGAAAACGAAGAATGCGTATGTACTGACCCGGTGGACGGCATTGGCCCTGAAATCCCGTGTCTGCCTGTTTGAGGGTACTTTCCGCAAATATCATGGACTGGAGGATTATGAAAAATACCTGAATGCCTGTGTCTCGGCTTCTGAAACCTTTATGAACGAAAGCGGATATACACTCTATAAATCGGGCAGCACACCTTACAGGGATTTATTCGCTTCCATAAATCTACAAGCGGATGAAGTGATTTTCGGCCGTGACTATGAAGCTTCTCTTTCTGTGCTTCATAATGTGCAGAATTATGAGAACTCCACCACAATGGGACGTCCGGGAATGAACAAGAAGATAGTGAATTCTTATCTGATGGCGGACGGAAGCCGTTTCACGGATAAAGCCGGTTATGAAACGATGACATTCGATCAAGAATGTCAGAATCGGGATCCGCGACTGGCACAAACCATCCGTACCCCTGGATATACGAGAATCGGAAGTACAAAGAAAGAAGCCCCGAACCTGGCTTATACCATGACCGGATATCACCTGATAAAATATTCGATGACGGCTAACTACGATGAATATAATAAATCGTGCAACGATATTCTCCTGTTCCGCACGGCAGAGGTGTATCTGAATTTTGCAGAAGCAAAAGCCGAACTAGGCACTTTGAAGCAAGCCGACATCAATAAATCTATTAAATTACTTAGAGACAGGGTAGGAATGACTAACCTGGATATGGAACTGGCAAATTCAAAACCCGACCCGTATTTGATGAGTGCCGCCACAGGTTATCCGAATGTGAAAGGAGCCAATCAGGGAGTAATCCTTGAAATCCGTCGCGAACGAACCATCGAACTGGTAATGGAGGGTTTCCGTTATTACGACATCATGCGTTGGAAAGAAGGTAAACTATTTGAGAACGATCTGCTGGGAATCTATGTTCCCGGGCCCGGAACTTACGATTTAGATAAAGACGGTACGGATGATGTCTGTTTCTACGTAGGAACAAAACCTGCCGGAAATGTACCTTTATATTTAGAGATCGGCGAGCAGATTCGCTTGTCGAATGGCGAAAGTGGTTATATCATCTGTCATAGTCTGATTACCAAGAAATGGAATGAAGACAGAGATTATTTGTACCCTGTTCCTATCAGCGAACGTACTTTGTCCAATGGTGTGATAACACAGAATCCCGGTTGGAATGACGGATTGAACTTTAATTAATTAGATTCAGAAATATAAATTCTTATGAAAAATATGATTTCTTATATATGTCTTTTGGCAACCGTGTTTGCCAACTTGTCCTGTGCCGACGACATGGACAACTCTAAATTCGATAATATGATACCTTACGGTAAACAGGAAGTTTCCTATACTTATCCGAAAGGGGAGGGGAACCTTAGAGTGTTGACCTTTAATATAAGGCATTGTGCCGGTAACGATGACGTGATTAATTATGACAGGACAGCCGCTGTTATCAACGGAATGGAACCCGATGTCGTTTGCCTGCAGGAAGTGGACTACATGACTACCCGCAGTAATAAAGTCGACCAATTGAAAACCTTGGCGGATAAAACAGGCATGAATCACTATTTTAGTAAGTCAATCGCTTACCAAGGTGGTGAATACGGTAACGGTCTTTTGTTCAAAGGGACGCCGATCAGCACGAAGACTTATCCCCTTCCCGGTGCCGAACTCCGTTCTGCTGCCATAGCCGAATTTGAGAACTATGTAGTTATCTCCACCCACTTGGCTTTGGAAGAGAATAATAGAGTTGAATCTGCAAAACAGCTCACAGACCTTGCCAAAACATATAATAAAGTGGTTTATATGGCTGGTGACTTTAACGAGGACTTGATGAATGGCACATTCTTTACGGAACTGAAGAAAGAATGGGAGGTTGTCAGTTCTACAGAAAACACTTTTCCTACCGGACAGGCTACCAAACGGATTGATTTTGTCGTTACTTTGAAAACTCCACCTACCACTGTGGTAAAATCGAATGTAATATACAACCTGGATGGTGTCAACGTAGCAATAACTTCCGACCATTATCCACTTTATTGTGATTTTAAGAAGCCGACCGGACTTGAAGAATATCCGAAGGCAGAAGGTGACCTGCGCATAGGTAACTATTTCCTGACCTATTGTAAAGGTACAGATGGCGTGATTGATTACGACCGGACAGGACGTATTATCGCCAAAATGAATGCGGATATTGTCTGCTTGCAGGGACTGGATAAGGAGACGGAACGTTCGGAAGGTATCGACCAGTTGAACGTACTGGCACAGAAAGCAAATATGCATGATTATTTTGCTAAAGCCATTGATTATAAAGGCGGTGAATTCGGTGTTGGTATACTGACAAAAGAAGAACCTGTAAGTGTAGACAGATACCAAATGGCGGGAAAGAGCGAGATGCGTGCAGCCATGGTAGTGGAATATGAAAAGTTTGTAGTAGCCAGTACCAACTTCGATACGGATATGGCAAAGCGTATAGAGGCCCTTCAAACGTTAGAAACGAAACTGTCTGCCTATAATAAACCTGCATTCTTGTTAGGATACTTCAATGAGGGCGACTTGGAAAGCGAATTTTTCCAAATGGTGAAGAGTAACTGGAATCTTCTTAGTGCCGATAAGTCTACCGAAGTCAGTGGTAAGAAACGTCGCCTTGACTTTATCGTGTCTTTGAAGAGTCACAACGTAAATGTGACACAGGCTGATGTGATAGAAAGTCTGTCGGGAGTAGATGTGACCGTTGCTTCTACACATTATCCTCTTTTTTGTGATTTCTCCGGTTTAAAATAGAAACGTTATAGAGAGGCTGCACAGAGCTATGCACATATCGTGTGTAGAACTGTGCAGCTTCATTATATAGCTTATCAAACATCAAATGGAGTGGTATAAAAAAGGAGAAAGCGGTACATCTTGAAAACTATTCAGTTGAAGTTATCATTCTTTCTCCGATCTATGCCTTTATGGACTTTTTTCTCTCTTCATGCGGTCAATGAGAAATAATCGTGTAACTTTGTAAGCTGTTAGTGTAAAAACAAGAAGAGAAAAAATGATAGTTTGCATAGCCGAAAAGCCATCAGTAGCACGCGATATAGCCGAAGTACTCGGCGCTCATACCAGAAAAGAAGGATATATAGAAGGAAACGGATACCAGGTGACCTGGACATTCGGGCATCTTTGTACCCTGAAAGAGCCGCATGAATACACTCCTAACTGGAAATCATGGAATTTAGGTAGCCTGCCAATGATTCCTCCACGTTTCGGCATCAAGTTGATAGAGAATCCTACCTACGAAAAACAATTCCACATTATCGAGGGACTGATGCAGAACGCAGATGAAATCATCAACTGCGGTGATGCCGGGCAAGAGGGAGAATTGATTCAGCGTTGGGTGATGCAGAAAGCAGGTGCACGCTGTCCGGTGAAACGTCTGTGGATTTCTTCATTGACAGAAGAAGCTATCCGGGAAGGGTTTGCGAAGCTGAAAGATCAGACAGATTTTCAGTCACTCTATGAAGCCGGACTTTCTCGTGCGATGGGTGACTGGCTATTAGGGATGAACGCCACCCGTCTTTACACCATTAAATACGGTCAAAATAAACAGGTACTCTCTATCGGTCGTGTACAGACACCGACTCTGGCACTGATTGTCAACCGTCAGTTGGAAATAGCCAATTTCGAACCCAAGCAATACTGGGAACTGAAAACCAACTATCGGGATACCACTTTTTCCGCACTTATCCGCAAAAGTGATGAAGAAATTGCTGCGGAAGAAGAAAAGAACGGTGGAAAAAAGAAAATAGATAATCCGGGTATCGACCCTATCGCTAACCGGGAAGAAGGCGAGGCATTGGTAGAACGCATAAAGGATCTTCCGTTTGTAGTCACTAGTGTTGGCAAGAAAGATGGGAGAGAGTTCGCCCCACGTTTGTTCGACTTGACTTCTCTTCAGGTAGAATGTAATAAGAAATTCGCTTATTCGGCTGATGAAACGCTGAAACTGATTCAGTCTCTTTATGAGAAGAAGGTAGCTACCTATCCGCGTGTTGATACTACTTTCTTGAGTGACGATATTTACCCGAAATGTCCTGCTATCCTGAAAGGACTCCGTGATTACGAAGTCTTGACAGCTCCGTTAGCCGGCACTACACTTCCTAAATCGAAAAAGGTATTTGACAACTCGAAAGTGACGGATCACCACGCCATTATCCCCACCGGAGTCTATGCTCAAAACCTGACGGATATGGAACGTCGTGTCTATGACCTGATAGCCCGTCGTTTTATAGCCGTATTCTATCCGGACTGTAAGATTTCTACTACTACCGTCATGGGAGAAGTGGATAAGATAGAATTCCGGGTGACCGGAAAACAAATCCTGGAACCGGGATGGCGTGTCGTGTTTGCCAAGGAAGTAAAAGACTCTACCGAAGAAAAAGAAGAAGAGGATGAAAATGTACTTCCTGCTTTTGTGAAGGGCGAAAGTGGTCCTCATATTCCGGACTTGAATGAAAAATGGACGCAGCCGCCTAGACCTTATACCGAAGCGACCTTGCTTCGTGCAATGGAAACAGCTGGAAAACTGGTGGATAATGATGAACTTCGTGATGCCTTGAAGGAGAATGGTATCGGCCGGCCGTCTACCCGTGCTGCCATCATTGAAACACTGTTCAAACGAAATTATATCCGTAAGGAGAGAAAGAACCTGATTGCCACCCCGACAGGAGTGGAGTTGGTGCAGCTCATTCACGAAGAATTATTGAAATCGGCGGAACTGACAGGTATTTGGGAAAAGAAGCTTCGCGAAATTGAAAAGAAGACATACGATGCCCGCCAGTTTCTCGAAGAACTGAAACAGATGGTTTCGGAAATAGTGATGAGTGTACTTTCTGATAATACAAACCGACGCATTACTATTCAGGATGCAGTAGCTGCAAAAGCTGAAGAGAAAGAAAAGAAAGAAACTAAAAAGCGAGAACGTAAACCGAGTGCACCGAAAGAGAAAAAGCCGAAAGCAGAAAAAGCGGTAAGTGAAGTGAGTTCTAATTCGGCACCTTCTCCGGCTCCGGTTACTACTCCTGCTTCAATTCCTTCTGCTACAGGTGATGTAGATACGTTTGTAGGTCAGCCATGTCCGCTTTGTGGTAAGGGAATTATTATTAAAGGAAAAACCGCTTACGGATGTTCGGAATGGAGAAATGGATGT
>ERZ1106951.3844-NODE-3844-length-10499-cov-2.775852_pt1 | contig 10499 bp, 10 predicted proteins | sample MGYA00403676_ERZ1106951 | MGnify/ENA primary metagenome ERZ1106951 (study PRJEB35170, sample SAMEA104062398) | human gut metagenome | biome: human gut; feature: human-associated habitat; material: faeces | place: Denmark | collected 2012-04-23 ...
ACTTATGCTGCAGAAACATACGAAGATTCTATTCCACAAGAGGTTAAACAAGCCCGACTTGATGAATTGATGGATATCCAGCAAGGTATTTCGGCAGAGTTAAGTGCAGAAAAGATCGGTAAACAGATGAAAGTTATCATCGATCGTCTGGAAGGAGATTATTATATCGGACGGACAGAATTTGATTCACCGGAAGTAGATCCGGAAGTATTGATTGATCGTTCAGAGAGAGAACTTAAGATCGGACAGTTTTATCAGGTAGAAGTGGTGAATGCGGACGATTTTGATTTATATGCAAAGATTATAAATGACTATGAATAATAAGGAATTTACATCCGAACTAGCGGAAAGATTGGGATACACAATCAAGGATACTTCCGAATTGATGAATTCTTTGTTGTCCAGTATGACACAAGAATTGGAAGAAGGTAATGTGATTGCAATTCAAGGATTCGGTTCTTTTGAAGTGAAAAAGAAAGCGGAACGGATTTCAATCAACCCGGCAAGCAAACAACGCATGCTGGTTCCACCTAAATTGGTGTTATCGTATAGACCTAGCAATACATTGAAAGATAAGTTTAAATAAATATTTCCCGTTATGAATGAAAGACTAACAATTCAAGACCTTACTGACTTATTGGCAGCCAAACATAGCATGACCAAGAAAGACGCCGAAGCGTTTGTTAAAGAGTTTTTCCTCTTGATAGAACAAGCCTTGGAGAACGAAAAGACTGTAAAAATCAAAGGATTGGGAACTTTCAAACTTATTGATGTAGATAGCCGGGAAAGTGTCAATGTTAACACAGGAGAGCGTTTCCAGATAAAAGGACATACGAAAGTCTCATTTTCTCCGGATGCAAATCTAAGGGATACGATAAATAAACCTTTTGCACACTTTGAGACTGTTGTATTGAATGAAAATACAATTCTGGAAGATACTCCGATAGAAGAGACTGAGGAAGAAGAAACAGGAGAGGAAGCGTCAGCACAGGCAGTCTTGAATGAGATGGGTGATGACTCTGAAACTACTGTGATAGAAGAAAATGAAGGTACTGATGATGGTTTTTCGGAAGAAGAGCCGATTCAGGAAGAGCAAATAGCCAGTCAGCCACTTGTGAAAGAGTCCATTGAAGAACCTGCTATTACTGAGGAATCTGCAATAGCGCAGGAATCGACAGAACAAACGTCTCCTAAAGAGCCCGAAGAAGCCATTACAGAGACTGATATCGAAGAAAAGGTAGAACAGCTGGAAGATGAAGAGGTTCCGGAAGAGGAAGTGATAATCGATGAGCAGCAAGCAGCATCTATAGAAGAAGAAAAAGAAGAGATCCGGTCACAGGTAGAAGAATATCGGAAGTTCGCACCGCTGATCCAGACGGGACTTTATTACCGTTTGTCTGATCCGTCGAAGGAAGAATATGCAGCATGGGCATTCGTATCAGAAGATCAGAAAGAAGTACTGCTGAATGTAGTGATGCAGGAGATTCATGGAAATATGACTGTGAATTATGTAAACCTTCAGGGATTGAAATGCAGTGCGGTTTATCGTGATACGGAAACAGGAAAGACTTATAATGGCGCAGCACTTATGGAAGCAGGAATCCCGATGCCTGTAGAGATGGGAGAATTCAAGGCGTACCAGATGCATCTGGTGGGAGAAGAATAGAATACAAGAACCTGTAAATGCAGGAGAAGCTGCTGACAAGCAGTTTCTTCTGCATTTTTTACAGGAAAATAGTACATAGGAAGATTCTTTAGAGGAAGGAACAAAAGAAAATGGAAAAAAGAGAAAAGAAAAATGACAGTATCTTCCGGAAACCGGTCATTAGGTGATGACAACATTTTATCCGTATCAGTGGGATCTGAATTATCGTAATCCGAGAGTATTTAATGAGATGATATATAACTTTCTGTATCTGACAAATCAGGGGATAGATATTGTACGAATCGATGCGGTGCCGTATATCTGGAAAGAACTTGGAACTACATGTAGAAATCTGAAACAGGTGTATACAATTGTCCGTATGATGCGCATGATAGCAGAAATTGTATGCCCGGGTGTTTTGCTTCTGGGAGAGGTTGTAATGGAACCCGAAAAAGTTGTGCCGTATTTTGGAACGGTTGAAAAGCCGGAATGTCATATGTTTTATAATGTGACGACTATGGCAACGACCTGGGACAGGTGAACGATTATAGTTATAAGAACGATCCGGAAAAATGTGCTGATTCAAGATATATCCACCGGGGAAAGTTACCGTGGGAACTCGCTGAGGATAAGGAAGATGTCACAACGGTTCAGGGAAACATATTTCAGACACTTGACCGGTTGGAAAAGATTCGCAGACAGGAGATAACATTTGATAAAGATGCAGATGTGTATACATATGATGTACATGACGACAGTATCCTGTGTGTATTGCGGGAATATAAAGGGAGAAGATTCTTTGGAATATTCAACTTCAGCAATCAGGAGAAGACAGCATGGATGCAGGAAAAAGGGATGTACCGTAATCTGTTGACGGGTGAAAAGACAGAATTGAAAGATATAAGATTAAGTGGATATGAGTTCCTTTGGTATGGAAACTAAAATTGTGTGTGTTTCCATTTATATATTTATACATATTTCATTTTTTATCACTGTCAATCCCGTCCAAATTATTGTATAATGAGGAATAATCGCTACAGTTTACACACCAGAGTATGTCTGAAAAGACCTGAATTGTAGTGGAAAGTTAGGAAATAAGTTCATACGTGGGAGGAATCATGAAAGAACCAACGTTAGGTAATCCGCAGAACACGATAGAAGTTCTGCAGAAATATAATTTTTCATTTCAGAAAAAGTTCGGTCAGAATTTCCTGATCGATACCCATGTGCTGGAGCGCATCATCGAGTCGGCAAATATCACGAAGGATGATATGGTACTGGAGATCGGACCGGGAATCGGAACGATGACGCAGTATCTGGCGCAGGCGGCGGGCAAAGTGATTGCAGTGGAGATCGATAAGAACCTGATCCCGATCCTGGAGGATACATTAAGCGGATATGACAATGTACGTGTCATCAATGAAGATGTATTGAAGCTGGATCTTAAGAAGCTTGCAGACGAAGAGAACAACGGAAAGCCGGTCAAAGTGGTGGCGAACCTGCCATATTATATTACGACGCCGATCATCATGGGACTTTTTGAAAATGAGGTTCCGGTAGAGAGTATCACTGTCATGGTGCAGAAAGAAGTTGCGGACCGTATGCAGACCGGACCGGGTAATAAGGACTATGGCGCACTGTCATTAGCAGTACAGTATTATGCCGACCCGTATATTGTGGCAAATGTTCCGCCGAATTGTTTCATGCCGAGACCGAAGGTAGGATCAGCGGTTATACGCTTGACCTGTCATCAGGAGAAACCGGTACAGGTGCAGGATGAGAAGCTGATGTTCAACATCATCCGTGCATCTTTCAACCAGAGAAGGAAGACACTGGCGAACGGTCTGAAGAATGCGGCGACATTAGATTTTACAAAAGAAGAAGTGGAAGCAGCGATTGATGCACTTGGAAAGGGTGCAAGTGTGAGAGGTGAGACACTGACACTGGAAGAATTCGCAAGATTGAGTGATTTATTATCTCCATATAAGAAAGGATGATGACGATGGACAGAAAAGAAGGGCAGACACTATTTGAGGTAACACCGGAAATCAGCCATTTTGCAGAACTTTGCGAGAAGAATAATGCGATAGACAAAGAGCTGTATACGAAGTACGAAGTCAAACGGGGACTCCGTGACCTGAACGGAAAAGGTGTCCTTGCGGGACTTACGAACATTTCCGATGTATGTGCGAAGAAGATCGTGAACGGAGAGGAAGTGCCATGTGCAGGAAATCTTTACTATCGCGGCTACAATATCAAAGATCTGGTGCAGGGGTTTCTGAAAGATAAGCACTATGGATTTGAGGAAATCGCCTATCTGCTGTTATTCGGTGAACTTCCGGATAAGACGCAGCTGCAGACATTTCATGAGACACTGGTGGAAAGACGGACATTGCCGCCGACATTTGTCCGTGATGTGATCATGAAAGCGCCAAGCCGTGACATGATGAACAGCCTGTCGAGATCGATCTTAAGCCTGTACACGTATGATCCTCATGCAGACGATACGTCGATTCCAAATGTACTGCGTCAGTGCCTGAATCTGATCAGTCAGTTCCCGATGCTGATGGTCTATGGTTATCATGCATATAATTACCGTATGGGAGAAGATCTCTTCATCTATGCACCGTCACCGGAATTATCAACAGCAGAGAATATACTGATGATGCTGCGTGAGAATAAGAAATATACGAAATTAGAGGCAAAGATCCTGGATATGGCACTTGTCCTTCATATGGATCACGGCGGCGGTAACAATTCTACATTTACAACGCATGTGGTAACATCATCCGGAACGGATACGTATTCGACGATCGTGGCTGCTATGGCATCCTTAAAAGGACCAAAGCACGGGGGAGCAAATGTCAAAGTAACCCAGATGTTTGACGATATGATGGAAAAAGTCAGTGACTGGGAAGATGATGATGAGGTACGCCGGTATCTGACCGATTTATTGGATAAGAAGGCATTTGACCGGAAAGGACTGATCTACGGAATGGGGCATGCAATCTATTCTGTATCTGACCCGAGAGCCGATATTTTTAAGAAGTTCGTTAAGCAGCTTGCAAGAGAAAAGGGCTGTGAGAAGGAATATGCACTGTATGAAAAGGTAGAGCACATGGCACCGGAGGTCATCGCAGAAAAGCGTAAGATATACAAAGGTGTAAATGCGAATGTCGATTTCTACAGCGGACTTGTATATAGTATGCTGGATCTTCCACCGTCACTTTATACACCGATCTTTGCGGCAGCGCGTATCGTCGGATGGAGTGCACACCGTCTGGAAGAGCTTAAGAATGTAGATAAGATCATTCGTCCGGCGTACAAACCGTTGGCCGAATACAAAGAGTATGTCAGAATGGATGAAAGATGATGAAGCATGAATTTTATTATACATCCAGAGATTCCGTGACAAAGATCCATGCGATCGAATGGCTTCCGGATAGAGATATAAAAGGTGTCTTACAGATATGTCATGGAATGGTGGAGTATATTGACCGTTATGATGAATTTGCCGAATTTATGTCGGAGCACGGATATTATGTAGTCGGACATGATCATCTGGGACATGGGAAATCCATACAGACAGAAGCTGATCTGGGATATTTTGATGAACGGAAAGGTAATCAGTATGTGATCGGAGATATTTATCAGCTGCAGGAGATGACACGGAAAAAATATCCGGATGTGCCGTATTTTATGCTGGGGCACAGTATGGGGTCATTCCTGTTGAGACAGTATCTGACGATGTATGCGGAAGGCCTTGCGGGAGTTGTCATTATGGGAACCGGTCATCAGGGAATGCTGACGCTTTGTGCGGGAAGGATGATCTGCAGGATCATCGCAGCGTTCAAAGGATGGAAATACAGAAGTACATTTGTGGATAATCTGAGCTTTGGAGGTTTCAATAAGAAATTTGAACCTGGTGAGACATCGAAGGAATGGATCACATCCGACAAGAAGAAAAGGGATGAATATGTGCGGGATCCGCTGTGTTCCTATACATTTACACTGGGAGCCTATTATCAGATGTTTGCCGGTATGAAGGTTCTGGTACGGAAAGGAAGTATGAAACGGATTCCGAAGACGCTTCCGGTGCTCTTTACGGCAGGATCCGATGACCCGGTAGGGGCTTTCGGAAAGAATGTGATCAGAGTCTATGAGAAATATAAAGATGCCGGGATAAAAGATGTGTCGATCCATCTGTATAAGGGCGACCGTCATGAGATATTGAATGAAGTAGACCGTCAGAATGTGTATCAGGATATCCTGGCGTGGATCGAGGAAAAAAATCGCAGATAAAACTGTTAAATGAATAAAATGTGGAAGAAAAATCCGCACAAATTGAGGAAATGTTAAGATTTTCAGTGTCTGTGCGGATTTTTTATACCAAAGTATGCAAGATATGAAATCTGAAATTCCAATTTACCTCCAGCTCCGCAACCAGATCGTAAAGGGTATTGGAAAAGGAGAATTTGAAGAAGGCGAACTTCTTCCAACCGTCCGACAGATGGCAGCAGTTTTAAGATCACATCCGGTTACACCAATACGGAGAAAAAGAGGATATAAAATCCGTAAAATTATTAAAAAATGGGCTTCCGAAGGAACATTTTAGTAAAACCAATGGTTCGGCTGATGAAAAACAGTTGCTTGGAAAATTTGACGGAGCAGAATCGGGAAAATGCCGGATGTATGTGTGGCTGGAACAATCAGAAGTCATACAGATTAAGACAAAGAAATATACGGTATTCATGAATAATAAGGATAAAGACCAGACGACTGCCTGGTATGAACAATTAAAAAAAGCGGAGCCATAAAAGCATCCGCAGAAATTACCGGTAAAATGGACCGCCAGAAGTGACCTTCTGGTGGCCTTTACTTTATGAGGGGGGCGATAGTTGTTATCCAACTATCTTTTTCTATTATAATCAAAAAATGTGTACAAAGTATGTTCATTTTATAAAAATGTGATATTTGTTGTTAAAACCACATTTTAGAACGAAAAAAGTATTATAGTAAGAGACAAGGGAAAAATGTTATTGAGGAATACAATAACAAATAGGATAAAAGAAAGGACTAATAGATATGAGTATGATCAAAAATATCAGTAAAGCAGAAGTATTAGTATTAAAAGATCAGGTAGCTTACCAGGAAGGACAGGTAGTCAGCAAAACACTGGCGCAGAACGATGCATTAAGTGTTACATTATTCTCTTTTGACAAAGGAGAAGAGATCAGTACACATGAATCAGGCGGTGATGCCTTTGTTACTTGTCTTGATGGCGTTGGCAAAATCACAATTGATGGTGTTGATTATGAACTTCATGAAGGGGAGTCTATTGTTATGCCGGCAAAACACCCTCATGCAGTATTTGGAAAAGAGCAGTTTAAAATGTTGTTAGTTGTAGTTTTTTAATTAAGGAGATTTACCATGCCATTTCAGTACAAGGTATCAGAAGATAAAAAAGTCCGTGTCATTATTGACACGGATGCTGCCTGTGAGGCAGACGACCCATTTGCAATTGCCCACGCGTTGATGTGCCAGAAGTTTGACGTGAGGGCAATTTTTGCTGAGCAGTTTAATCGAGAGGGGAGTACGCGACAGAGTTACGAAGAAATTTTGACGGTTTTGCGTGCAATGAAAAAAGAAGTTCCCGTTTTTATGGGAGAGGAAACAAAAATTTCTGAGAAAAAACAAGGCGAGGAAGTTTCACCTGCGGCTGACTTTTTGATTGAAGAAGCAATGAGGGTGGATGAAAAACCATTGTTTGTGCTATGCATTGGGGCGATTACCAATGTGGCGAGTGCGATGATGAAAAAGAAGGAAATTGCAAAACACATGACGATTGTGTGGATTGGTGGACAGGGGCATGCGTACAGCACGCCTGAAGTGCGTGAGTTCAATGCGGGAAATGATGTTGAGGCGATTAACTACGTGTTAAACAGTGGTGTGAATTTTTGGCAGATTCCAAATGATGTGTATGGAAAAATGAGAATTAGTCTTGCTGAGATTGAGAGACGGATTGCGCCATGCGGAGAAATTGGAAGACATTTATTTGAAAATATGGAAACATATAATCATTCGGAACATGCGGGATGGACAGCAGGGGAGAGCTGGACATTAGGTGATTCGCCGGCGGTTGGTGTGGTGCTTGATCCGGATTGTGGATTTTATCATGAAACTGAGGCGCCGATTGTACTTGATGACACGACCAATAAATTTGAAAAAGGAAGACCGAAAATTCGGGTGTATACATCGGTGGATTCGCGGTTTATTCTGGAAGATTTTATTGCGAAACTGGAAGTTTTATATGGAAAGGGTTTCGATACAAAATAGATACATAAAAGATGTATGATAGCAGGTGGTAAGGAGGATGTAAATGACAAAAACAACCAAATCTATAAAATAGACACATTTACATAAAATATCCGCCTATTACTTTTTTTCATGGCAGATTATAATTATTGTGTCGGGGGGTGAAAGAATGCTTCGAATGGAAATTGCGCTTATTATCATTTTAGGATTTATTGCGTATATGTATTATTCGGCAGAGAGAAAACATACGAAACTGCACCGGACATTTTCTGTTTTGCTGCTGGTTGTAATCGTTCATCTTGTTTTTGATGCGGTAACGATTTATACGGTAAATCATTTGGAGCAGGTGCCAATCGCAGTAAACGATGCATTTCACCGGGTGTTTGTCGGAACGATGGCAGGTGTTTTGTACTTGTTTTACCGGTACATTGCTGCTGTTGTGGAGGAAGAGACCAAGAAAAAAATGATTTTTGACTGGCCGGCGAAAATCTTTTTGATTGTGTTGGAAATCATTGCACTTGTTTTTCCGATTGCATACATACAAACGCCAAATGGAAACTATTCGGCAGGTGCTTATGTGATTGCCAGTTATGGCGGAGTCGCGATTTATCTGGCACTGTGCGCAGGAATTTTAATCTGGAACTGGAAGCAGATTGATCCGAAGAAAAAGTTTGCGATTGGAGTAGCACTTTTGGTTGAATTTTTGGTGTGCGGCTTGCAGGGGGCATATCCAACGTGGCTAATCAGTGGAATGGGAATTACATTGATGACGTTGTCCTTTTATCTGACTTTGGAAAATCCGGATATACTCAGGGCTGAATTGACGGAGCAGAAAATGTCGATGCTGTATTTGAAAAGTCAGGTAAATCCACATTTTCTTTATAACACACTCGACACAATACGAATTCAGGCGCAGCTTAACGGGGATAAAAAAGTGGCGGATTTGTTGATGCGGCTGGTCGATTTTTTCCGCATTAGCGTAAAAGTGGACAGACAGATGGTAGCACCGGATGATGAGCTGGAATTGTTAGAAGCTTATATGGATTTGATGTGTTACCGATATCCGAATCTTCATTGTGAATACGATATAGACCCGGATTTGGGAGGAAGTCTTGTTCCGAATTTTATTTTACAGCCACTTGTTGAAAATAGTTTGCTGCACGGCTTGAAAAACAAAGGGTACCGGGGGGAGGTTGTCATTACGGCAAAAAAAGAGGGGAATGCAATCGAAATCCTGATTCGCGACAGCGGAAGTGGATTTACGGATGGCAGGAAAGATATCATTGATGAGATGCTTCTTCACTACGATAAGAAGCAAGCAAAACTAGAGGGAAACAGCATTGGTATTTTAAATGTGCAAAAAAGAATCAAATTGCTGTGTGGTCCAAAGTATGGACTCAGTTATATGGAAAATGAAACCGGCGGAGTGACGGCACGATTACTGCTGCCGCATGAGGAGGACGCAAAATGAAAAAACTGCGAGTGCTGCTGGTCGATGACGAGATAATGATTCGGGAAGGGTTTAAAAAGTTGTTTGACTGTGAAGCCCATGAGTGTGTCGTTGTCGGCGAGGCAGCGGATGGAATGGAAGCAATTACAAAAATTGATGAGGAGCAGCCTGATATTGTGATTATGGATATTAATATTCCGATTATTAACGGCCTGAAAGTGATTCAGTTAAGCCGGGTGAAATATCCGTCCATGGCTTTTGTGATTGTTTCCGGTTACGATGATTTTTCATATTGCAGGGAGGCTCTGCGGCTGCAGATTACGGACTATATTTTGAAGCCGGTCAATTACGAGGAATTTGGCTCTTGTATTGACCGGTTGAAAATTAGTCTCTATAATAACGAAGTAAAGGAAAAATCGGTTGTGAAAAAAGAACGTGTCATAACCGGAATTACAAAATATATGCAGGAACATCTTTCGGAAGACGTTAGTTTGCATATTCTTTCGGAAGAATTTCATTTAAATTCGCAGTACATCAGTCAGTTATTTAAAAACGAAATAGGAGTAAATTTTCTGACATACCTTACAAACATTCGGATGGAGCACGCAAAAAAACTGCTGCTTTCGACTTCACTTTCAATTGCGGAAGTTTCAGAGCAGTCCGGTTATGGTGATTACCGCGTGTTTACGAAAGTATTTAAGAAATCAGAGGGAATTACACCATCGCAGTACCGGCGTGACTTCCTTTCCCAATAATTATAAGGAGTGAAAGAAAATGTTAAGAATAGAGAATTTGACAAAAACGTATGGTGAAAAAAGGGCAGTAGATAATCTTTCCCTTCATATTGCGCCGGGTGAAATTTATGGTTTTATCGGTCACAATGGAGCGGGAAAAACGACAACACTGAAAGCGGTTGTCGGGATTCTTCAATTTGATAAAGGCGAAGTTTTCATTAAAGGAGAATCCGTCCGCAAAAATCCGCTTGCCTGCAAACAAAAAATTGCTTATATTCCGGATAATCCGGATTTGTATGAATTTATGACAGGAATCAAATTCTTAAATTTTATTGCGGATATTTTTGGTGTGCCG
>ERZ1106951.3855-NODE-3855-length-10479-cov-29.516980_pt1 | contig 10479 bp, 13 predicted proteins | sample MGYA00403676_ERZ1106951 | MGnify/ENA primary metagenome ERZ1106951 (study PRJEB35170, sample SAMEA104062398) | human gut metagenome | biome: human gut; feature: human-associated habitat; material: faeces | place: Denmark | collected 2012-04-23 ...
GCATACCGCCAAGTCGCATAAAATAAGGAAAGTTGAGATTTTAGTTATACAAATACCAATTTATCGTGCAATTGATATTTCGTAGAGGTGTATTGGAATGGATGAAAATCAAAAGGCTAAGATGGAAGCCATGAAAAAACAAATACAAAGAAAAAAGCAGGAACAAGAGCTTTTGAATAATAGTTTATATCAAGAATGTCTTACTGCCTTGAAAGATTATGTTATTGTTCAGGATGAGACTGATATAAGGTATTTAACATCATTGGTGAGTTCAAATGATATTGAGTCCCATTCACATTCTGAAGAAGTCAAGCTGGCTGATACTGAAAGATATTATATTGTATGGGATAACATGTCAGTGCCAATTTTAGAGAGTTCTGGTAAATGTATTAATGATAGTTGGGATGATGTGATAGCTGTTTCTTTTGATACATATTTTGTTGTGAAGTCTACAGAAAAAGTTATCGGTATTAGACATTAAATTGGAATTTTATCTTTGCAAGCGAGACGACAACTTTCAGTCTTACAAAGAGATTGAAAGCAACAGAAGAGTTGAAGTAGAGTGAGGCATGAATATGAATTTTAACGTAAATGATTTTAAATGGATAAGAGAACCTGCAGATTATTCTATAACTGAGGATAAAATCGAAATAATAACAAAGCCACATACGGATTTGTGGCAAAGAACATATTATCATTTTAGAAATGATAATGCACCTGTTTTACAGATGGAGACAGGGGAGCGATATTTTTCGTTTATTGTGAAAACAACATTTGAGAGCAAGCATAGATTTGACCAATGCGGAATTGTAATGTATCTCGATAGTGATAACTGGTTGAAAGGCTCCATTGAATATGAAAATGAAAGATTTCAGCATCTTGGAAGTGTAGTAACCAATAAAGGATTTTCAGATTGGGCAACAACGGAGATTGATGCTAATATAAAATCAATGTGGTATAGATTTAGCAGAAGAGAAGATGACTATTGCATTGAATGCTCAGAAGATGGCGTAACATTCAAGCAAATGCGAGTGTGTCATATGTGGAATGGTGCTGGAGCAATTCGATTTGGTATTTATGCATGTAGTCCAGAAGATTCTTCATTTAAAGCCACCTTTACAAATATGGAAATTACTGAATGTAAATGGTTAGCACATGATGGACAGCAGCCAGATAAAGAATAAAATTCCAGCTTTACGCATACTATGTATTTAAAATAGCCTTATCCATTATGTGTATGGATAGGGATATTTTTTCGGTTGGGGGGCGATTATCTCGCCCCTTTATCTCTGTTTCGGTAAGGTTGACTGGCATTCTGCCTGTCAGCCATTTCTTGATATCGTTGTAACTTTTCGTGCATGGTTTCGGCTTTTGGAGTGGCTTTCTCTCCGTAGGATTCCTCCCACTTGGCACATTCTTTCTGATATGCTTCGGTGGCACGCTGTGCGGTATAGAATGCTGTGTAGAAATCCTGCACCGTTGCAAATCCATGCTGTCTGACGATACCGGATAATCCGGCTTTGAGGGTTCGGATTTCCTCGGTTTTGGTGGTAATCTTGCTTTCAAGCTCCTTTTTCTTGGTGAGCCTTGCAAGCCCCTTCAAATCGCTTAATTCAATCTCCAGTTTTGTCCGTTCACGCTCTGCTTCAAAGATAAGGTTATTGTGTTTATCAAGAGTAACCTTGACCTTTTGAAGTCTTGGGAAAGCGGTAGCTTCCGGTGGCATAACCGGTCTTGGTGGTATCTGTGGCTTGGGCAGTTCTACAACATCTGTTTCCAGAACAGTTGCGGTAACTGTAACGCTTGGTGACTTAGGCTCTGTTATTGTTTCCTTAGCTGGAGCTGTAACTATATCTGCGGTGTCCACAGCTTTTTTATCTGCCTTGCTTCCATACTCTTTTTCTAGAGTTTCACGGAACAGCTTGTCTTTCAGTTCCCATGCGGCGGTCAGCACCTTGGAAATCAAAAGTGCAAGTTTGGCTGTGGCTGTTGTGATAATGCCTGCCAGTTTCTCAGGACACTTGCCGAATACATCAATGGATAACCGGATACGCTCCGTAATCCATTTCTGCTTTATCTGCCGTATCTCATCCTCCGGCACTTGGCTGACTAAGGCTCGGTCTACTTCGTGATTCCACTGCATACGCACCTCGTTATCTTTCTTTATCTGTTCCTCTTTGGGATTATTCTTGCCGATTTTCTTGGTGGCAAGGTATAATCCGTTTTTATCAAACACATGGAGCTTGTCTTTATCATCCCCTATCAGAAGATTGATAAGGTCAGTATAGAAGCGTTTCGCTTCATCTAGATAATGCTCCTGCTTAAACAGTTTGTTTTTGGCGGTAAATAAGGTTCGTTCATAGACTTCGCCTTTTTTAATTATCTTACAGCCCTTGCGGACATTACCTCTATCATCCAGTATCTCTTTCTTGGTGCGTACATGTTTTTTCTGTTCGTTGTAGAACATATTGCGTGTTGCAATCTTTTCTATGGGTTCCGGTAACAGTTCCCTTTCGGAAAAGATGAGATGGATATGATAGTTGGTTTTGCGTTTGTTGTGGTGCAGGGCTGATACACACTCCACACCATATTTTTCCTTAAAGCGGTTGGTAAACATCTGTAACAGCTTGCTGGGATCATAGAGGTCGGGAAAAGATTCCGGTAATGCTATAATCAGTTCCCTTGCCTCGATACATTTCCCCTCTGTACCGCTTTTTAGAAATTCCTGCTGATTAAATCTGGCAAGTTCCGTCCAGTAATGGCGGTCTGTTGTTTCATAGACTGCATAGAGATTTTCCTGCTTGGCGTGACTGGATATATAAGTAATCCTGCCACGGACATTGTGGAGCTTGCTCATCTGAATAAATGAATTTCTTTCGATAGTGCTTCCTCCTCTCGTAAATGTTACTTAGGGAAAGAGGTGGAAGGATTAAAAGTGAGTGGACACTTAGGTGTCCGGTTACGAACACTATGCCGTATCCGGCAATAAGAGCTCGATGCAATCGCGAAATACCCAGAGTACAAATCGAAGATTTGTGCGAAGGGTGTATTTCGCTCTCAATCGCCGAGGGCTTACAAAAGAATTGCACTAAGAGGTCTGTACCATTCACTTCAATATGAAATTGTCCCGTAAAATTCCTGCTCCTTTCCCGTAAGTTTTGGTTGATACCAGAGGAAGCACATGATATAATCTATTTGCGTGTAGGTATATCATGGCTTCGGTCTGATACATACCAAAGGGTGGTTTCGTAGGAAGCCACCCTTTTAAGTTACAGCAGTTTTTCGACTAACTGCTCTGACAGTATTCTTATCCCTTAAGTCCCTGCCCTCATTGGCTTCCATGAACTGCTCCAGTATATCAGTTTTTATAAGAACCTTTCGTCCTACCTGAAGTACCGGGAGCTTCTTCCACTTTACCAAATCTCGGAGTGTATTTCTTCCGATACCGGTATAGTCGGCTGCTTCCTCAATGGATAAGGCAATTTTCATTTCTGTCATTGAATCACCTCCTTCTGAATTGCATTATGCAATTTTTGAACTAAGCCTACTATAAACCTTTTATATCATTCTGTCAAGCGTTACGAAATTTTAAAAATAATTATTAACTTGCATATTGCAATTGTAAAAGATGTATGTTATAGTAGTACCATACCGAAAAAGGAGGCGTATGAAGATGAAAGATAAAGAATTACGCAAGCTAATCGGTAGCAGGGCAAAACAGCGAAGATTGGAGCTTGGATTGAAACAGCCTTATGTCGCTGAAAAGATGGGAGTGACAGCTTCCACCATTCAGAGATATGAAGCCGGAACAATCGACAATACCAAGAAACTGGTGCTGGATGGACTTTCAGAAGCACTTCATGTATCCGTGGAATGGCTCAAAGGAGAGGCAGAGGAATACGAAACAGACATTACGGATAAAAGGGAATTACAGATTCGTGATGCAATGGGAAGTATCCTAAACCGCTTACCCTTTGACCTTAATAATGAGGAAGCTGACTTCTCGAAAGACCTACTGCTACTGATGTTACAGGAGTATGAGTTGTTTATGGATTCGTTCCAGTTTGCCTGCAAGAACTTCAAGGGCAACACGGAGAATGCAGACATAGCAGCCACAATAGGTTTTGAATCGAATAAGGAATACAACGAAATCATGTTTCTTAGGGAGATTACCCACACAGTCAATGCCTTTAATGACATGGCAGATGTGATAAGGCTCTATTCCAAGAAACCGGAGACAGCCACACAGAGGCTTGCAAATCTTTTATCGGAAGATTCCGAATCGGTATAGTTAGACAACCGGAGTTATGATATACTTACACGCAAGAAGCATTTCATCAGTTCCGATTGTCTATATCGAAAGGAGAAACGATTATGGCAAAAGGTTCTGTAAGGAAAAAAGGCAAGAAATGGTATTACCGCTATTATGTGGAGGATGCCAGTGGTAACTTGGTTCAGAAGGAATGCGAAGGAACAGAAAGTCAGCTCTTTAAGCAATAACACCGTAACCCTCTATCTGGGAGTGGTTAAGCGGATAAAGGAGCACCCGCTCGGAAAGAGGAAACTGAAAACCGTAACCAGTGAGCATATGCAGGAATACTTGGACTTCTTAAGTTTTGGTGGTAAAGCACCGGACGGAACGGAGGCAAGACCTTTAAGCATTGACCGTATCCATTCCTTTTCGGCGGTATTACAGAGGGCTTTCCGGTATGCAGTATTTCCAAAGAAGTATATTACTTTCAATCCCATGCAGTATGTAGTAATCAGGAGACCGACTCAGCAGGTGGATTTGTTTGGTACGGGTGATGAGGATGTGTCACAGACAAAGACCATTACCCATGAACAGTTTCAGAAGATAACGGAGTATCTTGAGAAAAAGAAAAGCTCCTCACTCTTGGCAATTCAGATATCCTATTATGCAGGATTGCGAATTGGAGAGGTGGCAGGGCTTTCTTGGAGCGATGTGAATCTGGAAGAACAGCACCTGACAATCAGACGAAGTCTGAACCGTAACAGCACCAGACACAAGCTGGAGCTGGGAGCAACCAAGAGTAACAAAGTCAGAATTGTAGATTTTGGCGATACCCTCGCTGAAATCTTACGAAAGGCAAAAAAGGAACAGCTGAAACAGAGGTTGCAGTACGGTGAGCTTTACAAAAGGAATTACTACAAGGAAGTAAAAGAAAAGAACCGAATCCACTACGAATTGTATTTATTGGATGGAACACAGGAAGTGCCGGAGGATTACAAGGAAATATCTCTTGTGTGTGTAAGAAAAGATGGAATGTATTTGGGAACAGATGCACTTTCCAACATGTGTAGCTCAATAGCAAAGCATGTGGATGGATTGGAGCATTTCCACTTCCACTTATTAAGACACATATTTACCAGTAATCTGTTAGCAAGCGGTGCACCACCGAAGGATGTGCAGGAACTCTTGGGACATTCGGCAGTAAGTACCACAATGAATATTTACGCCCACGCTACAGGGGAAGCCAAGAGAAATTCAGTAAGACTTTTGGACAAAGTAGCAGGGAACGATTAAGACGAAAAAAACACTTTTTCCCTTATAGATTCCTCACAAGGGAAAAAATAAGGGAAAAGTGCAAAATACATAGATGTTGATGGGCTGGGATGCCCGAAAACAAAGGAAAGTTGAGAGCAAAGGCAAGAAACTTTCAGTTTGATGGAGCGATAAATTCAGGTTTGAGAAGGAACATAGTTTAATGGAAGTATTGGATATTTTTTCTTGGTTACCTGCAAAAGAAATGAGTTTAGAGCAATTAGAAAAAAATTTTTGAGGAATATTTTAACGGGACTTATCGAGGAGAATATACTATTTCAATTGAAACACCATGCAATATTGGAAAAAATATTTTTAATTGCAGGGCAGAGTTAATGGAAGAAGGAAAAAAGACCGGATACATTTTAAAGGACGGTAAGATTATTGCTCTAATAGGTTATAGAGAGTAGTCTGACTTCAAAGCTGTGAGTATAAAGAAAATGGATAACGGAATAACTGCATAAAGATTAGCACCCGGAAGAAGAAATAGTTTACAGAAATGAAAAAAACGAGTTATCAATACATAAATTGAAAAAAAGACAAAATATGTATTGATAACTTAAAAATAATAAACGTATAATTTAACTGTAAAACGAATAGTAGCAAGGTAGCTATTCTGTTTAAACGTGAAAATATATGCTGCAGCAACAGATTATTCAATACAGAAAAGAAATGGAATAAAGGAGACTAATGAGGTATAGCATGAACATAAAAGATATAGCAACCCCATCATATATTGTCGATGAGGGAAGGCTGAAAAGTAATCTGGAAATATTAAAAAGCGTTATAGACCGTACCGGGTGCCGCATACTGCTCGCACAGAAGTGCTTCTCAATGTATGCGGTGTATCCGCTCATAGGTGAATATATAAGCGGATGTACGGCAAGCGGACTGAATGAGGCAAGGCTCGGTTTTGAGGAGATGGGAAAGGAAAACCATGTGTTTTCCCCGGCTTACAGGGATGCGGAATTTGACGAGATTATGGGCTGCTGCGACCATATTATATTCAATTCGGTGGCACAGCTTAATAAGTTCCGTGGCAGATGCACTGCGAATGGAAAAAGCTTCGGCTTGAGGATAAATCCGGAGTGCTCCACGCAGGGTGAGCACGCAATCTATGACCCGTGTGCGCCGGGCTCAAGGCTTGGTGTCACCATAGAAAAGCTGGAGGAGGAGCTTGGGAAAAATCCACGCTTTTTAGAGGGCGTTGATGGGCTTCATTTCCATACTCTCTGCGAACAGAATTCCGATGATTTGGAGACAACGCTTGAGGCTGTTGAGCAGAAATTCGGAAAATATCTCTACGATATGAAATGGCTCAATATGGGCGGAGGTCATCACATCACAAGAAAAGATTATGATGTGGAGCGCCTTGTCCGCCTTGTGAATCACATGAAAGAAAAATATCAGGTTCAGGTGTATCTCGAGCCGGGTGAGGCGGTGGCTCTCAATGCAGGCTATCTTAAGACCACAGTGCTTGATATCGTGGAAAATGCAGGAATCACAACGCTTATTCTTGATGCGTCTGCGGCGTGCCACATGCCGGATGTCCTTGAGATGCCGTACAGACCTCCCCTTAAGGACAGCGGAGAGCCAGGCGGGAAGCAGTACACATACCGCCTCTCATCCTACACCTGTCTTGCAGGTGATATCATAGGCGATTATTCCTTTGACAGAAAGATACAGATAGGCGACACACTGTATTTTGAGGATATGGCTATATATTCTATGGTGAAGAATAACACCTTCAACGGAATCGGACTTCCGGATATCGTGCTTAGGCATGAGAATGGGGAGTGTGAGGTTTTAAAGCATTTTGGATATGAGGATTTCAAGGGGAGATTGTCCTGAGAGGACAGAGAGTGTGTATAGGGCAGATTAGGAGATAACAATATTGTACAATATGGATAATTTGTTTTAAAAACAACATTTACTTTCGTATAAGAACGCAAAATGATATTAGCTAACCTACAGTTCGCAGAACGGTTGGGTAAAGTAGAAAATCGGGAGTTGTTTGATTATTAAATACTTTAATATAGTCAGGAGAAAAATATGTATAACAGATATGATAATATCAATAAATTCATAACAGATATTGATAAATTAAAAATGGATAAGTACGGAACTGTTTATATATCTGAGGAAGATGATTATGATATTTCTGTTTGTCTTGATGGACAGATGGAGCGTTTTGAAGAATTGAAACCTGTTATTATAAAGGTAGCAGAACATGTTTGTGAACTTGATAATATCGTTCAAAGGTATTATAAAAAGTGTTGTAAAAATTCTCAAAAATATTATAAAGAGCGTTATAATATTGATGATTTTGAAGATTATCCGGAAACTATCTATATTGATAAACCAAACATGATTGCACTTGAGTATTGGGGTGCAAGAGAAAATACACAATACCTTGTTAAGTTTGAAGAAATTGACAATAAATTTATTTTAAAGAGTTTTGGCATGGTTGATGATATTCCTGCCGACTGGGATGAGATAATTTAGGTGGAGAAGAAGTTTTAAAGTCTGAGTACACTCATTCCGGTTTGCAGAGCAGTTGAGCAAATTAGAAAAGCCGGATTGACTGAGCTGAATGCGAGGGAGGCTTCTTGTCCGAAGGGCAGGAAGATGGAAATAAGAAAGCGTTTAACAACTCGGGATTTTGTGGACTAAAAGATAAGTAAAGGAACTATGGAATAATGAAAAACTTAAATCTTTGTACAGACCTTGAATCATTTGTTGTAATTGAAAAAATAAATGAAGGATATTCTGGAGATGATAAATATAAAGTTCAAAAAGACGGAAAGTTTTTTTGTTGCGTGTTGGAGACCTAGCAAAAGCAACGGAAAAGGAAGCGGAATATAATCAGCTCATGTTGTATGCTGATAAAGAAATCAATACTCAGAAACCTATTACATTTGGCAGAACAAACGATAAGTTCTATTCTATTGTAACATGGGTCGATGGAACGCCTATTATGGATATTATCAAGGAAGATGACTCGCTCGATTATTATCAACTTGGTTATAATGTGGGGGTTGAACTAAAAAAACTTCATTGTGCTTCTCGAGGAGAAGATAAGACAGATTGGATGGATGTCATAGAAAAGAGGGCAACTTCGTTTTTAGAGAAGTTTCATTCTTTGAATATTGAAGAATTTGCTTGCAGTAGATATGCGGAACAATATATTTTGAAAAATATGTCATTAATGGCAGAGCGACCTCAAGTTATGCTTCATGGGGACTTTCACTGGAATAATTGCGTTGTAGATGACAATGACAGTGTTGGTATAATTGATTTTTCGGGGAACGACATAGGTGACCCGTGGTACGAGTTCGGAGGATTGCTATGGGCACTAGAGTTTAGTTATAGTTTTGCAAATGGTCAAATCGATGGTTATTTTGGCACACCCCCGTCTGAATTTTGGAAAGTTTTCAAATTCTATGTTGCGTTATATGCTTTTGAACATCTATCTTTCGCTAATGGAACATTGGAAGATATAGAGTATAGAATTTCTAATGCGACTCGGATGTTAACTTTGTTTGGTGAGAGATTTGAACTAGATATACCTCTGTTTAGAGGATAGGTGAAATTTTCAGTTTTATGGAGTGACAAATTGGAATATATCTATAAAGAGGTATTAGGAGCCGAAGTAAGTAATTGGAGTTGTTTGTTAAATAACTTTTACAAAGAAGCAATACCAAACCTTCATTTGCATATACATGTGAGACCACGGTATAAAAATGCCGTTGTAATTAACAATCACTCATACATAGATACAGAATTTGCTCATTACTATGCTTTGCAAAAAGAGAGTTTATTACTTGATGATGATAGGCAAAAATTGAATGCACTAATGAAGAAAAACTTTGTTTTATAAATTCAAATATCCATTGATTTTAGAAAAAGCCAAATCAGGGCTTCTATGAAGATAAATGATGAGATGCTAAGATTTTATTGGAAACTTGGTAAGGGCATTTCATCTATGAGTGAACAATTCGGATATGGAATGGGCTTCTATAAAACGGTGAGTGACGATTTGAAATCCATTTTGCCAGATGTGAAATCATTTTCTCCAACTAATTTGAAATATATGAGATACTTTTATGAGATGTATCCTGACGCAGTGATTTGTCCTCAAGTTGAGGACGAATTGATTACAGATGTAAATCGTCCCCAAGTTGGGGATGATTTACAAATCATTTTTAGAATTCCATGGGGATATAACAAAATAATACTTTAACGGCTATAGTACTTCTGACTGAAAAGGGAAAAGTTACTGCAAAAGCCTTGTAGTAACGGATTTTTCTCGAAAGCTGCTTAAGAAAGCGAGCAGGAAGTTTGTTAGTAATGGCATTATAATAGAGAAAATCCGGTGACAGACATAGTTTATGAAGATGCGATTAATTATTTGACGCATAGGTGGTGATATTTTTTGAAAAATGAAATTGTTTTATTTACAGATGGCGATATAAATCTTGAAGTTGAGTTAAGTCCGGAATTGGAAACAGTATGGCTGACACAGAAGCAAATGGGAGAATTGTTTGAAGTAAAACAGGCGACATTAAGTGAACATATCAATAATATTATATCGTCAGGTGAGTTGGATGAGTCTTCTATCGGTTTTTCCGATAAAAGTTCTGGAGGAAGAAAACCTAAGATATATAATCTTGATATGGTGTTATCTGTGGGATATCGTGTTAATTCAAAACGCGGCATTGCATTTCGTAAATGGGCTAATTCTGTTTTAAAGCAATATGTGATTCAGGGTTATGCTATTAATGAGAAACGATTGAAAGCGCTTGAAAGAACCGTTGATATTCAAACAAAGATGCTTGCATGTACATTGGAGATTGAAGAGTCAGACATTTTAAAGGCTGTTACCTCGTATACAGATGCATTAATGCTTTTAGACC
>ERZ1106951.3862-NODE-3862-length-10469-cov-2.622911_pt1 | contig 10469 bp, 12 predicted proteins | sample MGYA00403676_ERZ1106951 | MGnify/ENA primary metagenome ERZ1106951 (study PRJEB35170, sample SAMEA104062398) | human gut metagenome | biome: human gut; feature: human-associated habitat; material: faeces | place: Denmark | collected 2012-04-23 ...
TGTTTTTGAATCCTGTTAATACTTCTATTAATTCTAAATTATATTCTTTAGCAATTGCATCTGCAAGATTAGAAGATACTATAGTTTTTATTAACATTCCATTTTTAGGAAGAATTCCTTTTTCTTTCATTTGAGAAATTCTATATTCTGCAATTAAAAGAGCTGACATATTTCCAGTATAATTCATGTAATTTCCAGTTTTTTCATCTTTTGCATATATTCCTAATCTATCTGCATCTGGGTCTGTCGCAAGTACCACATCTGCATCAACTTTTTTAGCTAATTCTAAGGCCATTTTAAATGCTTTTGGGTCTTCTGGATTTGGATAATCTACAGTTGGGAAATTTCCATCTGGATCTTTTTGTTCTGGAACTACATATAAATTTTCTATTCCTAAACTGCGTAAAAGCTTTTCGGCTATTGTATTTCCTGTTCCATGTAATGGAGTATACACAACCTTTAATTTTTTTCCTTCTTCTTTCATTATTTCAGGATTTAATACTGAATCTTTCAAAACTTTAAGATATTTATCATCCATTCCGTGTTCCAATAATTGTAAGTAATCCCTTTTGCTTTGCTTCTTCTTCTGATATTTCTTTTATTTCACTAAAATTTTTAACTTCTCTTACTTTTGCTATAATATCTTTATCTCTTGGAGAAACAATTTGAGAGCCATCATCCCAATATACTTTATAGCCATTATATTTTGGTGGATTATGACTTGCTGTTATCATTACCCCTGCTGTACATCCTAAATTTCTTACTGCAAATGATAATTCTGGAACTGGTCTTAAATTTTCAAATAAATATGCTTTAATTCCATTTGCACATAAAATAAGCGCTGTTTGCATACTAAATTCTTTTGACATTCTTCTAGAGTCATAACTAATTGCAACACCTTTTTCTTTAGTTCCTTGCTCTAAAATATAATTTGCAAGTCCTTGTGTAGCTTTTCCTACAGTATATTTATTCATTCTGTTTGTTCCAGCACCAATTACTCCACGTAACCCTGCTGTTCCAAATTCTAGTTCTTGGTAAAATCTATCTTCTATTTCCATTTTATCATCTTTTATTGATAACAATTCCTTTTTTGTTTCTTCATCAAATTCATTTGCCTCACACCATTTTTTGTATTCTTCTAAATAATTCATAAATTCCTCCTTGTATTTTAAATTTAAAAAGGAAGACAATACAATCTTATTATCTCCCCATTATTTTTATTTTAAATGATAAAAATCTTCATAAAGTTTTCTTGCTGTTTTAGGGCAGTCTACTCCTGCAGAATCAGCATTTTTTACTGGTGCAAATTCTTCTTCTCTTTTAACCCTTAATACTGCAATATCATCAACTTCACCAAAGGCATCAAAAAGAAATGCCTCAAACTTGTAAGCATTTGGAGATTCAGGCTCAACTAAATTGCCATCTTTATCTATATATTTTGCTTTTTTATATGCAATATGATATGGAAGTGGATTTGACCCCATTCTTTCTATTGCATCTATTCTAAACAAATTACATAATATATGTGATTCTCCATATAATAATTCACCATCTTTGTCAACTGCTTCTGCCATTTCATCTGTAATTTCTGAATATTCTATAACATATGGTTTTCCATTTTTTTTGCAAAATACTCCTACTTTTTCATGTGGATTTGCTTTTACTATTGATTTTCCAGCAACTGAAACATTTTTATCAATAGCAATTCCCATTAAAACAGGATCAACCATTTTTACCAAACAGTTATCTACTCCACCTATAAAAACCCATTCTACACCTAATTCCTTCATTTTTTTAGTCATACCATTTTTTACAAGTGCTTCATAAATTCCACCATGCCCATCTGCAGCTTCTTTAACTAATCCATCTTCACCAATTAGTATTTTTCCTTCTGTATCAACCATTGGCAATTCTCCTTGTTTAAAGAAGAATATGTTTTTATCTTTTTGGTAACCAAAAAATTTATTTTTTTCAAAAAACTTAACTGTTTCTTCATTATTTTCTCTACTTGTCATTATAAACCATGGAATTGTAACATCATATTTTTTGGCTTCTTCTTTTATTCCATCTGCTAAAAGTTCAAATAATGATTTATGAGAATCTAATCCTATATCATATGTTCCTTTTGGTCCAGAATGTCCTAGTCTTGTTCCTTGTCCTCCAGCCATAGTAACTACAGCAAGTTTTCCTTCTTTTATTGCTGTTTTACCTATTCCTTCGTATATTTTATATTTTTCATTTAACTTGAATTTATCCAAATATTCTATAGGTTCAATTGTGTCCTTTTCATTTTTTATTTCTTTTTTTGTTCCATTATACAAACCATTTATTAACTCATAGTCAATATTGCTTAATTGCTCTAATAGTCTTTTTTGTTTACTTTCATCTAACTTATCAAAGTTATTTAGTAAATGTTCTTGCCCATATTTTTTTAGGTCAAATTTAATTTCATTTAATTCTTTTTCCATAAAAACACTCCTTTAGTATTAAATATGTTTTTTGTCATGCCGCTCCAGCGTTCTCCGGGCTCAGATTCCAATTTGGCAAGCCGCTCTCCTTGGCTCTTCTGTTCCTCAATCATGGATTCCATAGACAGCGCCAGCTTCTGCACTGACAGTGCAAGGCTGCTCAGCGATTTTCCTTGCTCCTCTTGTTCATCCATTCTGTGCTTGAGGGATTTGATCTGTTGATCATGATTCTCAAACTTTACGGCAACCTCTTCGTCTGTCATGTCCACTTCCTCCTACTACCTTTTCTTTTTAGCAGCAATAATTTCTTTACGCTGAGATTCTGTGATCCACCCTTTAATAACGGCATTGGATAATCCCGCATCACTAAGTTTTCCTGCTACATATAATCTTTTAAGTCTCTCATACATGATTTAGCCCTCCAGTTCTCCAAGAATTAAAGTATCAATAGCCGCTGACTGTTCTGCAAGAGTTGCTTTCAGCTCATCCACTTCTTTACGAAGGTCGCCTGTACTCAGTTCGATAACAACGACTGTGCCCGTGATATCGCGGTATTCTTTTTCTACCGGAACCTCGGTCTCTGTGGACTCGGAAGCTTCCGTCGTTGCTGCATCAGCTGGTTCAATAACTACCTCTTCTCGACCGATAACATAGTCCTTCTGCTTTTTGCAGCCGACTTCATAGCGATATCCCTTCTTAATGTCAATGGACTCACCTTCAGAATCGAGAACGATAATTTTTTCCACATTTCCAGATGTGTCAAATTCAGAGTCCACGTCAGCTAAGGTTTTATCACCTATAAGAGCAATAATTGTCAGAGATGTCTTGTCTGAACTCTCCCGGAGTCCACCAGGAACGATCTCATACTCGCTCCCATTGGTTAATTTGATTTTTTCATATTTCATATAGAAAGAACTCCTTTCATAAAAAATAGAGCCCGCAAGGACTCTTTGTTTTTAAGGTTAAAAAATTTGATGAACAAACTTCATGTTTACCCAAATAACAATTTGAGTAAAAGAATCGGTATTGTCGGATATAAAGGCGGATGGTTAGCTGATGCGTCATCTGAAAACAACAGGATTTTTGTTTTAAATTTTGATTCTGATAAAGGACAGGACCAAATGATTGTTTTCAAAGATCGTATTAGTGTTACATTGCTTCGAGATGGCGTCTGGCAAGAACAATACAAAGTAGCTACATTAAATGATTTATGGCCACAAAGTTCAGGCACTGAAATTATTGCTAAAACAGATATGAGAACAATAACAACTCCAGGACATTACTATTGCGCAAATAATAGTACAGCTGCTTCTTTAAAAAATTGCCCGTTATCAGATGCTTTCACGCTTGTTGTCTATAGATCTGCTGGTGGCGTAGGCGACAATGTTTATTATGTGGCTCAAGAATATACTTCTTATATGTGCAATAGGCGTGTCATTCAAACATATAACAAAGATAGCAAGAATTGGACAACACACGAGATTCAGTTCAAATCTTAAATGCGATTACTGTTTTTTCGACAAAGGAACGCTATTCCATCCAGTCCACCCCGCACTATCACCGCTATATCCATTATAAAAATTCACGTATATAGTGTCTGCTGAAATCGGAATAAATATTATAAAAATCCACTTGCCTGACTGATTCTGACATACTAACGCCATTCCATATGTGCTAACTGGTAGGTTTTTTAAGTTTGGTCCACAGGAATAAAATCCATGAACAGTGTTGTCCACATACATAATACTATCGAACGGATAATCTTTTAAAATAAACAAATTACTCAAATTGTTATTTACTGAATTGAGCCCAGCCGTTAAGTTATCAAATCCCCCCTCAAGCGCAGTACCCATTCCAATTCGTTCAACCAGAGAATGAATATATGCGCTACTCGGCACTTTGTTCCCATCATTTACATCAATCCCGGAAATCATATTCTTGAGCAAAGCATTTTCATCCAAGCTCATGGTTGTTGCAATGGCTTTGGACACCTTGCCTAAAACGGACTTGATTGCTTCACCGGCAATAATATTTGCGATCTCCGTGGCCTGTTCAAACGTAGTATTTACGGTCAGGTTACCGTCTTCACCCACGTTGATGTCATCGCTGCCTTTAACAACTCCAAGTGCATTCTGCTGAGCCGTTTTTGCTGACAGCTTGCCATCTTCCTTTATCTCCGTGGTAGTTCCATCAGGCATCACGGTACCAAGGCTATCAGCCGTCGCTTTTTTTGTTCCGGCTGCCGATACCTGCCAGTAAGATGTATCGGTCGGCAGTGTTCCAACCGGCGGCTGTACTTTTGCCACATAGCTGCTTCCATCATACTCTACAAGGTTATTTACTTTATACTGAGTTTCAGCGTTCCACACGCCTTTAGGCACGATTGCCACTTGTCCATAGTTTACAGCCATTATGCCGTTACCTCCATTTCTTCTGATCCAGCTTCTCCGTAGAATGCTCCGTCCTCAAGCCAGAATCTCATTCCCTGCGCTTTCTTATCACTCATAAGGGCGCCGGTTTCCAGATCAATGAAAAATTGCGGTATTACCAGACTTGCCGCATTATCTATCTGATCTTTCAGCTTCTGAGCTTGCTGGCAGTAATATTTTGCATTGTCTTGCGCGTCCTCAGCGGTGACACCACCTACTGCATACCTTTTAGCATCAGTAGCACTATTTAATGCATCTTCTGCCTTTGTAGTTGCTGTCTGTTCGCTATTTGCCGCTTCTTGTGCTCTCTGCGTTGCATTTTCTGCTTGTGTCGTTGCTATTTCCGATTTTTCCGATGCTATCTGTGCATCCGCTGAAGCACTATTGGCTGACGCCGCTGCGTTGGTTGCTTTTTGAGTCGCAATCATTGCCTGTGATGTTGCAGTTTCTGCATCCTGCTCCGCTGATTTTGCATTAGTTGCCGTGGCCTCCGCAGCCTGTTTTGTACCTTCATAGTAATATTTTGCATTATCGGTATCACTGCCATCAAATTCAGCGTCACCAATGGTATATCGTTTAGCAAATTTCTGATACTGCAACGCTGCATCTCTGGCATTCTGCGCATCGAGCATGTATTGCCGCAATTCTGACTGAATGGATGGATCCAGCTTATCCATCGTCACTGACCCATCTATGATAGTGGCTGTTACCTTACGGTCGGTCATGCTAAAAGCAACCGTAGCAGAACTTTTGAAAGTATTGATGAATTTCCCAATATCAACCTGTTTTTCAGTTCCATCAGCCAATGTCAGAATGATGATACCTTCATCCGTCACATCAAAGTTAGTAACGACACGCTCTATGTCCAAATCATACGTTTCTATAGTGCCGTTCAGTTTTGTAACCGTAATCACACCTGTTTCCGTATCTACATTTACGGATTTTACAAGTGTGTTGGCGATCTCCATGGGCAACTTTAAAGCGTCCAGCTGCACGATTCTGTTATCAGCTTCTTTAACGCCATTTTCAAGGTGCAAAAGATTTGTCCTGTTTAAAGCAGTCTTTTGCGCCGGAAGATTCTGCCAATCTGTGATGTTATAGAAAGATTGATACGCCATTAGGATTCACCCTCTTTCTTCCTCGGCCCGTCATCTGGACCACCTTTTTTGTGTTTTATGATTGCTTCATCATTCTCCTCGACAAAATGTCCGGAATCCAAGATGTTAGCAAGTTCAGCAAGTGCACGGATATTTTCAACGCCTTTAACTGTAATCGAATTAAGGAGCGCCCCGGCACGTTTCATGAGCTCATAATCATATTCAAGTGTTTTTTTGTCTTCCATTTTTCATACTCTCCTTAACTCTTATAATGTCGTTCTAGGTATACATACAAATAATCCATTCCCTCATAGTCTGGATAGTCATTGACGTTTGGTTTGTTTTTTGGATAAATCTCAAGCCAATCGTTTCCCCACTCGCCATCAAGGTCATATCCAACTTTCAAAGACGAAACACTGCCAGAGATGCTTGATGAACCGCCAGAAATGCTCGTTCCGTTCAGGTACAAATTCCCACTAATATGAAGAGATCCACGGATATGTGTTTCATTGTCCGCGTTTACAACAAAGGCATAATCGCTTTTGCCACGATATCCAGCCCACAAATACAAGCCTTTAGAGTTTGACGGATTTCCAGACATTCCGGTCATCTCATCGGATGATTGCAAAATACTTCTGCCGTACTCGTCAGAACAAACAAAATCACCAATTCTGACGATAGCGGATGAATTTCCGTATCCATCTTCCACAGTCAAAATTCCATCTGCAACATCCATAGTTGCGCCTTCTATGTGTCCACCAACAATAGTTGCGCTTCGATTTGCTCCGTCATCACCAACAAGGCCGTTATCATCTATGGTCCAGTTTCCGATTCTTCCAGACTGGGCTGTGATTTTTCCAGATGCTTCGAGATCTCCCTGTTCTGTCACTTTAAGATTCTTCGAGTTGATGACAAAATGTCCTGTCGTCATCTCAATCTTATTCCCGGTGATCTTCAGCTCAGAGTTAAGATTTTCGGTTACTTGACCCTTAGAAACTTTTTTATTAACCTCAAGAGTAATCGCATCAGCCGTTTGTGTTATCCTTGAAGAAAGTTTTTCTTCCTCATTCTTGGCACGGGTAACTTCCGCCGTGATGGCTTCTGCCGTCACCTTGAACTGGGCTTCTGTGTAATTCTTGAGGTCTGTCACACGAACTGATACTTCCTCGACATTTTTTTTAATGACAGCTGCTTTTCCCTCAAGCTGAGTTATCTGACTCTGGATATCGAAATTTTCCTCGTAGTCACTGCTACCGGACGCTTCGAACGTGTCCATCATGCCCTGTATGCCAGATATTGTGCGTTTAAGGCAATAAGTCTCAATCACATCATCAGATGTATAGCACACCAGCCCGTCTCCAACTTCTACCCAAGGCAGCCCAGCCGTCACAATCTTACACGGTCGATAAGAAATCCCTGATATCTGGTCATAGACAGATGATGCGATTGTTGCCAAATCATCTGCTGATTTCCCGTAAACCAGAAAATTTCCTTCTACCACATATGTATTGTTCCCTCCGGTATCATTGGGATATAATGCGCCGATATCGCCCTCCTCTTGACGTATCTGCACACGGTTAATGGTTTGCGTAACATAATCCTCATACGTTGTCTCAGACTGCTTATAAAAGGCAATTTGCTCTGTATTTTCGCTATCTGACAAACCACTGGGGAAAAGTTCCTCCGATGGCATCAAGGTTTCCGAAGGATAAAGTCCTGATTTATCTAAAAATTGGTATTTCAATCGGCCTGTCTTGTCCATATGACCGAAGCACCCATTAATCTCACAAATTGCTTGAATAACATCAAGCCCATTCAGCTGCTCTGGCTCAATTGTCTTTGCAACTTGCATATCATCTAATGGCAATTTCACATCTATCTGCTGTATGCCGACATACTCACACAGGCTGCACCGGAACTCCCGAAGCGACATTGGAAATTTAAGTCCTTGATACCACATAGCAACATCAGTTGAGAATTTGCGCATCCGGTCATAAGCCGTAATCTTTTTCATTCGCCGGTCCGCTTGACGAGTAAATTGTTCCACCGTATAGATTCCCATGGACATCTCATAGTCCCCAACTTCAACGCTGACCATGAATTCTTTCCCTGTCAAATCCTGCAACACATCCGCAACTGTAACCTCAAGTTGTGCCGCATTGCATTCGCCGTATGCCAGTGTATCAGACTCGCACAGGCTCTCCGTGATCTTTAACGACTCAGTCTGCATCTGACTGTTGTCAATGACATAGATTGGTTCCTGCTCTACCGGAAACAAGTCATCTGCTGGAAACAAGGTGTCTTCCGGATAGATCAGCTGGATATCAGAATCAAAAAAACGCAGCTTCCACTTCCGCCGTGTCTTCTCGTTTATATTGTCCTGCCAAAATATTTTCTTTATTTCTTCTGGCAACGCCAGCATCTATCCTCACCTCGCTAATATTCTGTAATTGTTATTTTTATCCCCTTATACAGGATGGTTTTCTTTACCTCATCCACATTTATGATCTCATACGGCACATCTGAGATATAAAAGGTCCCAGATGCGTATGACGATGTATTGGTATTCCAATACTCTATTTCACACTGAACCCTTGCTCCATGTTGTATATACTGATTGAGTCGTTCAACATCTGGTAAATGCATGGGCGGTGTGGTAAATTCAATCGACGTTGCTGTATGCGGCAGTGCATTTCTATGCAACACCCCATCGCCATCACGGTATGGGTCCAAATCCATTATCTGATCCGGTGTACACTTGTATGATTCCAGCGCAATTAAGTTATTCGGGAATATTTCTCCATTGATTTTTAAGAGCCATCCATCAAATGCCATTACTGTTCCCGCCTCCTTTTTTGCGCATAAAAATAACACGCATTTTCTGCGTGCTACTCATCGTCATCTGACTCTATAAAACTGATAATATCCTTTTTTCGTACTGCACATTTTACGCCATCTTTGAACGTAAGCTTAATAAAATCATTCTCTGATATGAAATCATCATCCATGATTTTTTCCATAACATCATATCTGATCTGAATTCCATATAGTTGAACTGTGGTGCAATAAATATCAATCATTTTTTTCTCCACACTCAAAATCTGAACATTCTATTTCACAATGACATTCTAACATAGACGCGTGGTGAAATGCGTGATTCTGGATATGAATTAAAATTGAGTTGACATTTTCTCTATAAATTATATTTAACGGTCACAATTCTGCTTTATTTACGTTTATATTGATGCAGGATCCATACCCTGCAACCTTTCAAAGGCGACACCACAATGTTACCCCGGTGCCGCCTTTTTTACACACGAAATAACAATTTGAGTGGCCCTGATCGGATCAATCTGAATGTTTTAACAGAAATAACAAGTTTAAATAGTCCTGAACGCACAGGTGTATATTATGTAACGGGCAATAATATCGGTGCTTTACCTCCCGGACTTTCCAATTACGGAATTCTCTTATGTATGCGGAGTCCATACAGCCTCCATCCAACAAACAGCAATTGCGTATATGTTCAAGAATACACCGACGTATATGGGAAACATGCGAGTAGGTCCTTCAATAATGGTGCTTGGACAAACTGGGTCACAACTGCCACAAAGGATGATTTGACGACGGTTTCAGAAGCCATAATACAACCATCTCTTAACGGAGTTACTTTTAGTAGCTGGACTGCATTAGCAGAACGCTGTGGAAATATGGTTACTTTATCATTCAATATCGCTGGTACTATGAAAGCGGTATCTGATTTTATTCTACTTGGAACGCTGAACGTGAAATACCGTCCGCTTAAGCAGCATTTCCAGACTTATACTACACAAACCGGAAAACCGATGACCTTAAAGATAGACTCCAATGGACAGTTTTCGCTTTTTAATAATAATATTGAGGTTTCTGGGTTCTTTTTGCGACAAACTATATCGTATCCAGCGGAGTAACTTAATCCTTTGTGTATATACACAAAATAGTTGCTGTAATGTCAGCATCAGTATTGAAGGCAAAGAAGCTAAGCGTTGACCCATGAACGTTGACGATGACACTATTAGACCCAGTTCCGAATACTTCTCCTACAAAGTATCTTCTCGTATATCCTGTCCTGGGTTCAAATGTAAGGTTAATTTCCTTCTGAGACCCTTTAGACAGAGTGCCACTTGCATATTTTTTAACATCGATAGATAACAAATCATCCTTTAAAGCAAGACGATAAAGATCTGATAACACTCCGTTTTCGATAGTTGCAAAAGCAGGTCCTTCGATTTTCCAGTACGGAAGAATGAAAATACCACCATAATTTCCCCCTTGGGAGCGATATGCAGATAAGAGCCGTGTTCCTCCAGAACCAAAAAATCCTGCAATATTGTTAGTGTGCATTGTAGCCATCCCATAAGAATAGTTCGGAAGGCTGTTGAACCATTCCAATATTGTCGCGCGTTCTTCGTCTTTTGTGGAACTTTGCCGCAATT
>ERZ1106951.3874-NODE-3874-length-10452-cov-5.124651_pt1 | contig 10452 bp, 6 predicted proteins | sample MGYA00403676_ERZ1106951 | MGnify/ENA primary metagenome ERZ1106951 (study PRJEB35170, sample SAMEA104062398) | human gut metagenome | biome: human gut; feature: human-associated habitat; material: faeces | place: Denmark | collected 2012-04-23 ...
CTGCATTGCAGATGAAGTGCCGTTTGACATCCCCGAGAGTTGGGAGTGGGTAAGATTAGAGGCTATTTGTACCAAACTCGTGGATGGTGATCATAATCCTCCAAAAGGATGTTCCTATGAAACAGCATATGTTATGGTCTCATCAACCAATATTAACGATGATTGCATCGTTGAACTTGAAAAAGTTCGTTATTTAGAGAAAAACATTTTCGACAAGGAAAATGAAAGAACGAACGCTGCAACTGGAGATATTTTCTTTACGTCTGTTGGTTCTCTTGGAAGAAGTTGCGTTTATGAAGGCGGATTAAATATTTGCTTTCAACGAAGCGTTTCCGTTATTCACACGTTAATTTTTAATTACTATTTAAAGTATTGCCTAGATTCCGCATATATTCAGCAGAAAATTGTTCGTGAGGCAACTGGAACGGCACAGAAGGGATTTTATCTTAATCAACTTGCGTTGTTATTGATTCCAATTCCGCCAATCAAAGAGCAACATCGAATTGTTTCAAAATATCTTGAGACCGTTCAAATGCAAAAGGAATATTACAAAACAAATGAAACATTGGATGTTTTAAATAGTAGATTTCCAGCCACTCTAAAAAAATCAATTCTCCAATATGCTGTTCAAGGAAAACTTGTTCCCCAAAACCCTGCCGATGAGCCTGCCTCCGTTCTGTTGGAGCGTATTCGCACAGAAAAAGAACAGCTTGTCAAAGAGGGCAAAATCAAACGTGACAAGCATGAATCGGTCATTTTCAGACGGGATAATTCTTATTATGAGAAGGTCGATGGAATTGAACATTGCATCGATGATGAGTTGCCGTTTGAAATTCCAGAATCATGGCGTTGGACACGATGGGGAACGGTAGCAACATCGATTCAATATGGCTATAATGCACCGGCCAAACAATGTGGGCGTATAAGAATGGTTCGTATTAGTGATATTCATGAAAACCTTGTAATATGGAATACAGTTCCGTTCTGTGACATCGATGAATCAGATATTTCAACATATTTGCTTCGGCCAAATGATATTTTGTTTGCTCGAACTGGAGGAACTGTTGGAAAATCATTTCTTGTAAGAGATGTTCCATACAAAGCTATTTATGCCGGATATTTAATCCGCACGCGATATAGTACACTTCTTTGCCCTCAATATTTGAAACACTTCATGGAATCACCACTATACTGGCAGCAGCTAAAAACAGGAACAACTGCTACTGCACAACCGAATTGCAATGGTCAAACGCTATCTAATATGCTTCTTCCGTTACCCCCTGCAAAAGAACAATATCGAATCGTTGAAAAAATCAACCGAGCATTCGTTAAAGTAAAATAAAGACAGAGGACATACACTCCACATTATAGGAATATATGTCCTCTGTTTTTACCAGTCTACGATATTATCTACCAAAGTCCTCTGTTCGGTTGCAGTTTTGCGCAAATAAATTCGCGTTGTTTCAATGCTTTCATGCCCCATCAGGTCTGCAAGAAACGCAATGTCACTGCACCGCTCCAAAAAGCTTTTTGCAAACCGATGCCGGAAAGAGTGGGGATAAACCACCGCAGAATCAATGCCATACTTTATCGCCAGCTTTTTCAGCTGTCCAGAAATACCTCTTGTAGTGATTCGTTCATCAAAACGATTCAAAAAGATAAAGCCGCTGTCCTGCTGTTTTTCTTCCAACCAGACAATGGCTTCATCCTGCAATGATTTAGGAATGTAGATGCGGCGCAACTTTCCACCTTTAGAATATAGGTCGAGGTGTCCAAGCCTAATGTGTTCAACTTTGATTTGCACCAGCTCGCTGACGCGCGCACCCGTAGCAGCCAAAAAACGGATGACAAAATACCAAAGCATATTGCCATCGCGTTTCAAGCAATTTTTGAAATAGATGTAATCGGCTTCGCTGATGACATTTTCGAGGAAGGCTTTCTGCTGCACCCTGATGGATGATAATTTCCATGAATCCTTTCCGATGCTTTCGAGGTAGCAGTTGATAGCGCGGATTCGCAAATTGACCGTCTTCGGTTTGTACTGCTCAATCAACCAGGCTTTGTGCTCTTTTAAATTGCGTTTGGTGACGGTATCATGCCGTTCCCCAAACTGCCGCACAGCAAACAAATAGGATGTTACAGTGTTTTCTGAGAGATTTGTTCCTCTCAAGTGTCTTTCAAATTCTTCAATCATAGTGAAAGACCTCCTTTCACCATGATTTTATACAATCTCACACCAAGGCCATATATAATTCTTTGATTTTATTTACAATGCGATTTTGTTCCTGAATTGGTGGCACAGGAATTAACACTTTGCTTAACTCCACTTGATTTATTTTAGGCATTTTAACTCGACTTGACATTGCAGTTGCTACTTGTGCATTGAACAAGTCAGATAAAATATACCTCAATAGGTATTCTTTGTTTATTGAGGTCTTTAGCGGGTACATATCTGCGCTACACAGTCCATCAAAGGGAGCAATTACAGCCTTGCGCAAAAGTGGGCGGATTTTAGAGTAAAGAATCTGTCCTTTGAAAAATAGATGATTAGGACTTGAAACTTTATCCTGCGCAACTGTTCGACAGTCCAAGAGAGTTCCTGTTAATTTTTCAATATTATCAGGAGCAATATGCATATAATCAAAATATCGTTCTGGAGAAACAAGATTTGTTGCTATCTCCACTACGGAAAAGAAGCGTACCCATTCCCAGCTTTCGGGAATCTCAAACGGCAATTCATCGTCGATGCAGCGTTCAATTCCGTCAACCTTCTCATAATAAGAATTATCCCGTCTGAAAATAACGGATTCATGCTTGTCCCGTTTAATTTTTCCGGCTTTAATGAGCTGCTCTTTTTCTGCACGGATGTGCTCTAACAGAACGGATGCTGGTTCGTCAGCAGGATCTTGAGGAACCAACTTGCCTTGTACTGCATATTGAAGAATTGATTTCTTCAAGTCATCCGGGAAAGCCAAATTCAGATTTGACAGTGTAGTTTCAACTGAACCATACTTTTTAAGATACGGCGTAAGCTGTTTGATTTTTTCTACGATGCGCCTTTGTTCAGCAAGTGGCGGCAAAGGAAAGTAAATAGAGTTAAGTGAATTCTGAACGAGATGTTTTATAGTCATTCCTTTGCTATAATTGTCCAATATTTTTGCGCCCTTATAGCTTTCCATCAGTAACTGGAAGAAGCGTGGCTCGATATTACCGTAAAAGCGGACACGATGAAGTGCATTCTGATAATACATTTCTTCATCTCTATCCCATACAGCAGAACGGCCAACATCACCGCCTTCACAGATAAGCAAGTCTCCCTTGTTCAGCTGGTACTTCGATAATTCAGAATCTTCAAAACGAGCCTGTTTTACGGTTGATAAATCAATACCTGTCCAATAAACATTGATGCTGCATAGATACGGGCGATATTCACCAATATTTTTTGATTTATCTAGTGTTTTACCTAGTGCGGTAACAGCTATCTGTTTTAAAGTAACCCACTCCCAGCTCTCCGGGATGTCAAACGGCACTTCATCTGCAATGCAGACAGGCTCATTTTTGCCGACCTTCTCATAAGGCAAATTATCGGCTCCACGGAAAATCACAGATGGATTCTTTTCCTTTTTGATTTTGCCCTCTTTGATAAGCTGTTCTTTCTCTGCACGAATGCGTTCCAGCAGCACAGAAGCAGGCTCGTCATTGGGGTCTTGCGGAACAAGTTTGCCCTGCACTGCCATTTGCAGAATGGAATTTTTCAGTTGCTGTCCTGTCATTTTTTCTTCCTTATCTATGTGGCTCAGTCCTGTGCATCAAGGTCAATGCCCAGAATCTCCGTGATCTGAGCAAGGATTCGGTCAATGTCTGCGTTCAGGCTGGCGCGCTTCTCCTGATACTGCTGAATCAGCTCCTTGGGCGGTAAGATTTCCTCTTCCTCATGCGGATAGCCACACAAATCAATATTGTAGTTGCGGTCTTTGATTTCCTGCACGGTATACTTTTTGGCCTTGCCAAACCCGTCCAACTGAATTTCTTTGCGGCCTCTCCACCATTCTACCGCAGGGGCAAAGTGTTCCAACTTCATAGGCTTGGTCTTGCTGAAATGCTTGTAGCCTTTCGGCATATCCAGACGATAGAACCAGGTTTCCTCTGTCGGGCCAGTATGGTCAAAGAACAAAATGTTGGTCGTAATCGATGTATATGGGGAGAACACACTACCCGGCATACGGATGATGGTATGGACATTGAACTCAGAGAACAGCTTCGTCTTGATTGCTACTTTGGCATTGTCTGTGCCAAACAGGAAGCCATCCGGCAGAATGACAGCTGCGCGGCCATTTTCCTTCAGTCGATACATAATAACGGACATGAACAGGTCAGCCGTTTCGCTGCTGGCAAGGTCAGCCGGAAAATGGTTCTTAATTTCCGGCTTTTCCGACCCACCATAGGGAGGATTCATCAAGATAACGTCTACCTGATCGTCCTCGGTATAGTCCAGAACATCTCGGAGAAGTGTGTTATCATGGAACACCTGCGGCACATCCACATCATGCAGCAGCATATTAGTGATGCAAAGAATATACGGAAACTGTTTCTTTTCAACTCCGTAAATGGAATTATTACACAGGTTCTCGTCAGTTGTTGTTTGAATTTTTTGACGCAAAACTTTCAGCCAGCTGGTAAGAAAGCCACCCGTGCCGCAGGCAAAATCGGCCATCTTTTCACCGATTTGCGGGTCGATCATCTGCGCCATAAAATCAGTAACAGCGCGTGGCGTATAGAATTCGCCAGCAGAACCGGCACTTTGTAACTCCCTTAAAATTGTTTCATAGATTCCAGCAAATACTCGACTTTCTTCATATTCGTCAAATTTGATATCATCAATTTCATTTATGATTTGTCGAAGCAAAACGCCATCTTTCATATAGTTGTTTGCATCTGCAAAGGTAGTCTGCACGATTGCTTTTTTGATGGGCGTGGAAGCGTCCACAGGCAGCTTTTTCAAGGTGGGGAACAGCGTATTGTTGACAAATTCCAAGAGAGTATCGCCCGTCATACCTTTCCCGTTTTTAGCGTGCGCCCAGTTGCGCCAGCGGCAAGACTCGGGAATTATGGATTGATATGATTCCTTGCTGTCAAAAGTCGTATTCCACTCATCTTCTTTAGAATCATATACTTTCAGAAAGAGCATCCATGCAATCTGCTCAATGCGCTGTGCATCACCATTGATGCCTGCATCGTTCCGCATAATATCGCGGACACGCTTCACAAAATTCGATAAATTTCCCATTGTTATGCAATTTCTCCTTCATAGATTGCCTGTTCCAGTTCCTTAACAGCTTTCAGATACCCGTCTTTCCCACCAAAGTAGGAGGCAATCTTTTGGGGCTTGCCCATTTTCAAGAACGGGTCAAGCCGCAGAATTTCCGTTTTCTCAATTTCATAAATGCCAGTATTCATATACTTGTCCAGAAGTGCCTCCAGAACATCTCTTGCTGCACCGCTGTATTTGCTTAGAAAGTCGCGTTTTTTGACATTTTCTGCTCGTTCTCTGCGCGTCAAAGGCTTTTTATCAAACGCAACATGGCAGATAAAGTCAAAGTCGTCCACATCCGTCATGTTCTGGTCGGCCTTTAGTGCTTCAAGGTCAATACCATGCTCCAAAAGAAGCTCCCGGATTTTTTCTTTCTTTTCTTCAGCAGACCATTGACGGATAAAATTGTCCAGTGAAGCGTACGAGCCACGGATATTTTCTTTCGTGTAGTCAATAATGCTTTCCTGCCGGAGCAGTTTCCCGCCTGCATCATAAATAGAAACCGTTTTGTAGATGATCTCCACCCGACAGCCGTCTTTATCAACGATTGGTTTGGGTTTCTTGGGGTCTGGCGGCGTGGGAGGGTCAGATGTTCCTGAGCCCTTTTTCGGTACGGGCTTATCGTTCTCTTTTTCGGAATCGAAGTCCTCGTTCATTTCAATCGGACCATCCCAATCCGGGTCCGCAAAAAGTCGGCTCACATTTCGGAAATCCATCACAACAAAATGGGTCTTGCCTTCTTTTTCGTGCAGACGGGTTCCGCGGCCAATGATCTGCTTGAATTCAGTCATAGAGCCAATCATTTCATCCAAAACAATCAGCTTTGTCATCTTGCAATCCGAACCCGTGGAGAGCAGCTTGGAGGTAGTCGCAATAACAGGATATTTCGAGCCAACAGAGATAAAATAATCCAGCTTACTCTTTCCATAAGTATCGCTGCCTGTAATGCGGACAACATAATCGGGATTCTGCTTCACCATGTCAGCGTTCTGGTTTGCCAAAGCCATCCGCATACGCTCTGCCGCTTCTTCGGTTGGGCAGAACACGATGGTTTTGGCCATACGGTCGGTACTTTTCAAGTACCGCGTGATTTCAGCAGCAACTTGATTGATACGATCTTCTATAATGATGTTGTAGTCGTAATCGCTATTTGTATAAATGCGATCTTCGATTTCGTTTCCGTAAATATCGCGCTGGCCCTTGCGAGGACGCCATCCCTCACCAATGTCCGTCATAACATTGATTACTTTAAAAGGCGCAAGAAAACCGTCCTCGATTCCTTCTTTCAGGCTGTAAGTATAGATGGGTTCGCCAAAATAGTCGATGTTTGAAACATATTTGGTTTCTTTAGGCGTAGCAGTCATGCCGATTTGCGTAGCAGAGGCAAAATATTCCAGAATTTTGCGCCAATTACTTTCTTTCTTCGCAGAGCCTCGGTGACACTCATCGACAATAATCAGGTCAAAGAAATCCGGGCTAAAGAGCTGTGACAGCTTATCGAGTGCATTTTCGGCGTTCTCATCCTGTTCTTCGTTCTTTCCTGCAAGCTGCTGATAGAGAGAAAAATAGACCTCATAAGAAGTAATTGTGCGAGGGTCGTCCTTAGAAAAATTCACCTTATGAATGACCTTTTCCAGCGGCGCAAAGTCCTGTTGGATAGACTGGTCAACAAGATTGTTGCGGTCTGCAAGATAAAGAATCTTTTTCTTTAAGCCACTTTTGAGCAGCCGATACACAATTTGAAATGCCGTATAAGTTTTACCTGTACCAGTTGCCATTACCAGCAAAAGCCGATTTTGCCCTTTTGCAATCGCGTCCAATGTACGATTGATGGCAATGCGCTGGTAATAGCGCGGTGGGTAAGTTTTCTGGCTGCTATAATACGGCTGTGCAATCATTTTCTCCTGTACATCCGTCAAACCAGCTCCATTGTTTACACTGGCTTTGTACCGTTCAACCAGTTCTTCTTCTGTTGGGAATTCGTCAAGGCCAAAGGTGCGTTCTTTGCCCGTCAAGAAGTCATGTTCTGCAAAGCCATCCCCATTTGAGCTAAAGGCAAACGGAACATCCAACATCTGCGCATAGGTCATGGCCTGTTGCAATCCGTGGGAAACCGTATGATTGTTGTCTTTTGCTTCAACAATGGCAATCGGATTATTCGCGCTCAGGTAAAGCACATAGTCTGCACGTTTCGGCTTTTCACGGGCCACAATGTTACCTTTGAGATTGATACGGCCATCTGTGATTTTTGTTTCCAGCGTGATGTGCTGGTTGTTCCACTTTGCCGTGATTGCGGGTGTGATGTAGTGAAACTTAATATCTTCTTCGGACATTTGACTCTTTGAAAGCACCGCCATACAGACAACCTCCTGCATTGTAGAATCCCGAAAACTTCCAGATAATCAATATTATCGGAAGTTGTATGCCGCAACGACCTTTAAGGTTAAACTACTCCAATTATTACTATACCACGACTTGATTCGGTGGGCAACAAGACAATACCAGTATTTTTCCGAAATACTCTTAATATCTTCCAAACATGAAAAGCACCCCTGCCAATCCATGTGTTATCACACATTTCATTGACAGGGGTGCTTGCGTTTATTGTAGGCTGCTTTCTGTTTTACTGATGCAAATTATCAAATTTGGTGGTAAGTTGGTGGTAAATTCACATTGCTCCAGTATCGAACACCACGATTTCAAACGAAGCAAAGCCAATTTTTGCATTTTACTGCTCAATCGGCTTCATCGTGGGGAACAACAGCACGTCACGGATGGAGGCGCTGTCGGTCAGCAGCATGACGAGGCGGTCCACGCCGAAGCCAAGGCCGCCCGTGGGGGGCAGGCCGTACTCCAGAGCGTTGACGTAGTCGTAATCGACCTGGGCCTTGCAGTCGGGCTCAATGGCCTTGCGCTCGGCGACCTGGCGCTCAAAGCGGCCTTTCTGGTCGATGGGGTCGTTCAGCTCGCTGAACGCGTTGCCGTACTCGGTGCAGTCGATGAAATACTCGAAGCGCTCGGTGAAAGCGGGATCGTCCGGCTTGCGCTTGGCCAGCGGGCTGATCTCGACAGGGTAATCGTAGATAAAGGTGGGCTGGATGAGTTTGTCCTCGACAAAGGCGTCGAAGAACTCGGCCAGGATGGCACCCTTGGTGGGCACTTCCGGCAGCTCCACATGGTTGGCCTTGGCGGCGGCGATGGCGTCCTCATCGGTCTTCCAGTCGTTGAAGTCCACACCGGAATATTTCTTGACAGCCTCGATCATGGTCAGGCGCTCCCAGTGGCCCATGTCGATCTGCTTGCCCTGATAGGGGATGACCATGCTGCCGCAGATCTTGAGGGCGAGGCGCTTGTACAGCTCCTCCACCAGATCCATCATGCCATGGAAATCGGTGAAAGCCTGATACAGCTCAATGGTGGTGAACTCCGGGTTGTGCTTGGGGTCCATGCCCTCGTTGCGGAAGATACGGCCGACCTCGTACACGCGGTCCATGCCGCCCACGATCAGACGCTTGAGGTAGAGCTCGGTCTCAATGCGCAGCACCATGTCCATGTTCAGGGTGTTGTGGTGGGTGTAGAACGGACGGGCGGAGGCACCGATCTCAAACGGGGTCAGGATGGGGGTATCGACCTCCAGGAAGCCTTTCTCGTCCAGATAAGCACGGATCTCTTTCAGGATCTGGCTGCGCTTGACAAACGTTTCCTTGACCTCGGGGTTGGCAATGAGGTCCACATAGCGCTGGCGGTAACGGGTCTCGGTGTCGGTCAGGCCGTGGAACTTCTCGGGCAGGGGACGCAGGCTCTTGGCCAGCAGGGTCAGCTCGGTGGCGCGGACGCTCAGCTCGCCGGTCTTGGTGCGGAACACTTCGCCCTTGACGCCAATGATATCGCCCACATCCAGCTTCTTGAATGCGGCATAGGGCTCCTCGCCCAGCTCGTCGCGGCGGACATAGAGCTGGATATCGCCCTTGTCGTCGCGCAGGTGGGCAAAGCTGGCTTTGCCCATGACGCGCTTGGACATCATACGGCCTGCCAGAGCCACGGTCTTGCCGCTGTCGGTCTCATTGGGCAGGTCCTTGAACTCCTCTTTCAGGTCAGCCGAGTAGGCGTCCTGAGGGAACTTGGTCAGGGTGAACGGATCGTGACCAGCGGCCTGCAGGTCGGCCAGCTTCTGGCGGCGCACCTGTACCTGCTCACTCTCGGTCAGACCCTGCGCGGGGTTCTTCTTTTGCTCTTCCATGGTTTCTCCTATCAGTTGGCAGCGTGGGTAATGGCCAGCACTTCGTACTCAACGGTCTGGCCGGTGGGCAGCAGGACTTCTGCTTTCTCACCCACGGCCTTGCCCAGCAGGCCGTGGCCCACGGGGCTCTCATCGCTGATCTTGCCGTTCAGGGGGTCTGCCTCGGTGCGGCCCACGATGTCGTACTCTTCCACTTCATCGTCGCCGGTCATTTTGATGGAAACGTGGGTACCAACGGCCACGCTATCCACGCTCAGCTCGCTCTCGTCGATGACGACAGCGTTCTTGACCATCTGCTCCAGCTCGGTGATGCGGTTCTCCACCAGGCCCTGGGTGTTCTTGGCCTCGTCGTACTCGCTGTTCTCGGACAGGTCGCCGTGGCTGCGGGCTTCCTTGATCTCTTCTGCCAGCTCTTTGCGGCGGACGGTCTTGAGGTATTCCAGTTCATCCTGCATCGCCTTGAGGCCAGCAGCGGACATCTTGATTTCTTGTGCCATTTGGGAATCTCTCCTTGTCTATTTGTTGGGTGCAGCCGGGCGCACAGGGCGCAAAACCACACACGAATGCCATTTTGACTTTCTTATTATAATAGCAACCCCGGGCGTTGTCAACCAAAACCCCGCCCAGCCTGCGCAAAAACGCAAGAAAAAGCCCTGCCGACAGAGGGAAGTGCCGACAGGGCCTTGGAGATGTCTTAGGGTTCCTCTCATTGGCTCCCCTGCCAGGGGAGCCAATGAGAGGTTTTATTGCAAATCGAAAAATCAGTCGTCCGCTGCCTCATCCAGATTGCCCAGCTTCTTAGCCTGCTCGATCACGGCGGGCACCAGATTCTCGGGCAGGATCTCATAGCGGGCAAACTCGGTGGTGAACCAGCCGCGGCCCTGGGTGGTCTGCCGGATGA
>ERZ1106951.3882-NODE-3882-length-10424-cov-3.563892_pt1 | contig 10424 bp, 10 predicted proteins | sample MGYA00403676_ERZ1106951 | MGnify/ENA primary metagenome ERZ1106951 (study PRJEB35170, sample SAMEA104062398) | human gut metagenome | biome: human gut; feature: human-associated habitat; material: faeces | place: Denmark | collected 2012-04-23 ...
AAAGTTTCTGTCCATACTCTACCGGCTGTCCGTTTTCCACATAGATTTCCGCGATCTCGCCGTCAAAATCACTTTCGATCTCATTCATCAGTTTCATTGCTTCCACGATTGCAAGAACCTGGCCTTTTTTTACCTTGTCTCCCACCTGAACGTAAGGCGGAAGATCCTGTGACGGTGCAGCATAGAAGGTTCCTACCAGCGGAGATGTTACCAGACTGCCTGTCTGATCTTCCCCGCTCTGTGGTACGGTTTCCAACTGCTCAGTACCTTTCACTCCCTGTGCTTCTGCCACAGTTTTTCCTGTCACTGTCACTGCCATTTCATCTGTTGAAGCCGGTACCACAGGATCTTTGCCTGCCACCGGTGCTGTATTCACTGCCCTGCGGACTTTTCCACCGGTCATTCCTACTGCCGGAATGTTTTCCACAGTTTCTCCTATAATCCCCTGGATGATCTGTGGCTTTCCATGCTCCATACTTAAGGTCAGATCTGCTGTCTCATATGTAAAGGCAGTAAGCTCTGATGCAGATACGTGATCGATCAGTTCAAGGATCTGGTTAAATTCCATAGCTTCAGTCCTCCTCATACTTCTTTACAAGCAATGTTCCGTTGTGTCCTCCAAATCCAAGGGAATTGCTCATTGCATAACGAACTTCCTGTTTTGCCGGAGCGCCGATCATATAGTTCAGATCAAGCTCCTCCTCTGTTTCTGTTGTTCCCACTGTCTGATGGATAAATCCGTCCAGAATGGATTTTACGCATACGATAAACTCAACAGCTCCTGCTGCGCCAAGAAGATGGCCCACCATGGATTTTGTGGAATTGATCTTTACATCCTTGGCAGCGTCCTTAAACGCAAGCTTGATAGCTCTTGTTTCAAACAGGTCATTGTGATGTGTTCCGGTTCCGTGTGCATTGATATAATCTACCTGCGCCGGTGCAACACCTGCTTCCTTCATGGCATTTTCCATAGCACGTGCGGCGCCGCTTCCGTCCTCGGCCGGAGATGTGATATGGAAAGCATCTGCAGTTGCACCGTATCCCACAACCTCTGCCAGGATATTGGCATTTCTCTTTTTGGCATGCTCAAGCTCTTCCAGAACAACCACACCTGCACCCTCGCCCATAACAAAACCGCCTCTGTCTTTATCAAACGGAATGGATGCACGCAGCGGATCCTCACTTGTGCTCAGTGCAGTAAGGCTTGCAAAGCCTGCGATACCGATAGGGCAGACAGCTCCCTCTGTACCACCGGCAAGCATTACATCTGCATCACCATACTGAATGGCACGGAAAGCATCTCCGATACAATGTGTTCCTGTCGCACATGCCGTTACCACGTTGGTGCATTTTCCTTTTGCGCCGGTAGCGATAGAAACATTTCCGGCTGCCATATTTGTGATCATCTTCGGAACAAGAAGCGGATCCACTCTTGAAGGACCTTTTTCCATAAGCTTCTTCTCATTGGTCTCGGTAGCCTGAAGACTTCCCACACCGGAGCCGATGATAACGCCTACCATGTACGGATCTTCCTCTTCCATCTTAAGCCCGGAATTTTCCACTGCTTCCAGTGCAGCTGCTACCGCATACTGGGAAAAAGGCTCCATTCTTCTTGCAGTTCTCGGATCCATGCGATCCTTTGCCACAAAATCTTTAAGCTCTGCTGCCAGTGTTGCCTTGTATCCGGTCGTATCAAAACGGGTGATCGGTCCGATCCCCACCTTTCCTTCTTTTACTCCGTTCCAGAAGCTTTCCACATCATTTCCGATCGGTGTTACTGCTCCAAGTCCTGTTACTACTACTCGTCTTTTCATCAATCTATCCTCCTGACTCCGGGGAGCCTTCTTTACATTGCCATTCCGCCGTCTACGCGAAGTACCTGTCCTGTGATGTAACGTGCACCGTCTGATGCCAGAAATGCGGCTGCCTTTGCCACGTCTTCTGTTGTTCCCATGCTTCCCATGGGGATAGATGCCGCAATATTTTCTTTTACTTTGTCAGAAAGCACGTCCGTCATGTCTGTTTTGATAAATCCCGGTGCAATGGCGTTGACCGTGATCCCTCTGGATGCCAGCTCCTTTGCAGCGGATTTTGTAAGACCGATGATCCCGGCTTTGGATGCCGCATAATTGGCCTGTCCTGCATTTCCACGAAGGCCTACCACCGATGAAAGGCTGATGATCCGGCCGCTTCTCTGCTTCAGCATTATTCTGGACACATGACGGATGCAGTTGAAGGTTCCTTTCAGATTGATGTCAACAACTCTGGAAAAATCTTCCTCACTCATTTTCATGAGAAGTCCGTCCTTCGTAACTCCGGCATTATTTACCAGGATATCAACACGTCCGTATTTTTCTGCAACAGCTTTGAAAAAAGCTTCACATGCATCAAAATCTGCCACATTGCACTGCAGGATATCTGCCTGGCCGCCGACTGCCTCGATCTCTGCTTTTGTTTCCCGTGCTTTTTCTTCTGAGCCGTTATAATTGATCACTACAAGGTTTCCTGCTTTTGCAAGCTCCAGGGCGATGGCTTTCCCGATCCCACGTGCACCGCCTGTTACAACTGCGATTTTTTTCTCTGACATATGAATTCCTTTCTGATGTTATGCGGTCATCCGTGATCCGCATTTGTTACCTGGCATTTCTGTCTGCTGCACTATGCCTGCTTTATTTTTGATTCTTTATCTTTTTTTCCAATATTTATACCAGTTCCTGGCAGACCTTCTCTGCATCTTCTACGGTCTGGATGTTATATACTTTTACATTTCTGTCGATCTTTCTCATAAATCCGGCAAGGGTTCTTCCCGGTCCGATCTCAATAAATGTATCTACTCCCTGACGGATCATATTTTCCACACTCTGCTGCCAGCGCACGGAAGAAGAAATCTGTTTTTCCAGAAGTGCTTTTGTTTCCGCCGGATCTTCCACATACTCTGCGGTCACGTTTGTCACATACGGGATTTTAAGTTCATGAAGTGTGACACCCTCCAGAACCTTTCCCAGTTCTTTTCCTGCAGTGGCAAGCATTGCGGAGTGGAACGGTCCGCTGACATTTAACGGGATCACTCTTCTTCCTCCGGCTGCCTTCAGCTTTTCAGAGGCTTCCGCAACTGCCTCCGCAAGGCCTGTGATCACGATCTGGCCGGGACAGTTGTAGTTTGCAATGCTTACATCTGCAATGTCTGCAAGCACTTCCTCGATCTTCTCTGTCTCCATTCCCATAACTGCTGCCATGCTTCCCTTACCTGCCGGAACTGCCTGCTCCATAAGGATTCCCCTTTTTCTCACGGTAGTAACAGCATCCTTCAGCTCCATGCCGCCGGCAGCTTCAATAGCACAGTACTCGCCAAGGCTTAATCCTGCAGTTACATCCGGATGAAGTCCCATCTCCTCTACCACCTTCTCCATGGCAAGACAGGTAGTGACCAGTGCAGCCTGTGTATATTCAGTCAGGTCAAGCCTGTCATTTTCTTCAAAGCAAAGCTTTGTCATATCAAGTCCCAGCTCTGCTGTTGCTGTATCAAAAATCTCTTTTGCAAGTTCACTGTTTTCATAAAAATCTTTTCCCATTCCGGCCTTCTGTGCACCCTGGCCCGGAAAGATGAATGCTGTTTTTCCCATTTATTATTCCTCCACAAGAAAACTGTTTTTCTTTACAGTCTCTTTTGTCTCTCTGATCAGTCTTGCCATCAGCTCCTTACAGGTCGGTACATCCTTTACCATACCTGCGATCTGTCCGGACATAACGCTTCCGGTTTTTACATCGCCGTCAACAACAGCCTTCCTGAGGCCACCAAGTGTCAGCATTTCCAGTTCTTCAAAGGATGCACCTGCAGCTTCTTTCTCCAGATATTCCTTTGTCATAGGGTTTCTTAAGGTACGGACCGGATGACCTGTGGTACGGCCGGTTACTCTTGTGTCGATATCCCTGGCTTTCAGAAGGAATTGTTTGTAATTCTCATGTACGTGACATTCCTCTGTTGCCACAAATCGGGTTCCCATCTGTACGGCTTCTGCACCCAGCATAAAGGCTGCCGCGATCCCACGACCGTCTGCAATTCCACCTGCTGCAATTACCGGGATCTTTACTGCATCCACGACCTGCGGTACCAGCGCCATAGTGGTTGTCTCACCGATATGTCCGCCGGACTCGGTTCCCTCTGCTACCACTGCATCTGCGCCACAGCGCTCCATTCTTCTTGCAAGAGCTACAGATGCAACAACCGGGATCACCTTTACTCCGGCAGCTTTCCATGCTTCCATGTATTTTTCCGGGCTTCCGGCACCGGTTGTTACTACCTTGATCCCTTCTTCTACTACGATCTTCGCAACCTCATCGGCACTTGGACTCATCAGCATGATGTTTACACCAAAAGTCTTATCTGTCAGTTTTTTCGCCTCACGGATCTGCTCACGCACCCACTCTGCCGGTGCGTTTGCCGCTGCGATCAGTCCCAAGCCGCCTGCCTCGGATACTGCTGCCGCAATGTGATGATCTGCCACCCAGGCCATACCGCCCTGGATGATGGGATATTCAATACCAAGTAATTCTGTAACTTTTGTTTTCATCTTTTACCTCCGGAAAATTAAATCAAGCGGATAAAAGCATCCGCGGTTTATTTGGATCAAACGGATAAAAACATCCGCATTCACTACGTAGCCTTATTTTAACAATTCATTAACAGGGGCTTTAATACTCGATCAGGCTTGCTCCGTACGTCAGTCCGCCGCCGAAGCCTGCAAGGACCATTCTGTCACCCCGCTGCAGTTTTCCACTTTTTTTCATCTCATCCAGGAGGATAAGAAGACTTGCGGAAGAAGTATTGCCGTATCTGTCCATATTCATAGGGAACTTGGAAATGTCTTCGCCCAGCCGCCTTGCTGCAGAACGGATGATGCGCTCATTTGCCTGGTGGAGAAGATAATAACTGATATCTTCACAGGAAACCTGCTCTCGGGAAAGAAGCTCCTTCACAGCCTCCGGTACCTTGCTCACGGCAAAGCTGAACACTTCCTTTCCGTTCATCTGTATGTAGGTTTCCTTTGCCTTCGGATCATTTTCATAACGGATCTGATTTCTGCTCTGTAAGGTAAGTGCACCGCCTTTTTTTCCAATGGAATGGGTTACCTGTGCATAGCTTCCACCCTCTTCTGCTCTCAGCACGACTGCTCCCGCACCATCCCCGAAAAGAATGCAGGTGCCACGATCTGTCCAGTCCGTTAAACCGGACAGTTTTTCCGCTCCGATCACAAGGGCATTCCTATATATTCCCTGGGCCAGGTATGCCTGCGCAGTGTTCAGTGCCAGAAGAGATCCTGTGCAGGCGCCGTTCAGATCAAAGCAGGTAGCCTTTTCCGCTCCGAGCCGCTCCTGCACCCCACATGCCACACAGGGCATGATCTCTGTTGGAGAAATGGTTGCCACAAGGATCAGATCGATTTCTTCTGCCTTCATTTCTGCGTCTTCCAGAGCTTTTAATGCTGCCCCCGCTGCCATCGTCACAGTATCTTCGTCCTCTTTTGCAATATGTCTCTGTACCACACCGGTTCTTTCCCGAATCCACTGATCACTGGTTTCCACCATCTTTGCCAGATCGTTGTTATCCCACACTCTGTCCGGTGCCCACGAACCGGTTCCACATATTTTACCTGTCATATTTTTCTCCATGATATCTGTCTTAAATCAGTCTGTATAAATCTGTACTGCTGTTCTCTGAATTATCTTTTATCTTAAAATATTTTGATTATCAAATTATATCATCATAAAAGTATTTGTCAAGAAGGAATTTTTGAGCATCCTTTTATGAAAAAAATAACAGCTGCCCCAGGCGTGGAGTATTGGTCTCTCCTCTGTCCTGTGACAGCTGTCTTATTTTTTTCAGACAGGTATTGTATTTATGGTTATTGCATTTATAGTTATTGCCTTCATAGTTTTACTTCATCGCCCACTGTACCAGGCACACCACACCAATCTGCACCAGCAGTATCACCGGTACACCAATTGCAAATCTGGCTTTTCGGGTTTTGTGGTGAAAAAATCTCATGCCAAGGATCGCCCCGACGCTGCCACCGATGACAGCACTTAAGATCAAGGTCTTCTCCGGGATCCGCCATTTATTACGACGGGCTTTCTGCTTGTCAACTCCGAAAAGCACAAAGGCCAGGATATTGACTGCAAGCAGATAATAATATATGTAATCATTCATGATAGCTCCCTCCGGGCTCTGTGTCCTGTATTTCGGACAGTAACCGATTTATGTATTCATTGCAGTTTGATGATCAGCACCGGTATGGGCGGATCATTAGGCCGGTTTGCATATTCCGACAGGATCACCAGATATTTATGAGGATCCAGCTGACGGATAAACGCAAGCATCTCATCCCGTTCCTGATATCCCGTATCCCCGCCACTGTAAATGCAAAGTGTCATAAGTCCGCCTTTTTTCAGAAGCTTAAGTCCGCTTTCTACCGCTCTTTTGCTGCTGTCTGCTCTGGTCGCCACCGAATGGTCTCCGCCGGGAAGATATCCCAGATTAAAGGTGATGCAGGACACGGTTTCTTCTTCTGCATAAACATCCATATTCTCATGAGACTCCAGAAGAAGCTGATAATTTTCCGGACAGTTATCTCTTTTCAGTCGCTCCTTCGTATGTTCCAGTGCCTGCTTCTGAATGTCAAAAGCCAGAACCCGTCCCCTTTTTCCTGCAAGCTGGCTTAACAGAGCCGTGTCATTGCCATTTCCCATTGTTGCATCGATACAGATGTCTCCCGGCATGACCTGCTGCCGTATAAAATGCTGCATGTATGCAGTGATCTGAAGATTTTTCATTTAAAAATCCTTTCAAAATTCTCTTACAGTTCATGATAATACGGACAGATATCCTCATAATGTCCATCCTTCATACGGAACCCCTTCGGGATCACGCCAAGCTGGGTAAATCCAAGTCTCTCATAAAGATGTCTTGCAGGAACATTGCAGGCCACAACCGCATTAAACTGCAGGACACCAAAACCATGCTCTTTTCCCCGGGTCAGACAGTCGGATACCAGCTTTTCTCCTATGTGAAGTCCTCTGGAATCTCTGCTTACCGCATAGCTGGCGTTACAGATATGACCGCATCTTCCGATATTATTCGGATGAAGAATGTAAAGTCCGTAAACTTTTCCGCTTTCCGCATCTACTGCTGCAGCTGTATAGGTCTGTTCTGAAAAAAAAGCTTTTCCTGTCTCTTCGTTAAGGCATTCTTCCTGTGGAAAAGCCACACCGTCTTCTACAACCTCATTCCATATCCGGATCAGATCCGGAAGATCTTTTTCTTCGTATTTTCTTACTGTAACATTCATGATGATCTTCTCCTCTATTTAAGCAGCTCCACATTCCGTCCGTTTCTTCGGATCACACCCTCATCCGAAAGATTTTTGATCTCCCGCATCATGGCACTACGGTCCACACTTAAGTACTGGGCCAGTGCGGTATAGGACATGGGCAGCTTGAATTTCCCGGCATTTTTTTCCGCAGCCAGAGAATGCAGATAGGCTATCAGCTTCTTTCTGGTGGAGGATCGTGAAAGCATGTATATCCGATCCGTCTGCTGCCTGGAACGGAGGGCTGTCATCTGCAGAAGATTACTGACCATCTGGCTGTGATGATGACAGGCATTTTCACAGCGCTTGATCACATGCTCATAATCAATAAACAGCACCTTCGTCACGGTAGTAGCACATACATAATAATGCTGGGAATCTGACGGAAGCAGAAACGGTTCGCCAAATACACTGTCCCTATTCAGTTCATCGATGACATACTCATTTCCATCCTCGTCACAGCAGTAGAGAACTGCTCTTCCCTCCTGGATCAGACCGATCTTTTTCATGGAGCTGGAATATTCCATGATGGTTTCTCCATTCTGAAAAACTTTCTCCCGGACTTTAAAGCAGACACGCATTCTTTCCTGTTCTTCGGGCAAAATATCTGTAAATAAAGTGATATGCTCCATAAATTTTCCTCCCACCGGCAAAATACTCTTCCGCATATCTGTACTTTCCTCTTTGTATACAAGACTATGTAAGAGGACTCTCAAAGCAACTATCCGCATTTTATTTTGCTGCATGTTTCTGATTTTATACCAGCACGAAAAAAATGTAAAGTCTGGAAATTTTTCCTGTTTTGTTGTATTTGCAACAGTTTTTGCCATCAATTTCTGTTATATTTTTATCAAAGTTAAGAAACAAACAAATCACTGAAGCATATAAATAAATCCACCATAGAAAGAAAAGAGGAATCGCTCATGAAAATCACAGATACCATCAAATATGTAGGCGTTAATGATCATCAGGTTGACCTTTTTGAGGGCCAGTACAAAGTGCCGAACGGCATGTCCTACAACTCCTATGTGATCCTGGACGAAAAAATTGCGGTTATGGATACGGTAGATGCAAATTTTACTCACGAATGGCTTGATAATATCCAGAAAGTTCTGGGCGACCGGAAACCGGATTATCTGATCGTACAGCATATGGAACCGGATCACGCAGCCAACATCGCAAACTTCCTGAAGGCTTATCCGGACACCATCGTTGTTTCCAACAAAAAAGCCTTCGCCATGATGCAGAACTTCTTTGACCTGGATCTGGAAGGTCATCAGATCATCGTAGATAACGGCGGAACCCTTTCCCTTGGAAAACACGATCTGACTTTTGTATTTGCACCGATGGTTCACTGGCCGGAGGTTATGGTCACTTATGACAGCACAGAAAAGGTTCTTTTTTCCGCAGACGGCTTCGGAAAATTCGGTGCCCTGGATGCAGAGGAACCATGGGACGATGAGGCAAGAAGATACTATATCGGCATCGTTGGAAAATATGGTGTGCAGGTGCAGAACCTTCTGAAAGCAGCCGCAGCTCTGGATATCCAGACCATCTGCCCGCTCCACGGACCGGTTCTTACTGAAGATCTTGGACATTATATTAGCCTCTATGATACTTGGTCTTCCTACACACCGGAGGATGACGGAATCGTGATCGCCTACACTTCTGTATACGGTCATACAAAAATGGCCGTTCAGCAGCTGGCCGACAAATTCCGCAGCAAAGGATGTCCAAAGGTTGTTGTCTATGATCTTGCAAGAGACGATATGTCCCAGGCACTGAGCGATGCTTTCCGTTACTCCAAGCTGGTTCTCGCAACCACCACATATAATGCAGGCATCTATCCGTTTATGAACGACTTTATTACCCGACTGACAGAGCACAACTTCCAGAACCGCACGGTAGGACTGATTGAAAACGGAACTTGGGCACCGCTGGCAGCGAAGGTTATGAAAGAAATGCTTTCCAAATGCAAAAAGATCAGCTGGCTGAATACCACAGTTAAGATCATGTCTGCAGTAAACGAAGAAAACCGCAGGCAGATGGAAGCTATGGCTGATGAGCTCTGCCAGGAATACATTGCAAAAAGCGATGATCTTGCCAACAAGAATGATATGACTGCTCTGTTCCGCATCGGTTACGGCCTCTATGTGGTAACCTCCAACGATGGCAAAAAGGACAACGGTCTGATCGTCAATACCGTTACACAGCTTACCGACAACCCATATCGCGTGGCTGTCAACATCAACAAGGCAAACTACTCTCACCACGTGATCCAGCAGACCGGTATTATGAACGTAAACTGCCTGTCCACAGATGCTCCGTTCTCTGTTTTTGAGCAGTTCGGCTTCCAGTCCGGCAGAAGCACCGATAAATTTGCCGGACAGAAAGTAAACCACTCTGACAACGGCCTGGTATTCCTGGACAAATATATCAATGCTTTCATGTCCCTGAAGGTAGAAAACTATGTGGATCTCGGCACTCACGGAATGTTCATCTGCAGCGTCACAGAGGCCCGTGTCATGAGCGATCAGGATACCATGACTTACACCTACTACCAGAAACATGTAAAGCCAAAGCCACAGACCGAGGGCAAAAAAGGCTGGGTATGCAAAGTCTGCGGATACATCTATGAAGGCGATGAACTTCCGGAAGATATCATCTGCCCGCTGTGCAAGCATGGCGCTGTGGATTTTGAGCCGATCGAAGGATAAGACTGAAATCCCCATAACATAAATTGATTTAATCCGGTTATAGCTCCCTTATTTTTACAAATTATAAACCACAAAAAAGACAGGCTTCTGAGGTGGCCTGTCTTTTTTGTATTATCATCCAATGTCTTCGCAGCGTCTTTCACCAAATTTATTCTTACAGCAGATCAGACACTCACGCTCTGTATTTCTGCAGGAATCCTGAAATTTACGGATCATATGCCTTTTATTTATTTCATCAGTCTGATAACCTGCTCTGCAGTATCTGCCAGATTCTGCTTGGCATTCTCATTTTTCATGGCCTCCTCCAGAGTTACCACTCCACGGAGGATCGGGAAAAAGG
>ERZ1106951.3883-NODE-3883-length-10419-cov-5.377653_pt1 | contig 10419 bp, 6 predicted proteins | sample MGYA00403676_ERZ1106951 | MGnify/ENA primary metagenome ERZ1106951 (study PRJEB35170, sample SAMEA104062398) | human gut metagenome | biome: human gut; feature: human-associated habitat; material: faeces | place: Denmark | collected 2012-04-23 ...
TTCATAAAGAGGTGTCAGAACGGATAAGAAAGTGACGCTGGAAATTTTTTTAAAATGTGATACGAAAAGACCGCCGGTTCAGATTTCTCTGGTAACCGGCGGTCTTCCCTATGAGCAAAACAATTAAATGTAGAAGAGCAATGCATCGTATGTCGGATACGGGAGATAATCCTCCGGGATCAGGACTTCCGCATCGTTGACAGCCAGACGGATCTTTTCCATTTCGGTAAGAATCGTATCGTGGTAGTAGGTGCCGGCCTTTAAGTAGTCATCCATACCTTCGGCGGTACCGATCATATCCTTTAAGATATCAAGCTCATCAGAGATCGTATCTGCGAGTCCGGAGAGCTTTGTGATCAGCTTTTCTTCCGCCTTTGTTGTAATGCCAGGAACAAGCTCTTTCTTGGTGCTGCCTGTGCATGCGAGATCGTTTACATAGGAGAACAGAGACGGAAGGAAGTCTTTCTGTACCATTTCCTCCATAGTCTTAGCCTCGATATGGATCGTTTTTGCGTAATCCTCAAGAAGGATCTCGTAGCGGGAGAAGAGTTCTTCTTTTGTCAGTACATGATGCTTTGTGAAAAGCTCGATGTTCTTTTCGGCAATTAAATGCGGAAGAGCTTCCGGTGTCGATTTCAGGTTCGGGAGTCCGCGCTTCTCAGCTTCAGCTAACCACTCATCGGTATAGCCGTTGCCGTTGAAAATGATCCTTGCATGGTCTGTGAAGGTATCCTTTAAAAGCTTGTGGATCGCCGAATCAAGCTCTGAGCCGGTAAGCCCTTCTAAGACCTTGCAGAAGCCTGCGAGAGACTCTGCAACTGCTGTATTTAAGATCACGTTCGGACCTGACAGGGAGAGAGAGGAGCCCGGCATACGGAACTCAAACTTATTTCCTGTGAAGGCGAACGGTGATGTACGGTTACGATCTGTGTTATCTTTTGTGAAGTGCGGGAGTACCTTCGGGCCGATGGACATCTGAACGGCACCCTTTCCTTCAAAATATGTTTCGGATTTAATGGAATCGACAACAGCCTCCAGCTCTTCACCTAAGAACATGGAAACGACTGCAGGCGGTGCCTCGTTTGCGCCGAGACGGTGATCGTTTCCGGCTGTTGCAACAGAGATTCTTAAAAGATCCGCATAATCATCAACAGCTTCCACAACGGCTGCCAAAAACAGTAAGAACTGTGTGTTTTCTGCCGGTGTCTTTCCCGGATTCAGAAGGTTTTCGCCGGTATCCGTGGAGAGTGCCCAGTTGTTGTGTTTTCCGCTTCCGTTGATGCCCTCGAACGGTTTCTCGTGGAGCAGGCACGCAAGGTCATGGCGGTCAGCAACCTTCTTCATCAATTCCATCACAAGCTGGTTGTGGTCAACAGCAACATTGACGCTTTCAAAGACAGGAGCAAGCTCATGCTGTGCAGGAGCAACCTCGTTGTGTTCTGTCTTTGCCGGGATTCCGAGCTTCCAGAGTTCTTCGTTTAATTCTTCCATGAAGGCTTCCACTCTCGGCTTGATGGAACCAAAGTAGTGGTCATCCATTTCCTGTCCCTTCGGAGCCGGAGCGCCGAATAAGGTACATCTGCAGAAGATCAGGTCTTTTCTTAAACGGTAGCACTCCTTGTCTACCAGAAAATATTCCTGCTCAGCGCCTACCGTAGTGTTGACGCGTTTGACATCTGTTTTTCCTAAAATGTGGAGTAAGTGGGTAGCTTCTTTGCTGACAGCTTCCATGGAGCGGAGCAGCGGAGTCTTTTTATCGAGTGCCTCGCCGCTGTAAGAACAAAAGGCAGTTGGGATACAGAGCGTATGTCCCTTGATGAATGCGAAAGAGGTAGGATCCCATGCGGTATAGCCGCGGGCTTCGAAGGTAGCGCGTAAACCGCCTGACGGGAAGCTGGACGCGTCCGGCTCACCTTTTACGAGTTCTTTTCCGGAAAATTCCATGATTGCTTCGCCGACACCGGTCGGAGAGAGAAAACTGTCATGCTTCTCAGCGGTGATGCCTGTCATCGGCTGGAACCAGTGGGTGAAATGGGTAGCGCCATGCTCCAGAGCCCATTCTTTCATGGCAACAGCTACAGAGTTTGCGACATCCAGTTCCAGATGGGAACCGCTGTTGATGGTCTTTGCAAGTGCTTTGTAGATATCTTTCGGGAGACGTGCTTTCATTTCGGAGTCGTTGAATACAAGACTTCCATACAGTTCAGGAATGCTTTTGCTCATAGATGTTTCTCCTTTCAACTCCGCTGAGGAACTTCTTTGCTCCCCATATGCGGGAAATTATACTTGATTTGCTGCCTGTTCCGGGGTGGGGAACAGACAGTAGTCACTTTACGGATCGATATTTAAGTATAGGGGGTTATGGGGAAGATCCGTAAAATGCGAGAAGGGCACCGGGGTGTATGTTTCATGCACCCAAGCGCCCTTGCTCTTATGGTGGTATAATATACTCGTTTTTCAGGATTTGTCAACACATTTTTTTGAATCTTTTTTTGATCACAGACAGCGTTCCTATTATTAAACATTTTTCTGTTTCGGATGGTCTTACAGTTGTTCTGCCGTTTCAAGGAGTCAAAACAGTTTTAAACAATTCTATGTCAGGACATAAGAATCGTCTTTTCAGGCTGCGGATCCCGTATGGAAGGAATTGGATGAAAAAACTTTAACAAACTGCGAAAAAACTACTTTACAAATTTGAAAAAATGGAATATAGTAGTTCCATATTTTTTTAGCGCAGTCAATACCTATGAGCAATTAATCCTGCGTAAAAATAAGTTTCATAGTGATGGAATGAATTAGACAAAGGTGTCAGAGTCTTAGTACTTCTGTCACCTTTTTTTACTTGAAAGCGTTGTCAAGCGGTTAGACATTCTGCGTGCCTGCACGCAGTGAAGAATAGGCATTTGACGGCCAAGCCGGTATGGTAAGCAGGGCGATAGCCCGGATTACGAATGCTGGCGGTAGCTGCGGGAGTGCCGAAGCCACGGAGCAGCTGGCTTTCAGCATTATATGAAACTACAGTTTCCCCACATTAACAGTAATATAAATTTGGAGGTAAGGTATGGCAGTTAAATACGTATTCGTCACGGGAGGCGTTGTCTCCGGACTCGGCAAAGGTATTACCGCCGCATCCCTTGGACGTCTCTTAAAGGCAAGAGGTTATCAGGTAACGATGCAGAAGTTCGATCCTTATATCAATATTGATCCGGGTACCATGAATCCGATCCAGCATGGAGAAGTGTTCGTCACAGACGATGGAACAGAGACCGACCTGGACCTTGGACATTATGAACGCTTCATTGATGAGAGCCTTGATAAGAACTCCAACGTAACCACCGGAAAGATCTACTGGACCGTTCTTCAAAAAGAGCGTCACGGAGACTTCGGCGGAGGTACCGTACAGGTGATCCCACACATCACAAACGAGATCAAAGCAAGATTTTACCGCGCGAAATCCCCGGATGAGGACCGCATCGCGATCATTGAGGTCGGCGGTACCGTCGGCGATATCGAGAGCCAGCCGTTCTTAGAGGCGATCCGTCAGTTCCGCCACGAGATCGGATACCAGAACTCAGTTCTGATCCATGTAACGCTTGTTCCATATTTAAAGGCATCCGGCGAATTAAAGACAAAACCGACCCAGCAGAGTGTTAAAGCCCTTCAGGGAATGGGAATCTTCCCGGATGTGATCGTATGCCGTACTGAGGTTCCGCTTGAGGATGGCATTGAGAGCAAGATCGCATTATTCTGCAACGTCCCGGAGGATCATGTGCTCCAGAACCTGGATGTTGAATATTTATACGAAGCTCCACTTGCAATGGAAAAAGAGCGCCTGGCCCAGGTCGTATGTGAGTGCCTGAACATTCCGTGCCCGGAGCCGCAGCTCGGCGATTGGAAACAGATGGTGGACGCGTTAAAGAATCCGACGAGCGAAGTGACCATCGCCCTGGTAGGAAAATATATCCAGCTTCATGACGCATACCTCAGCGTTATGGAGGCATTAAAGCACGGAGGCATCGCAAACCGCACAAAGGTATCCATCAAGTGGGTGGATTCCGAGTTCTTAACTCCGGAGATCCTCGATGACACCTTTGCCGGTGTGGACGGAATCATTATTCCGGGCGGTTTTGGTTCCAGAGGAACCGAGGGAATGATCCTGGCAGCCAACTATGCGAGAGAGAACAAGATCCCATTCCTCGGAATCTGCCTCGGCATGCAGATGGCCATGGTCGCATTTGCGAGAAATGTTCTGGGATATGAGGATGCAAACAGCTCCGAGCTGAATCCGGATACAACACATCCGGTGGTTGATCTGATGCCGGATCAGAACGGCATTGAGAACCTTGGCGGAACCTTACGTCTTGGTTCCTATCCGTGTGTTCTCGACAAAAAGTCCAAGGCATATGCCCTTTATGGAACAGAATTGATCAATGAGCGTCACAGACACCGCTTTGAGATCAACAACCATTACCGCGATGATTTTACATCCCATGGCATGATGATCTCCGGTCAGTCCCCGGACGGTCATATCGTTGAGATGATCGAGCTCCCGGATCACCCGTTTTATGTGGGAATTCAGGCTCATCCAGAATTAAAATCAAGACCGAACCATGCACATCCGCTTTTCGCAGGCTTTGTTGAAAGTGCGGAGGAGCAGGGCGTACTCAGACGTGCAAAGAAGCTTCTCATGAAGAGAAATCATCTTTCCGAGCCGGAAGCGCACCGCTATCTCCAGAAGACCAGCATGGACACAGGAAGAACCATGACGGAGAGCGCCCATATGGTCACCATGCTGATCCATGAAGATTAATGTTTATCCCCGCCGTGTGCGGAGAGCCAAGCTGGACCTGCAAGTCGGTAATCATCCGGCACTTTACCTGGTTATTGCAAAAAAAATTGTTACAGTTCAGTCATTATAGCTTCTTGTTTTCATATTCATGAAAACAAGAAGCTTGGTGGTTCCACCATATGCTGATTTGGATGAAAAAGTGCTTATGCAAGCAAGCTTGCAACACACTTTCTCATTCAAACCAGCGCATGGCTGAACTGTAACAAAAAGTTAAAGTATTTGCCGGATTTTTACTGCAGTTTTTGCATATGTGTGGTATATTTACATATAAAAGTGGTGCAAAGCGACTAACCGGATAGCGTGCCTGCACGCAGAGCCGGCTAGGCATTTGGCAACCAGACCCCACATGCATTTACAGAAAGAGAGGATTTGAGACATGTTTAAAGTCAATGAAAATTTTGCCAAGCTGCCGGGCAGCTATCTCTTCGCAAATATCGCAAAGAGAGTATCCGCATTCCAGGCAGAGCACCCGGAGAAGGAGATCATCCGTCTCGGAATCGGTGATGTGACACAGCCGATCGCTCCTGCGATCATTGAAGCGATGCACAAAGCTGTCGATGAGATGGGACATGCTGAGACTTTCCGCGGCTACGCTCCGGAGCAGGGCTATGACTTTTTAAGAAATATTATTGCAAAAGAGGATTTCCAGGAGAACGGCTGCGACATCTCTGCTGACGAGATCTTCATATCCGACGGCGCAAAGTGTGACTGCGGAAATATCCAGGAATTATTTTCCTTGGACAGCGTTGTCGCTGTATGCGATCCAGTATACCCGGTATACGTGGATTCCAATGTTATGGCAGGCCGCAGCGGTCTTTACAACGGTGAGACAGGCCGTTTCGACAAGATCGTATATATGCCGTGTACTGCTGACAACGGATTCCTTCCGGAGTTCCCGAGGGAGCATGCAGACTTGATCTATCTCTGCTTCCCGAACAACCCGACCGGTGAGGCGATCAAGAAGGCAGATCTCCAGGCCTGGGTCGACTTCGCGAACAAGAACGGCGCTGTCATCATCTATGACGCTGCTTACGAGGCATACATCACAGAGGAAGGCATCCCGCACTCCATCTATGAGTGTGAGGGCGCTAAGACATGTGCGATCGAGCTGCGCAGCTTCTCCAAGAAAGCAGGTTTTACCGGCATGCGTCTCGGATTTGCTGTAATTCCAAAGGACTTAAAGAGCGGTGATGTAAGCTTAAACGCTATGTGGATGCGCCGTCAGGGTTCCAAGTACAACGGAACTCCGTATATCATCCAACGCGCAGGCGAGGCTGTGTACTCTCCGGAAGGAAAGGCGCAGGTCGCTGAGCAGATCGCGCGCTACATGAAGAACGCGAAGACGATCTACACAGGCTTGAAGGACGCAGGTTTTACCGTATATGGCGGCGTAAACTCCCCGTATATCTGGTTAAAGACTCCGAACGACATGAAGTCCTGGGATTTCTTTGATTTCCTGTTAAACAACGCCGGGATCGTAGGTACTCCTGGTGCAGGCTTTGGTCCGTCTGGTGAGGGCTATTTCCGGATCACTGCATTCGGAACTTACGAAAATTCTTTAAAAGCACTTGACAGAATCAAAAATCTCTGATAAAACATAAAACATCAAAAAGATATCAAACAAAGGCGTTGAAGGAAACTCCCTTTCGAAAGACTTTACAGAGAACCGTGTGACAGCTGAGAGCATGGAAGAAACGAGAAAGGCGGGAACGCTCCGGAGCCGGCTGCTCGAAGATCGGATACGATGGTAGGACAGCACGCAAGCCGCACGTTACGCGGCCGAGTCGTTAGGATGATGGTCCGACAGCGAAAGCGGCGACTCATGAGTGGCATGGAAATGCAATGCGGGTGGTACCGCGGGTGATATAGATCCCGTCCCGGAGAATGATGGAAGCAAGATTCTCCGGGGCGGGATTTTTGCTTCCTCTGAAAGCCTCAATTACCCCACAAAACGAGGAGGAACCGATTATGGAGTTTGTAACAGGATTAGAAGACAGAAAAGTAAAAACTCTTGAAGAATTGGAAAGAGAAGAGTCCGTTGGTACCGAAGTTACTGTTGAAGGCATGGCACACAGCATCCGCGATATGGGAGAAATCTCCTTTGTGATCTTAAGAAGCCGTGATGGTCTCTTACAGACCGTGATCCAGGCAGGATCCGAAAAGGAAGTCCTCTCCGAGATCCGTGAAGGTCAGGCAGTCCGCGTGACTGGAACTGTTTTCAAGGAAGAGCGCGCACCCCACGGAATTGAGATCCATCTTGCCGATGCAAGGATCCTTTCAAAACCGGAAGAGCCGATGCCAATTGCCATCGACAAGTGGAAACTTCCCACATCCCTGGAGGCAAACTTAAACCGCCGCGCCATCGCATTAAGAAACGTCCGCGAGCGAGCGAAATTCCGCATCCAGGAAGGTATCTGCCGCGGCTTCCGCGAGTTTATGACAAGCCAGGGATTTACTGAGATCCATACCCCGAAGATCGGCGCGAAATCCGCAGAGGGCGGTGCAAATCTCTTTAAGCTCCAGTACTTCCACAGACCGGCAGTTCTGGCGCAGAGCCCGCAGTTCTACAAACAGATGATGGTCGGCGTGTTCGACAGAGTCTTTGAGACCGGTCCGGTGTTCCGTGCAGAGAAGCACAACACAAAGAGACATTTAAACGAGTACACAAGCCTTGATTTTGAGATGGGATTCATCGACAGCTTCATGGATATCTGCAAGATGGAGACAGCGATGCTGCAGTACGTGGTAGAACTTCTGAAGAAAGACTACGCGAAGGAGGTCGCCCTGTTAAAGATCGAACTTCCGAACGTGGAAAAAATCCCATTCGTCCGCTTCGATGAAGCGAAACGGCTGATCGCTGAAAAGTATGACAGACAGATCAGAAGCCCACATGACTTAGAGCCGGAGGAAGAGGCGCTGATCGGCGAGTACTTCAAATCTGAGTACGGAGCAGATTTTGTTTTCGTTACCCACTATCCGTCAAAGAAACGTCCGTTCTATGCGATGGACGATCCGGAGAACAAGGAATTCACCTTAAGCTTTGACCTTTTATTCCGCGGTCTTGAGATCACCACAGGCGGCCAGCGGATCCATGATTACGAGACGCTCTTAAAGAAGATCGCGGAGAAAGGCATGGACATCGAGGGGATGGAAGATTATCTTGACTGTTTCAAATACGGAATGCCGCCCCACGGTGGTCTCGGAATCGGCCTTGAGCGCCTGACCATGAAGATGATCGGAGAGGACAACGTCCGTGAGGCATGCCTGTTCCCGAGAGATATGACAAGATTAAAACCGTGATGGTATAGAGAAAGGATTTGAGATTATGGCAGAGATGATCACCGATAAGACGATGGATGAGATTGAGATCCTGGCAAAGCTTCACCTGACAGAAGACGAGAAAGAAAAATCAAGACAGGATCTTCAGCAGATGCTCGATTATGTTGATATGCTGAATCAATTAGATACCTCCAATGTGGAGCCGTTGACCCACATCTTCCCGATCAAGAACGTGTTCCGCGAGGACGTTGTTCTTGAGAGTACCCCGAAGGAAGAATTGTTAAAGAATGCGCCGAAGGAAAAGGACGGACAGTTCCTTGTTCCAAAAACCATCGGTTAGGAGGAGACGGATATGAAAATACTGGAACTTTCCGCCACAGAGCTGGCAAAGAAGATAAAAGCAGGCGAGATCACCTCAGAGGAAGCCGCAAAGGCGTCCCTGGCGCAGATCGCGAAGGAAGATCAGAAGATCCGCGCGTACCTCACCGTGGATGAGGAGAAGGTCCTGGAACGGGCAAAGGAAGTGGACAATGGAATCCGTTCCGGAAAATACACAGGCCCGCTGGCAGGTGTCCCGATCGCAGTGAAAGATAATATCTGCACAAAAGACATGAAGACCACATGTGCTTCAAAGATCCTTGAAAACTTTGTCCCGTTCTACGATGCGACGGCGGTCACAAGAATCACAGATGCCGGCATGGTGATCCTCGGAAAGACAAACATGGATGAGTTCGCCATGGGAAGTACCACCGAGACTTCCGCATTCGCGGTTACAAAGAACCCGTGGGATACAGAACATGTTCCGGGCGGTTCCTCTGGCGGTTCCTGTGCGGCGGTCGCAGCCGGTGAGTGTTTCGCGGCTCTCGGCTCTGACACCGGCGGATCCATCCGTCAGCCAAGCTCCTACTGCGGCGTTACCGGAATCAAGCCGACATACGGAACGGTTTCCCGTTTTGGTCTTGTGGCTTACGCGTCCTCCCTGGACCAGATCGGACCGATTGGCAAGAATGCAGCCGACTGTGCAGCCCTTCTTGAGACCATCACAAGCCATGACGAGAGGGACAGCACCTCCATGGAGAGAAATGACACGGATTTCACTTCCTCCATCGGAAAGGGCATACGCGGCATGAAGATCGGTATCCCGAAAGAGTACCTGTCGGACGGACTTGACGATGATGTCAGAGCAGCCGTCGAGCAGTGTGCAGCCTATTTAAAGGAGTGCGGGGCAGAGGTAGAATACTTTGACCTCGGTCTTATGGAATACACGATTCCGGCATATTACGTGATCGCGGCTGCGGAGGCAAGCTCCAACTTAGAGCGTTTCGACGGTGTCAAGTACGGCTACCGTGCGAAAGCGTACGAAGGTCTCCATGACATGTACAAGCGTTCCAGATCCGAGGGATTCGGACCGGAGGTCAAGAGAAGAATTATGCTCGGTTCCTTCGTTTTAAGCTCCGGATATTATGACGCATATTACCTGAAAGCGTTAAAAGTACGCGCCCTGATCAAGAAAGCATTTGATGAAGCATTTGCAAAGTATGACATCATCTTAGGACCGGCTGCTCCGACAGCAGCGCCAAAGATCGGAACATCCCTGAGCGATCCGATGAAGATGTATTTAAGTGATATTTATACAGTTGCCGTAAATCTTTGCGGACTTCCAGGAATTACAGTTCCCTGCGGGAAAGACAGTGCCGGACTTCCAATCGGAATCCAGATGATCGGAGACTGTTTTATGGAAAGGAAGATCCTTCGTGCTGCCCATGCCTATGAAAGCGTAAGAGGAGATTTTGGAACACCAGAGGAAGGAGGTAAGAGAGCATGAAACAGTATGAGACTATTATCGGACTTGAGGTTCATGTAGAACTTGCCACCAGAACAAAGATTTTCTGCGGCTGCTCCACAGCATTTGGAGGGGCACCCAATACCCACACTTGTCCGGTGTGTACTGGTATGCCAGGTTCTCTTCCGGTATTAAACAAAAAGGTAGTAGAATTTGCCCTGCGCGCAGGACTTGCCACAAACTGCAGCATCAATCAGTATTGCAAATTTGACCGTAAGAACTATTTTTATCCGGATAATCCGCAGAACTATCAGATTTCCCAGCTGTATCTGCCAATCTGCCATGATGGATTTGTGGAGATCGAGACAGAAGCCGGTAAGAAAAAAGTCCGGATCCATGAGATGCATATGGAGGAGGACGCAGGTAAGCTGATCCATGATGAGTGGGAGGACTGCTCTTTGGTAGATTATAACCGAAGCGGTGTTCCTCTGATTGAGATCGTTTCTGA
>ERZ1106951.3895-NODE-3895-length-10379-cov-16.720263_pt1 | contig 10379 bp, 9 predicted proteins | sample MGYA00403676_ERZ1106951 | MGnify/ENA primary metagenome ERZ1106951 (study PRJEB35170, sample SAMEA104062398) | human gut metagenome | biome: human gut; feature: human-associated habitat; material: faeces | place: Denmark | collected 2012-04-23 ...
TCACAAAGGGGCTGCGGGTCTCGCCGGGGACGGTGTTCTTGTTGGCGGTGATGTGGACGCTGTCGAGGCGGGCTTCCAGCTCCTTGCCGGTGCATTCCTCGTCCCGCAGGTCGAGGAGCATCAGGTGGTTGTCGGTGCCGCCGGACACCAGCTTGACGCCGCGGGCCTGCAGTTCGGCGGCCATGGCCTGTGCGTTCTCCACGATCTTGCGGGCGTAGTCCTTGAACTCGGGCTTGAGTGCCTCACCAAAGCAGACGGCCTTGGCCGCGATGACGTGCTCCAGCGGGCCGCCCTGGGTGCCGGGGAAGACGGCGGAGTTGATGCGCTTGGCCAGCACGGCGTTGTTGGTCAGGATGAGGCCACCGCGGGGGCCGCGCAGGGTCTTGTGGGTGGTGGTGGTCACGACGTCGGCGTAAGGCACCGGACTCTGGTGCATCCCGCCGGCCACGAGGCCCGCGATGTGGGCCATATCCACCATCAGGAAGGCCCCGTAGCCGTGGGCGATCTCGGCCAGCTTTTCGAAGTCGATGGCACGGGGGTAGGCCGAAGCGCCTGCCACGATCATCCTGGGACGGACCTTCTTGACCTGCTTTTCCAGCTCGGCATAGTCGATGCGGCCATCTTCGCCGACGCCGTAGGATACGAAGTGATAGTTCTTGCCGGACATATTCACCGGAGAGCCGTGGGTCAGATGACCGCCCTGAGACAGGTCCATGCCCATGACGGTATCGCCCAGATCCAGCAGGGCGAAGTAGACGGCCAGATTGGCCTGTGCACCGGAATGGGGCTGGACGTTGGCGTACTTGGCACCGAACAGCTTGCAGGCGCGCTGGATGGCGATGTTCTCCACCTCATCCACATAGACGCAGCCGCCGTAGTAACGCTTGCCGGGCAGGCCCTCGGCGTACTTGTTGGTGAGCACACTGCCCATGGCAGCCATGACGGCGGGCGAGACGATGTTCTCGCTGGCGATAAGCTCGATATTTTCCCGCTGGCGGGTCAGCTCACGGTCCATGGCCGCAGCCAGCTCCGGGTCGGCCTTTTCCACGAGGCCGATGGTATCCATCATATCGTTGTACATACGATTTACCCCTCTCTCTGATGCAAAAAATCAGTTCGCGCGGGCGTCCGCTCATTCCGGCCCGCCTGTTTCCATGATACCAGACATCGTGGATTTCTTCAACAGCATTTCGCACAAACCGATACGGTTTGATTCGTTTCTTTTCGGTTGGATGAAGATATTTCACCCATCCTGCCAAAGCCTTGCTTTTTCTGCGCCCAGCGCTTATTATTATAACAAAAATCCGTCCCGGTTTTTGTGCAGATTTGCCCACCGGGTGCAGAAAGGAGCGCATTGCCATGACCATCACGGAGCAAAAAGCCGCACAGCGCAAAGCGGGCATTGCGGCCCGCCGGGCGTTGTCGGACACCGAGCGCACCCATTCCAACGCCGCTCTCTGCGCCCGCATCATGGCTCTGGACTGCTTCAAAAAGGCAGAAAACATCCTGCTTTATGCGGCCTTCGGCGGCGAAGCCGACCTCTCGACGCTGGCTGTGGAAGCGGCCCGGCAGGGCAAAACGCTGGCCTACCCCGTCTGCGGCGAGGGCTTTTCGCTGACAGCCGCTGTGCCGGGGCCGGACGGCTGGGAAGTGGGGCTCTACGGCATCCGCACCCCCATTCTGAGCCGGTCGGAGATTTTACGGCCGGACCAGCTCGACCTCGTGCTGGTCCCCTGCACGGCTTTTGATGCAGTCTGCCGCCGGGTGGGGATGGGAAAAGGCTATTATGACCGCTATCTCCCCCGCTGCACCCGGGCTGTGAAACTGGGCGTGGCCTTTGAGGCCCAGCGGGTGGACGCGGCGGCAGTGGACGCCCATGACAAAAAACTGGACGGATTCGTGACAGAGGGAGGACTTTACTTTGGATTTGACACAACTGAGCTGTGAGGACTTTCTGAGCCGGCTTGCCAGCAAAGCCCCCGCCCCGGGCGGCGGCGGCGCGGCGGCCCTCGTGGGCGCGGCAGGCGTGGCGCTGGGCAATATGGTGGGGAATCTCACCACCGGCAAAAAGAAATACGCCGCCGTCGAGGAAGACATTCTGGCGCTGAATGCCCGTGCGGAAGCCCTGCGCAAACGGCTGGAAGCCCTCGTGCAGGCGGACGCCGACGCATTCACGCCTCTGGCGGCGGCCTACGGCCTGCCCAGAGAGACGCCCGAACAGCAGGCCCGCAAGGCCGCTGTGCTGGCCGAGGCGCTGGACGGGGCCTGCGCCGTGCCGCTGGACCTCATGGACGCCTGCTGTGAGGGCATCCGTCTTGCGGCCGATTACGCCGAAAAGGGCAGTGTGCTGGCTCTCTCAGACGCAGGCTGTGCGGCGCTGTTCTGCAAGGCCGCGCTTCAGACGTCGGCGCTGAATGTCGCCATCAACACAAAGCTCATGACGGACCGCGCCCATGCCGCCGCGCTGGACGAAAAAGCGGCCCGGATGCTGGCAGAATATCTGCCGCTGGCCGACGAAGTCTACCAGTCCGTGGCAAGCCGCCTGCGGGCCTGATGCAGAGAAAGGGAACGTATATGTCTACCATTTTGAAGGGCGCGCCCGTCGTGGCCGCCATGAACGAAGCAAATGCCGCCCGCTGCGCCGCACTGCGGGAAAAGGGCGTTGTCCCCACGCTGGCCGTCGTGCGGGTGGGTGCGCGCGAAGATGACCTCTCCTACGAGAAAGGCGTCATGGCCCGCTGTGCGAAGGTGGGCGTCGAGGTGAAGCAGTTCCTTCTGCCCGCCGACGCTTCGCAGGAGGAGCTGCTGCGCGTCATTGCCGGCATCAACGCAGACGCCGCCATCCACGGCTGTCTGCTCTTCCGCCCCCTGCCCAAGCAGTTTGATGACAGGACCATCCGCGCCGCACTCTCGCCCGAAAAGGACATTGACGGCATCACCGACGGCTCGCTGGCCGGCGTCTTCACCAACACTGCCGTCGGCTACCCGCCCTGCACGGCGCAGGCCTGTCTTGAAATTTTGAAATTCTATAACATTCCCCTCTCCGGCAGGCGGGCCGTCGTCGTGGGACGCAGCCTCGTGGTGGGCAAGCCCGCAGCCATGATGCTGGACCGGGAAAACGCCACCGTCACCCTCTGCAACTCCCGCACCCAGAGCCTGCCCGATGTCTGCCGCGAGGCCGATGTTGTGGTGGTGGCCATGGGCAGGATGGGCTTCATCGGCGCAGAGCATCTGCGGGCCGGTCAGGTCGTCGTGGATGTGGGCATCCATGTCAACGAGGAAGGCAAACTCTGCGGTGACGTCCGCTTTGGCGAGGCAGAGCCGGTGGTGGAGGCCATCACTCCCGTCCCCGGCGGCGTCGGCACCGTGACGACTTCCGTGCTCGTGAGCCATGTGGTGGAGGCGGCAGAGAAAGCTGCATCAGAATAACCTCTCCGTCACGCCTGCGGCGTGCCACTGCCCGGGTTGCGGCTCCCAGCGTCTGCTTCGGCCCTTGGTGCGGGCCTCGCATCCTGCTGGCCGCGGCCCCAACAGCGACTCCCTGTTTCCGCCGCTGGCGGCGGTCGTCGTTGTTGCTCCCAAGGGGAGAGGCTTTTGCATATTGAAAAGCTTGTATTTTTATTTCTATACACCAAAAGCGCCCGGCGGGTATCCACCGGGCGCTTTTGGTGTATAGGGGAATAATTGGGAATTGGGAAATTGGAACAGGTCTTAGTTTATGCGGCCTTTGCCGGGGCAAAGACCAGAGCCTTCCTGCGGCGGTTCTGCATTGCGCGCACCACACAGCTCAGGGTGAAGTTGATGATGAAGTAGATGACACAGGCCGTGCCGAACAGCACCATAACGTCGGAGACGTTCACCGTGCCGAGACCGTTGTAAGTACCGGCGGCGCTCAGCAGCTGGCGGATGCGGGCCATCAGCTCGATGGTGGCCACGTTCGCCAGATAGGAGGAGTCCTTGATGGTGGTGATGACCTGACTGAGCAGGGTCGGCACGATGTTGCGGTAGGCCTGCGGCAGGACGATGTAGAGCAGCACCTCAGCGGTGTTGAAGCCCTGTGCATAGCCGGCCTCGAACTGACCCTTGGACACGCCGTTCAGGCCGCCGCGGACGATCTCCGCGATGACGGAGGAGTTGAAGAGGATGAGGGCCAGAGCGGCCTTGAACAGAAGCTTCATCTCCACGCTGGTCAGGCCGAACATCTTGCGGGCGAAGAAGCCCGGGCAGGGGCAGAACACCACGCAGATGAAGATCCAGAGCAGGTAGGGCGTGTTGCGGAACAGCTCGATGTAGGCGGCAGCGAACCAGCCGAGGATGCGGGCCGGACCCTTTTTGCAGTAGGTGCGGGCCAGCGCCAGCAGAGAGCCTACGATGAGGCCCATGATGACGCCCAGCACCGAGATGATGCAGGTGAAGGCCACGCCCCGCAGCAGGTAGAGCATGACGCCTTCTCTTGTCAGGATGGAAAGGCTTGCAGCAAGCGTCTTCATATCAGGCAGCCTCCTTCAGCTCTACTTTCTTGGCAGCGGTCTTGAGACTCGTGTTCACGCGGCCCTTGCGCTCCTTGAGGGAAGCTTCCCAGCGGGCTGCCAGCGTGGACAGCGGGAAGCAGACCACGAAGAAGATGAGGCCGCAGACGATATAAGCGGGGGCGTATGCGCCGCCGGTGGAAGCACCGGTGACGAAGCTGTAGGTCACGCTGATGAGGTCAGCGCCGCCCACGATGTAGAGGCAGGAGGTGTTCTTGAAGAGGTTGACCACCTGGTTGACCATCGGAGGGAGCATCACGGGGATGCTCTGGGGCAGGATGATGTAGCCCATCCGCTGCAGATAGTTGAAGCCCTGCGCCTGTGCGGCCTCGAACTGGCCCTTCGGCACAGACTCGATGGCGGCGCGGACGACCTCGCCCATGTAAGCGCCGGTGTAAACGCCCAGTGCAATGATGCCGGTGCGGATGACGCCGAGGCTCACGCCTGCAAATGCCAGCGCATAATACAGGAAGCACAGCTGCAGCAGCAACGGGGTGTTCTGGACGAACTCGACGTAAATGCGGGCGATGATGCGCAGCAGCTTACTGCCGCTGGTGGACATCAGGCCCAGCGCAGCGCCGATGATGAAGGCCAGCGCCAGTGCGCAGACGGCGGTCTGCAGCGTGTTGCCCAGACCCAGCAGAAAACTCTCACGATGCGTCCAGACGGTGGACCAGGACTCTAACGAAAACAAGCCAGACATGGCAAACTCCCCTTTCCCTACGCTCTCTTGGTTCTGAAAAGTCTGGGCTTAATCCAGACCGTTGTCTTTGATGAGCTGCTCGATGGTGCCATCTGCCAGCCAGCCCTTGACGAGGTCGTCGCACAGGGTGGAGAAGTCGCTGCCCTTCTTGGTGGCGACGCCATACTCCTGCGGGCTGAACTCAGCGTCAATGTAGCTGCGGCCCTCGGTCTTGTAGATGGCGAGGATGGACTTATCGACGCAGAAGCCCTGCACTTCGCCTGCGCTCAGTGCGGTGCTGATGGCGGGATAGTCGTCGTACTGACGGAAGGAGACGCCATCCTTCCAGGTGTCGGCGTTGAAGGTGTCGGCGTCGAAGCTTGCGCCGTCCAGCACGCCCTCGTCGATCATGGCCTTGACCAGAGCACGAGCGGAGGTGGAGCCGGAGGAGACGCCCACGACCTTGTCCTTCAGGTCAGCCAGACCCTTGATGCCGGTGGAGTCCTCCACCAGAACGGAAACGTAGTCGGTATAGTAGGGGGTGGAGAAGTCCCAGGTCTTCTTGCGCTCTTCGGTGATGGTGAAGGTAGCCAGAACGGCGTCGATGTCGCCGGAGTCCAGCAGCTCGCCGCGGGTGGCGGCGGTGACTGTGGTGAACTCAACGTCCACGCCGAGGTGCTCTGCGATCATCTCGGCGAGGCTGTCCTCGAGGCCCTTGTACTCGCCGGTGAGGGTATCCTGAAAGCTGAAGCCCTGAACTGCGTTCTTGACGCCTACCTTCAGGACACCGCGGTCCACGATGGCCTGGGTGTCAGCGCCCAGTGCTGCAGTGGAAGCGGCTGCGCTGCCGGCGGCAGAAGATGCCGTGGAGGATGCGGTGGAGCTTGCAGAGCCGCCGCAGGCGGTCAGGGCAGCAGCAGCGCCCACCAAACCAGTGACTTTCAGGAAATCACGACGCGAGATCTTTTTCATAATAAACCACTCCTCTTTGTTTTTTTCGGCCCGAGCGGCTTTCCCTGTCCGCTCCGAAAACGGCCTGTTATCAACAACGGCGTCTCACCACAACTTGTGAGCCCCTGCCGTGTCAACCTTTGTTGTTCGTCCTCTCAGCGGACGATCTTGCTCAGGAACTGCCGGACGCGCTCGTTCTTGGGGTTGGTGAAGAAGTGCTCCGGCGTGCCTTCCTCAATGATCTGGCCGTCCGCCATAAAGACGATGCGGTCGGCCACGTTTCGTGCAAAGCCCATCTCGTGGGTGACGACCACCATCGTGATGTTCTTCTCGTGTGCCAGCTTTACCATGACATCCAGCACTTCCTGGATGGTCTCAGGGTCGAGGGCCGAAGTCGGCTCGTCGAACAGGATGATCTTGGTCTGTGCGCAGAGGGCGCGTGCAATGGCGATGCGCTGCTGCTGGCCGCCGGACAGCTGCGGAGGGTAGACATCCGCTTTGTCCCGGAGGCCGACGACCTCAAGATAATGATATGCCAGCTCTTCGGCCTCTGCCTTGGTCTTGTGATGGAGCTTCATGGGTGCCAGCGTCAGGTTTTTGAGCACCGTCATGTGGGGGTAGAGGTTGAACTGCTGGAAGACCATGCTCATGTTGTCGCGGACGATCCTGGTCTTGTTCTTGTTGGTCAGCTCCTGACCGTCGATGTAGACGTGGCCGCTGGTCGGCTCTTCCAGAAAGTTCATGCAGCGGACGGTGGTAGATTTGCCGCTGCCGGACGGTCCGATAATGACCAGCTTTTCGCCCTCGGCGACCTCGAGGTTCACGTCTTTGAGGACGTGCAGGTCTCCGAAGTACTTGTCAACGTGTTCGAGTTTGATCACTGTGATCCCCGCCTTTCCCTATCCTGTTCTGTCGTCCGTGCTCCAGCGCCGCGGACAGCGCATCCTGTGCGGCTTTCCCGAACCGCACACAAAAACAAAAAACAAAAAGGCGCAAAGTGAATCCATTCACTTAAGCGCCTTTGCTTTCGTTGGTTAAAGTATAGTCTTTTTCCGCTCGACTTTCAATCCATAAAGTGCAACAAAAATCAGAGCGGGTCAATCTGCATTTTGGAAAGCTGCACAAACATCGTACTTAAAATCCGTAAATCAGCGGGTCATCAGCAGGAGCAGCGCCGATGCGACGGCCTGCAGGATGAGCCAGCGGGCCACCACCTGCTCGTCGCTCCAGCCCATGCGCTTGCGCACATGGTCGTGCAGCGGGGTGAGGGTGTTCTTGAGGATGCTGATGTGGAGGAAGCGCTTGAAGCTGATCTTCAGGATGCCGAGGCTGCCGTCCACGATGAACACCAGCGCCGCCAGCAGGAAGGCGAACGGGTGGCCGCTCTTGAGGGCCAGGATGGCGAGGAAGAAGCCCATGGCGCGGCTGCCGGCGTCGCCCATCAGGAGGCTGGAAGGCTTTGCGTTGGACCACAGGTAGGCCAGCAGTGCGCCGATAAAGACGATGGCAGCGGTGGCGTAGTCCCCCAGCTCCTCGCCGTAAGCCAGCAGGAAGGTGCCGATGCTCACCACCGCGAGGCTGGCGGACAGGCCGTCCACGCCGTCGGTGCAGTTGACCACGTTGATGCTGGCCCAGATGAGGATGACGATGAGCAGCAGGTAGAGCGGATAGGCAATGGTGAAAGTAGTGCTCAGGAAGTTGACGCTCGTGCCGTTGAAGTTCAGATAGGTAACACCTGCCACCACGGCAATGACAAAGTCGATGAGGCCCTTCTTATACTCGTTCCACGCCGTCTCGGAGGCGTCGTCAAAGTAGCCCGACAGCATGGAGGCGATGAGCAGAACGGTATAAATAAGGTACTCTACCTTAAAAGGCACCACCGCCAGCGTCACCAGCGCGATGCAGAGCACGAAGATGAGTCCGGAACCCCGGGCCTTGCCCTTGGAGAGCTCGCCGTTGACGGCGAAGGCACGGCCATGGTCGTGGGGGAGCTTGTCGTGAAAGACCGAGTCCATCAGGGCGGTCAGGGCAAACGCCAGCAGGAACGCCAGCGCGTCCACGGTCTGCTGGCCGGTAGCTGAAATAAGCTGCAGCATATTTTGAACCTCTTTCAATGATATTCTTCTTACTCCGAGAGTGTATCACGCCAGAGCCAAAAAATCAATCGCCCGGTTTGACAATTTTCCTCCCCGTGCCTATAATAGTAGGACAGCTTATCAACACAGAAAACAGGAGACGACATGACACTTTCTTTGGAGCAGCTCTCGGCCCGGATGCGGCAGGGCGAGGACATCCCGCTGTCCGACACGGCCCGCATCGCGCTGGCGCTGAGCATCCCTTCCATTCTGGAGCAGCTGGTGGTCACGGCGATGGAGTACATCGACGCCGCCATGGTGGGCCACATCGGCGCAGAGGCCACCGCCGCCATCGGCATCGTCAGCTCGAGCACCTGGCTGCTCCACGGCATCCTTGTGGGACTGTACACCGCGTTTTCGATCCAAATTGCCCAGTACCTCGGGGCCGACCGACAGCAGGACGCCCGGGGCGTGCTGCGGCAGTCCATGCTCTTCAACCTCATCCTGGGTCTGGGCGCTGCTGCTTTCGGCGTCGGCATCAGCCGCTTCCTGCCCGGGTGGCTGGGGGCGGACATCTCGCTCCAGGCCAATTCCAGCGCCTACTTCGCCATCTGGTCGGCGGCCCTCCCCTTCACGATGGCCATGGGAATGTACACAGCCATGCTCCGTGCCACCGGCGACGCCCTGACGCCCAGCCTGATCAGCTTGCTGGTCTGTGCGCTGGACGTGGTATTCAACTTCTTCCTCATCAATCCCACCCGGCAGATCCTGCTCTTCGGCCAGAGCGTCACAGTCTGGGGTGCCGGCCTCGAAGTCCCGGGTGCGGCACTTGGCACAGCGCTTTCCACGACCATCGGCGGTCTGCTGGCGCTGGGCGTCCTGCTGCTGCGGGACGGCCCGCTTTGCATCCGAAAGCCCGGCAGCTGGCGCATCACCTCCGCCTGCCTGCGCAACCTCTGGCGGGTGGGTACACCGCTGGCCGCTGAGCGTGCGGCCCTCTCGTCGGCGCAGGTGCTGCTCGTCCGTATCGTCTCGGGCCTCGGCACGGTGGCCATCGCGGCCAACAGCCTCGGCGTCAGCGCCGAGGGCCTCTGCTACATGGCAGGCTACGGCATTCAGGACGCCTCCATCGCCCTCATCGGGCAGGCCGTCGGCGCACACCGCCGGGACATGGCGAAGCGGTTCGCCTGGCTCTGCACCATGATGGGCATAGGCATCATGGCGCTGTCCGGCGTGGGGCTCTGGCTCTTCGCCCCGGCCCTTATGGGCATCTTCACGGCAGATGCCGCCGTCATCGCGCTGGGTGCGCAGGTCCTCCGCATCGAGGCTTTTGCAGAGCCGATGTTCGGAGCCAGCATCGTAGCAAGCGGCGCGATGCAGGGCGCAGGCGACAGCACAGGCTGCTTCCTGCTGAACCTGTTCAGCATGTGGGGCGTCCGGCTCACCCTCGCCTTCCTGCTGGCTCCCCGGCTGGGCCTCGTGGGCGTCTGGGCCGCCATGTGCATCGAGCTCTGCATCCGGGGCGCGCTGTTCCTCATTCGGCTTGCAAGGGGCAAGTGGCTCGATAAAGGAGCGTTACAATAAACAAAATGGGCATGTGCCGGCGGCACATGCCCATTTTGTTGATTCAAATTTACTTCCGGCCATGCAGGATGGGAGACAGGGGCTTATAGATAATCATGCAGAGCACGGCGTCCAGCAGACCCTTGACCAGCGTGAAGGGCAGGTTGAAGATGACGAGGCACTTCATGAGGCTGTCGGCAGAGGGCAGGATGGCCTGATACATGCCGAGGATGGCCTCCAGCGGCATGTGGTAGAACTCCACATAGGCCGGGTAGGTGATGAAGTAGTTGGAGGGTACGCTGAACAGGGCCATTGCGGCGGCACCCGCTGCCGCGCCGAGGATGGCGGTCTTGCGGCTCTTATGATGCTTGTAGATGAAGCCCGCCACAGCGGAGAAGACAGCGCCCAGCATAAAGTTGCACAGCTCGCCGACACAGGCAGTGCTGGTACCCTTGACGACGATGTGGAGCAGGTTCTTCATGAAGCTGATGGCCACGCCGTACACCGGGCCGAGGGCGAACGCGCCCAGCAGGGCGGGCAGGTCGGAGAAGTCCATCTTGACGAAGGACGGGATGAGCA
>ERZ1106951.3897-NODE-3897-length-10377-cov-2.903216_pt1 | contig 10377 bp, 6 predicted proteins | sample MGYA00403676_ERZ1106951 | MGnify/ENA primary metagenome ERZ1106951 (study PRJEB35170, sample SAMEA104062398) | human gut metagenome | biome: human gut; feature: human-associated habitat; material: faeces | place: Denmark | collected 2012-04-23 ...
TTGATCTCCTCCGCGAAATGCTCATCGAGATACTGTTCAATAAAATGACATTCCCGCGAAAGTTTGTCTGTGGTGGAGAAATCCGGGGTGGCGATGGTGTTGCGGTCGACCAGCTGGATCAGGATCTCAAGAAGGTTCTGACAGATGTTGATATAATTTTCCTTTTTTTCCCGGAGCTCCTGGGTCAGGGTCTGGGTGTAAAAAAGCATTTCTTTTCGGTTGGAACGAAGATTGCAGATCGTGTATGGCAAAAATGTATTGTTGGCAGAACGAAAAGAGATTCCGCCCAGTCCCAGAACGATATATTCCAGAGCATTTTCCCCGTGGCTGAACTCCGTATGTGTCACGTTCGGATTGATCAGTACCAGGTCGTCTTCTACAACCGGGAAAGAATCATTTTCTGTCTGAAAAACACCGGTTCCGTGAATGACATAAAAAAGTTCGGCGAAAGCATGGGAATGAAGAATACTCTGCCAGTTCCGGTCATAGCGGGATTTGCTGATATAGAGAAGCCGGATGTCCAGCCGTTCGCTGGATAAGGCTTCTTTTTCAGGTGCGGTAAATATATAGCGATGATATGCCATGCGTTCCTGTTCCTCCTTTTTTATGTGCAAAATGCGAAAAAGTATAGAAGAAGTATAAAATGTGTTATATAAATTTACAAGAAATTATTTAGGATAAAGCAAGAAAACTAAAAAAATAGACAACATAGAGATATAGAAACCGACAGAAGTGTGATACGATGCAAGTAGAACCAATAACCAGACAAAAAAGATAAGGAGGAAATCATGAAGGAGAGAACAAAGAGATTGCAGGCACTTTTCTGTGCACTTGCAGTAACGGCAACTTCTGTTGGCTCACCGTTGGTATCGGTCCCCGTATATGCGGAGGAAACACAGGGAGCAGAAGATACTTCTGAACATCCGGAAACAGAGAACGGAAAAGCAACAGATACATCAGACAATGCGATATCAGAAAGTCCGGATCAGGTAGAGAAACTGATACCGGAGAATCCGAATCCGGAGCCAGTGACAGAGGACGAAGGGGATAGCAGTCAGAAAACAACAGTGGCGGCAGAAGCGGCACAGACGCCGCAGGCAGCAGCGGTGCAGGAAGCACAGATACAGGAAGCACAGATACAGGAAGCCGAAACCGTAACGCCAAAAGAGAGCACTCTGACAGTAAAAATCAACGGAACCGCAGCGAGCGGAGAAAGTCTGGAAGCAGCAGTGACCGCAAGCGGAACGGAAGCTGCCGCAGTGACCCGTCTCGATCTGATATCCGGTACGATCACACAGGCAGATCTGGCATATATCACAACCCTGACCAGTCTGCAGGATTTTCATATGCAGCTGGGAAGCGGACTGAAACTGATCGGAAAGACCGGAAGTGCAACGACAGTGCTCGGAAAAAATACCGCGGTACTGAATTTTGCACCAAAAGCATCCGGAAGTAGCAAGGGTGCGCTCAGATCTGTGGAACTTGGCGGCGTGACCGAGATCCTGACCGGCGGAATCGTTTCGGACTCGATAGAAACGATCAGCATGCCGGATGTTGTGAACGTGGGCATGAATGCGTTTAAGGGATTCGGATGGCTGGAGAGCATCTCACTGCCAAAGGCAGAAACCATCGGTTCGAGTGCATTTTTTAACTGTACCAGAATGACCAGTATCACACTGGAATCCGTAAAAACACTGGAAACAAGCAGCTTTGAAAATACAAACAGCCTGACAAAACTGACCTTACCGGCAACCATCCAGACGATTAAAAATATCAAATTTGGTACGGTAAGCCAGGGAAATAAAGTGGGAACCCGACTGGTGATGAAAGGCATGACACCGCCGAAAGTGACAAAAGGAGCATTTTCCGGGATTTCTCAGAACAAAATCTCTACTGTGACTGTACCGGTAGGTGCTCTCGATGCATATCTGGCACAGATCAATGCAGAAAACAGCTCTGCGGGACTGATCAGCAAAAGAGAGACGATGTGGAACAATCTGTACCTGAGAGAAGAGGGCAGTTATGCAGTAGAATATTACAGCGAGTATGTCACCGGCGTGAAAGTGGCATATGTGAAAGCCGGAGAGGGGATCACCGCAGAAAAGGTGGCATCTGCGACGAAAGCAGGAAATATTTTCAAAGGCTGGAATACAAAGAAAAACGGAACGGGAGAAGCTTTCGGAGAGGGAAGCGTACCGACCGATGATATCACCGTGTACCCGGTATTTGCAGCAGCATGCACGATCCAGGTACATCAGGAAGATGGAACCACAACAAAACTGGAAGTAGAGAAAGGTCAGGCGATCGGAGAAAACCTGCCTGCAGCACCGACAAAAGAGGGATATCTCTTCAAAGGCTGGAACACCAGCGCCGATGGAACCGGAGAAACTGTGACTGCGGATACGGTGATTACTGAAAATATGGATCTTTACCCGATCTTCGAGGAAGACATTCCACCGGTAGTGGAAGTACGAGTAGTATTCGATGTGGATGGACAGAAGAGCGAAGTGAAGGTAGTGAAAGGAGAGGCAATTGGAAGTAACCTTCCGGTGAATCCAGAGAAAGAAGGATATACCTTCAAAGGCTGGAATACCAAAGCGGACGGAACCGGAGAAACGGTGACTGCAGATACGCTGGTAAGTGACGATCTGGAAGTATATGCAATCTTCGAGAAGACTGAAACCCCGAAAGATCCGGAGAAACCGGATCCGGGAAAAGGTGATGATACGAAGAAACCGGAGACCCCAACCCCAACCCCGACACCGACCACGACTCCAACCAACACCAACACAACCAAAAAGAACAACACAACGACAGGTACCACAACACCTGCATCCAAAACAACCACAACAGCGCAGACAGCCAAAACGGTGAAAACAGCCGATGCCACACCACTGGCATCCACCGCAGCCGCAGGAGGACTCTCTCTGCTCGGCATGCTGACAGCCCTGTTTGGAAAAAAGAAAAAATAATCTGATACTCAACACTCCTGGAGTATAAAAAGAACCCCGCCCCGGATAAGAAGCGAAGCGATTCGCGGAAGATCCGGGGCGGTCTTCGGTGATGCCCTGACAGCGTTCCTACGGTTCGAGGAGCGGAAAGAACAGTGTCGTAGACCTGATAAGCACCGTTTTTCAGATGATCTTTTGAGATACCGAGTCCGACTTTTCCAGGAAAAACCAGCGTTTCTTCCTGAGCTTTCGAATCGAAGTTTCCATATGATATGATCTCCCATAGGTGTAAGCATATTTTGGATAAAAAGATATAATTCTATTGTAGCAAGCCAAAACAAAGAGCACCTACTGGAAACAGAGAAAATTCATATTTTTTGCAACTGTATCATTGACATTTTCCTGTAAAAGAGTTATCTTTGAGAAAGATAATAAAACTATTTTATTAAGTTTCGAAAACTCATATATGGAGGGCATTTCACATGGAAGGTAAGATGAAAGTAGCAGTGATGAACGGTATCGGCAAGATGGGATTTACGGAGCGTGACATTCCGACGCCGAAGGATGATGAAGTTCTGGTAAAGCTGGATTATGTAGGAATCTGTGGATCGGATCTGCATTATTACGAGAGCGGAGCCATCGGCGATTATGTGGTAGAACCGCCGTTTGTTCTCGGTCATGAGCCGGGTGGCGTTGTTGTGGAAGTGGGAAAAGATGTCAAACACCTGAAAGTCGGTGATAAAGTAGCTCTGGAGCCGGGAAAAACTTGCGGACACTGCGAATTCTGCAAACAGGGCAAATACAACCTCTGTCCGGATGTCGTATTTTTCGCAACTCCACCGGTAGATGGTGTATTTCAGGAGTATGTTGCTCATGAGGCAGATCTCTGTTTCAAACTCCCGGAGAATGTAAGCACACTGGAGGGTGCGCTGATCGAACCTCTGGCTGTCGGTTTCCATGCAGCGATCCAGGGAGATGCTCATCTGGGACAGAAAGCAGTGGTGATGGGTGCCGGATGTATCGGTCTGGTTTCCATGATGGCACTGAAAGCCCGTGGAGTATCTGAGGTTTATGTGGTAGATATCATGGAAAAACGTCTGGAAAAAGCCCTGGAACTGGGAGCAACCGGAGTGATCAACGGCGCAAAAGAGGATGTGATCGCCAAAGCACAGGAACTGACCGGCGGGGTCGGGATGGACCTGATCATCGAGACCGCCACCAGACAGGCGATCCATATGGCGAAGAAGGGTTCCACGATCGTTCTGGTCGGCTACAGCAAGAGCGGTGAGATGACCCTGCCGATGAGTCTGGTTCTCGACAAGGAACTGACTTTCAAAACGGTTTTCCGTTACCGCCATATCTATCCGATCGCAATCGATGCGGTAGCTTCCGGAAAAGTAAACGTAAAAGGAATCGTTACTAATATTTACGATCTGGATGATGTACAGCGGGCGATGGATGAGAGTGTGCATAATAAGGCAGACATTGTAAAAGGTGTGATTAAGATTCATCCATAAGAGTTGAAAGACTCGTAAAAAGCAAAAAGTATACAGGTGTCAGGCATTTCTTCGCAAGAACTTTGTAAGAGTGCCTGGCACTTTTAAAATAAAAAGTCGGAATTGACCTATAAATCAGCCGAAATCATATCTGGAAAATTCTTTGTTTTTTGCGTAAAATAAAGATAATGGGCGGTGATTAGGCCGCAGAAAATAAGTTTGGTGATACTGCACTTGTTGTACTGAGTCGTTTTTTCGGAGAAGGATGGGATCGTTCCAGTGTGGAATACAATGGCGAGTTCAACCCGTGGCCGGATGAGACCAGCATGCCGAAACTGTCCGCGGAAGTGTATCCGGATGGTGATTTTTACCTGACTGCAGGCGAGAAAAAACTGCTGGCGCAGGTAGAAGAAGTATATGATAAGATTGTAGTTGTCCTGAACATCGGTGGTGTGATCGATCTGTCCTGGATCAAGAGAGATGATAAGATCGGAGCTGCTTTATACGGTGGCCAGGGAGGCATGGAAGGCGGAACCGCGATGGCACAGGTATTGTGTGGTCTGGTCAATCCATCCGGTAAATTGGCAGATACCTTTGCTGCAAGACTGGAAGATTATCCGTCCACGGAAAACTTCCATGAGTCTGTAGAATATGTGGATTACACCGAAGATATTTACGTTGGTTACCGTTATTTTGAGACGATTCCGGGCGCAGCTGAAAAAGTGGTTTATCCGTTCGGTTACGGTCTGTCCTACACAACCTTCGAGGTGGAGACACAGAAAGCATGGGAAGAGGCAGACTCTATCAACGTACAGGTGAAAGTAACCAATACCGGAGATATGGCCGGTAAAGAGGTCGTACAGCTGTATTACAGTGCACCACAGGGACTGTTAAAGAAACCGGCGAAAGAATTGGGTGCATTTAAGAAAACCCGCCTTCTGCAGCCAGGAGAGAGTCATACGATGGTACTGACCGTCACAAAAGAAGCAATGGCATCCTACGATGATCTTGGAAAAGTAGCAAAATCTGCTTATGTTCTGGAAAAAGGCGCATATGTTTTTTATATTGGAACCTCCGTAAGAAATAACGAAAAAACAGCTTATGAATATCTGGTAGCAGAAGATACCGTGGTAAAACAGCTGGAAGCAAAGCTGACACCGTCAGGTCTGTCTAAGAGAATGCTTTCCGACGGAACCTACGAGGAACTGCCTCAGACTGAAGGAAATGATCCCAATGCCTGTGCATTTGAAAAAATGGTTCCGGGAACCGATGAAGGCATCCTGCCGGAAGTACGTTTCCGCGAGCATCGTCTGGCACTCTATGTAGTGAAAAAAGGTGCAAAACCATTTATAGAGGTAGCAGAAGGAAAGATCACCCTGGACGAGTTCATGAGTCAGCTTTCCGATGATGATCTGATCGAACTGCTTGGCGGACAGCCAAATACCGGTGTGGCCAATACCTTTGGTTTCGGTAACCTGCCGGATTACGGTGTACCGAACATTATGACAGCCGACGGACCTGCAGGTCTTCGTATCGCACCGGAATGTGGCGTGTGTACAACTGCATGGCCATGTGCAACTCTTCTTGCCTACACCTGGAACCCGAATCTGGTAGAAAAGGTAGGTGCAGCCGGAGCAGAAGAAGTGAAAGAAAATAATATCGCCGTATGGCTGACACCCGCTGTCAACATTCACAGAAATCCTTTGTGCGGAAGAAACTTCGAGTATTATTCCGAAGATCCGCTGCTTGCAGGTAAGATGGCAGCAGGTATGGTACGTGGTATCCAGTCTCAGCATATCGGCGCTTCCGTAAAACATTTTGCCGCCAATAACAAAGAGACAAACAGAAAGCACAGCGATTCCCGTGTATCCGAACGTGCCCTTCGTGAGATTTATCTGAAACAGTTTGAAATTATCGTAAAAGAATCCGATCCGTGGACGATCATGAGCTCCTACAACGTGATCAACGGTCACAGAGCTTCCGAAAATAAAGAACTTCTGGAAGACATCCTTCGCGGAGAATGGGGATTCCGGGGCATGGTTACCACAGACTGGTGGACCCGTGGTGAGCATTACAAAGAGATCAAAGCCGGCAATGATGTCAAGATGGCAACCGGTTATCCGGAACGTGTGAAGAAGGCTATAGAACTTGGTGAACTTACCCGTGCTGATCTGGAACACTGTGCAAGACGTGTACTGGAACTGATCCTGAAAATCGATTAAATATAACTAATAGTTACGATTAATCAAAAAATATGCATAAAAAGTGAGAAAAAAAGCAAACAAAAAAAGAATCTACTTTCTGTTTGCTTTTTTTTGCAAAAATATAAAAGGCCATACTGGATTACTGGAAAAAAACAGGGTATAGTAATAAGAAAACAGAACGTGTAAGAGGGGTAACAAACGATGAACAGAAAGATAGAAAATCCTTTCCTCTATGTAGAAGTCAGTGACCGCGGAGCAGAATTGATGCGGATTATGAGAAAGGACACCGGTGCGGAGATTCTCTGGAATGGGGATCCGGCTTTCTGGAGCTACCGGTCTCCGATTCTTTTTCCGAATGTGGGAAGTACCTGGCAGAAAAAAATGAAGATCAACGGAAAGGAATATCAGACCCGCCAGCATGGATTTGCCAGAGAAAAAGAATTCACCTGTGTGGAAGAAAGTACTGAAAAACTTCGCTACCGGTTAATGTCTGACGAAGAGACAAGAAAGTACTATCCATTTGATTTTGTATTATGGATCACCTATGAACTGAGAGAAAAAGAGGTTCTCGTCAGCTGGGAAGTGGAAAACCGATCCGGGGAAGTCATGAGTTTTACGATTGGCGGACATCCGGGCTTCCGTTTTGAAAAAGAAGGAGAACAGAAAGAAGACTACGAACTATATTTTCCGGAAAATACAGAGTTTACCGCTACAGCAGTCGATCTGGTCAACGGTACCGGAAAACCGGATCAGAAATACCGGGTGAAACTGACAGATCATACGCTGGTGTTAAGTGACCAGCTGTTTGATGTGGACACGCTGGTAGTTGACGATGCACAGATCCGGGAAGTATGGCTCAGAAAAAAAGCCACCGGGCAGCTTTATGCGGGAGTCCGTTGTATCGATGAATTTTGCAGTTTTGGAATCTGGTCCCTTCCGAAAGGACCGTATGTCTGTCTGGAACCCTGGGCGGGAAGATGTGATGATGAAGGGTTTTGTGAAGATATTTCAAAAAAGCCGGGAATCAACCGGGCGAAGCCGGGAGAATGCTGGAAAAAGCAGTATGCGATTCTGATCGGATAGAACAGAGTATCTTAAGAGGTGTATTTACAACAGGGAAAAGAGTGTCAGATGTAAGAATCCGGCACTTTTCTGTTATCTGCAGAAGAAAAATAGCAGAGGATAAATTTTATAATTATAGAAATTACAGGGAGGTTTTTGCATGGGAAGAGCAATTTATGTGAGCAGTGTAAACGGAGATGATGCAAACAGCGGGTATGCACCGGAGAAAGCATTTCGCAGTCTGAAAAAGGTAAACCAGATGGAGATCCAGCCGGGAGATCAGATTCTTCTGGAGAGAGGATCAGTATTTGTCGGAGAGTATCTGCATCTGTACAGAGGGGGTACAAAGGAGGCACCGGTTGTGGTAGATGCGTACGGAGAAGGTGCGCTGCCGCGCATCGAGACGGACGGAAACGGGATCTGGTATCAGAACTATGGCGGACATCTGGACAATGTAGTACATACCTGGAAAGGCTATCTGTCCTCAGCGGTTCTTTTATACGATGCAGAATACATTTCCATCCGGAATCTGGAAATTACAAACAACCCATGCGTCAAAAATGAGCGCCTGAACCAGGCAGACCGTATGAACCGCACCGGTGTATCCGTGATTGCGAAGAATCACGGGACGCTCCATGAGATCGAACTCGATCATCTGTATATCCATGATGTAGAGGGAAATATCTACGACAAACATCTGAACAATGGCGGTATCTACATGTCAGTCTCCCGTCCGGATGACGAAGAAAAGACCGGAATCGCCCGTTATGACGGTATCCATATCCACCACTGTAAAGTTGAGAACTGCCGCAGATGGGGAATCGCCGCAGGCTACACGTACCAGCATGACAAATTTACCACACTGGAACTGCCCGATGAAGTGGTGAAAACCTACGGCTCCACCAATGTTGTGATTGAACACAACTTTGTCAAAGATATCGGCGGAGACGGCATCACACCGATGTACTGCTTTGAACCGCTGATCCAGTACAATGTGTCTGAAAATATCGCTGTGGACATCCACCCGGATCTGTACAACGAAGAAGGAAACCGTGGCGGTATGACCGCAGCCGCCATCTGGCCATGGAAATGCAAAACAGCGTTGTTCCAGTACAACGAAGTCTACAACACTGTCTATAATCAGGATGGTCAGGCGTGGGATGCCGACTCCGGTGACGGAACGATCTACCAGTACAACTACAGCTGCAACAATGGCGGTGGCTGTGTGATGTTCTGTGAGGGCGAGAGCGTCAACAACATCTTCCGCTACAACATCAGTCAGAATGACGGAACAGGCATCCTGACCCCGGTACGAAACGTGGATGCGAAAATCTATGGCAACATCTTCTATATAAAAGAAGGCGTGGACTTTATCCGTCATCGGATCTGGGGCGATACAATGATCGAAGGCGGCGGAATCGAAGTCACCGACAACACTATCATCTACGCCGGAAACGCCCCCAAAGAAGAGTCCTGGACCTACAACAGCCCCAAGGCATATTATCAGAGTAATACATATGTAAACTATCAGAATACCCCGGAAGGTGATCCGGCTCCAATCTGCCTCTCCGCTGCCACCGACATCCTGACAGCTCCAGGCATCGCCCCGGAGACCACCAACGGCAGCAGCCGCATGTACAAAGGCAGTCAGGACTTTGCCGGTTACCGCCTGAAAAAAGACGGCACAGACCTTCTGAAACTGTAAACTTCAGGAACAAAAGAACAAGAAGAAAGGACACAAAATTTTCACAAAAAAATTAGCACTCCCCCTTGACGAGTGCTAATACAGGTGTTATAGTACAGATAGAACAAAGGAAGAGAAATAAAGAAGTTCAACTACCGGATGTTCTACATGAATAATCAATTAAGCAATCACTCCGCCACCGGGCGGAACAAATAGAAGGGAGAAATGACTTATGTTAATGCCTAGTATTTTTGGTGAGAATTTTATGGATGATTTCTTTGGAGTTCCGGAGAGAACTTATACACAGAGTGCACAGAACGCCCTGATGAAAACCGATGTAGTAGAAAACAAAGACGGATTTGACGTATCCATTGACCTGCCGGGATTCAAAAAAGAAGATGTGAAGGGAGAAGTCAAAGACGGCTACCTGATCATTACCGCATCGACCAAACAGAACAAAGAAGAGAAAAACAAAGAAGGCAAGTACATCCGCAAAGAGAGATACAGTGGAACCTGTCAGAGAAGCTTTTATGTAGGAGAAGATATCACCCAGGAAGACATCAAAGCAAAATTTGAAGATGGTGTCCTGAAACTGGAGATTCCGAAAAAAGAAGCAAAACCGGAAGTAAAAGAAGCAAAATACATCTCTATTGCATAAAAGAGCAGGGAGATGAAAATTGAGACAAAACACGTATTACGAGTTTTATCCATTCATGCGGCAGGCGCGGACCGGGCGCCTGCCGGATAAATAAACTGTGCGCTCATTACTGTGAAATCGAGTGAACAGAAAAAGGAAAATAACAGGGTTTTAAAACCCGTTCACTATAGAGATTACCACAGAGGGACAGGACAAACTTTATATCCGGAGTCTCTCTTTTTTATATATACAGGCAGCAAGCCGAATGTACAGGATGTAACAAGTTCCCAAAGGAGGTGGAACAAGTGGAAAATAAAAGAGATTACTATGAAGTGCTTGGCGT
>ERZ1106951.3916-NODE-3916-length-10328-cov-3.939161_pt1 | contig 10328 bp, 8 predicted proteins | sample MGYA00403676_ERZ1106951 | MGnify/ENA primary metagenome ERZ1106951 (study PRJEB35170, sample SAMEA104062398) | human gut metagenome | biome: human gut; feature: human-associated habitat; material: faeces | place: Denmark | collected 2012-04-23 ...
TTGGTCTCTACCTGCTTTGCCTCACAGACGGCTTTTCCATTGGAAAGGGAGACTTTCTGGTCCTGATCTGTGCTTTCCTGTTTTCCCTGCACATTCTGGTCATTGACTACTTTTCACCAAAGACAGATGGAGTAAAAATGTCTTGCATCCAATTTCTGGTCTGCGGGATTCTCACCGCTATCCCAGCCATAATTCTGGAACATCCCAGTCTTTCTTCATTCAGTGGTGCCTGGGGAGCTACCCTCTACGCAGGTGTTATGTCCTGCGGTGTCGCCTACACCCTCCAGATTGTAGGCCAAAAAAATATGAACCCAACCGTAGCCTCTCTGATTCTCAGTCTGGAATCCTGCATCTCTGTCCTCGCCGGCTGGATTATCTTAGGACAGAAATTAAGCACCCGGGAAATCATCGGTTGTGTGGTAATGTTCGGGGCTATCGTTCTTGCCCAGTTGCCGCAGAAAGAAACTGCCAGTGAAAAATAACGCGCTCTAGAGCCTGTTTGAAAAATTCTTGCAGAAAGCCTTTTTCAAACACGCTCTAAATCTTCCAAAACCAAAAGTAAGAGGTAACGCTTGAACCTTCCAAACGTTACCTCTTACTTATTTACCCCATATCACCCATTATACAGCTGATAATATTTACCTTTCTGCGCAATTAACTCATCATGAGAGCCTCTCTCAATAACACGTCCCTGCTCCAGAACCATAATACAGTCACTGTTTCTGACTGTGGATAACCTATGTGCAATTGCAAATGTAGTTCTGCCTTCCATCAGCTTATCCATACCATCCTGTACAAGCTTCTCTGTACGGGTATCAATAGAGCTGGTAGCCTCATCCAGGATCAGAACCGGCGGATCTGCTACTGCCGCCCTGGCGATTGCAAGCAGCTGTCTCTGTCCCTGGCTTAAATTAGCACCATTATTGCGAAGCATAGTATGATAACCATCCGGCAGTCTTCGGATAAAGCCATCCGCATTCGCCAGCCTGGCAGCTGCAATAACTTCCTCATCTGTGGCATCCAGTTTTCCATAACGGATATTCTCCATAACGGTAGCAGTAAACAGATTAGTATCCTGAAGAACGATACCCATGGAACGTCTCAGATCACCCTTTTTGATCTTATTTATATTGATGCCATCATAACGGATCTTACCATCCTGAATATCATAGAAACGATTCAGAAGATTGGTAATTGTCGTCTTACCGGCACCCGTGGAGCCGACAAATGCAATTTTCTGTCCTGGCTTCGCATACATCTTCACATCGTGAAGCACGATCTTGTCATCACGATATCCGAAGTCAACGCCATCCAGAACAATATCACCTTTCAATTCGATATAATCTGTTTTGCCAGTGGCTTTGTGAAAATGCTTCCATGCCCAGCGTCCTGTACGTTTCTTGGACTCAACCAGCTTACCATTCTCTTCTTTCACATTTACCAGGGTCACATATCCGTCATCTACCTCCGGCTTCTCGTCCAGAAGGTCGAAGATACGCTTCGCTCCGGCAAGTGCCATAACAATACTGTTAAACTGCTGGCTTACCTGGTTGATCGGCTGGCTGAAGCTCTTGTTAAAAGTAAGAAAACTTGCCAGGCCGCCAAGAGTAAATCCACCCACACCATTTACTGCCAGCACGCCGCCAACAATGGCACACAGCACATAGCTGATATTCCCAATCTGTGCACAGGTGGGCATCAGCACGTTTGCAAATTTATTGGCATTATTCGCGCTCTCAAACAGCTGGTCATTCAGCTCATTAAACTTCTCAAGGCTTTCTTCCTCATGGCAGAATACCTTTACAACCTTCTGGCCTTCCATCATTTCCTCGATGTAACCATTTACAATACCAAGATTCTTCTGCTGCTCCATGAAATACTTGCCGCTGAGTCCTGCAAGATTTTTACTTGCCACCAGCATCACTCCAACCATGACCAGAGTCACGATGGTAAGAGGCACATTCAAAATAATCATACTTACCAATACACTGACAATGGTAATCACACTGGAGATCAGCTGTGGAATACTCTGGCTGATCATCTGGCGCAGTGTATCAATATCATTGGTGTAGATAGACATGATATCGCCATGTGCATGTGTATCAAAATATTTAACAGGAAGTGTTTCCATGCGCTCAAACATCTCATTTCGAAGATTGCGTAGGGTGCCCTGACTGACATAGATCATCAGACGGTTGTACGTATATGTGCACGCCACCCCAATTGCATAAAAACAGGCTACACGAAGAATTGCCATTGCAAGAGGATGGAAATCCGGAGTCTCAGATTGAAGCATAGGCATGATATACTGGTCAATCAAAGTCTTCATAAACATGGTTCCCTGCACATTGGCAAGAACACTTACCACAATGCCGATCACAACTACAATAATATGGATCCTGTAGTTCTTAAAAATATACCCCATCAGTCTTCCAAGCATCTTGCCCTGATTCTCTACCATAGGGCCTGAACGGAAGGCTGCCCCGCTGCGGCCTGGCTTCTTTATCGGTCTTTCATTGCTCATGCCTGCTCACCTCCTCTATTCTCATCAAAATCTCCACCACCCTTTATCTGTGAATTATAAACCTCCTGATAAATGGCATTGGTTTTCATCAGTTCCTCATGAGTTCCAAATCCGCTGATTTTTCCCTCATCCATGACAATGATCCTGTCCGCACTCTGAATACTGGAAATACGCTGTGCAATGATCAGCTTGGTAGTATCCGGAATTTCTTCTGCAAAAGCTCTTCTGATACGTGCATCTGTGGCAGTATCTACCGCACTTGTGGAATCATCCAGAATCAGTACTTTGGGTTTCTTAAGAAGAGCTCTGGCGATACACAGACGCTGTTTCTGACCGCCGGAAACATTGGTTCCGCCCTGCTCAATATAAGTATTGTATTTGTCCGGCATTTTCTCAATGAAGTCATCCGCACAGGAAAGCTGACACGCTCTGCGGCACTCTTTCTCCGAAGCCTCTTTATTTCCCCAGCGCAGATTCTCCAGAATGGTACCGGAAAACAGCACATTCTTCTGAAGTACAACTGCTACCTGGTTACGCAGACTATCCATATGGTAGTCACGCACATCCACGCCGCCAACTTTCACTGATCCGGAGCTCACATCATAAAGACGGCTGATCAGGTTTACCAGACTGGACTTGGCACTTCCGGTTCCACCGATAATACCAATAGTTTCTCCTGCGCGGATAGAAAGATTGATATCCTTCAGCACCGGCTCCTTACTGTCCTTCTTATAGCTGAAATCCACATGATCAAATTCAATACTTCCGTCTGCAACTTCCATAACCGGATCCTGCGGATCATGAAGATCTGCTGTTTCATTGATAACCTCAGTTACACGCTCTGCACTTGCTGCGCTCATGGTGACCATAACAAATACCATGGAAAGCATCATAAGGCTCATAAGAATATTCATACAATATGTAAGAAGACTCATCAATTCACCTGTAGTCAGACTGCCGCCAACGATCATATTCGCACCCAGCCAGCTGATTCCAAGAATACATGCATATACTGTAAACTGCATAACCGGCATATTCATAACTACCAGCTTCTCAGCTCTTACAAACATTTCGTAAACTTTATTGCAGGCTTTCTGAAACTTAGTGGTCTCATATTCCTCACGTACATAAGCCTTCACAACGCGGACTGCGCTGATATTCTCCTGCACGCTGGCATTTAAATCGTCATATTTCTCAAATACTTCCCGGAAATACTTAGTCGCCTTTTTCATAATAAATACGAGAAAACATCCAAGAAAAATAACAGCAATCAGGTAAATGCTGGCAACCCTTGCATTGATCATAAACGCCATCGCCATGGCACAGATCAGACTGGCCGGGGCACGGGTACACATACGCAGGATCATCTGGTATGCATTCTGCAGGTTGGTCACGTCTGTAGTCAGACGTGTGATCAGACTTGCAGTACTGAACTTGTCAATGTTTGAAAATGAAAATGTCTGAATGTTAGTATACATTGCTTTACGAAGATTACGGGCAAAACCGGAGGATGCGTATGCTCCGTATTTTCCCCCAAGAATACCGGTAACAAGTCCTGCAACAGCAAGAAGCGCCATAATGGCACCCTTTCTGTAAAGATAACTGATATTACCGGTTTCCACACCGTTGTCGATCATATCTGCCATTACAAGAGGAATCATTGTCTCCACCACAACCTCCAGTATCATAAATACCGGTGTGAGGAAGGAGGCCTTCTTAAACTCCTTTACCTGGGCAAGTAATGTCTTTATCATCAGGTTCTCCCCTTTCTTTTTTGTTAGTTTTCATCCCGCAGACAGCACTCTCTTTGGGCATTTTCCCGGATTATGTCCAGAACTTCCATAAAGCATTCCAGTTTTTCCTGGGGAATGTCAGACTTCAATACTTTCTGGATCCGGTCAAAATTCTCCATAATTTCCATCTGAAATTCCATTCCCTTTTCTGTAAGCACCAGACGCTTCAGTCTGGCATCTCTTGGAATAGGTTCTCTGGTAATAAGCCCTTTCTTCTCCATTGCCTGAAGGATTCCTGAAGCAGTAGAACGCGCCATCTGAAATTCTGCTTCCAGGTCTTTCTGGAAAACAGCCTCTTCTGAATGTCGGTACAGATAACCAATGATCCACCCCTGCATGCGGTTAATTCCGGCTTTTTCATCCACCTTGGACTGATACGAATTCACCAGACGCCCAATTACCTGATTGAGAGTACGAACCTCATACCCTATTTGCCGTTCCGCCCTGCAGCACTCATCAGGACCAGTTTTCTTCTTTTTCTCCATCTTTCCCTTCTTTCATATACTTCCATACAAAATAGTTCATGTGCGAACTGTTCGGGTTCGAACTGTTCGTGCACGAACTAATTATAAGGGGCATGTTTCTGAATGTCAATCCTGTTTTTTCAATATCCGCTTTGCTATTTGCTCGCGGAGCGTTTTTTGTGTAATAGGAAATTACTCCGTAATATTCCTATTACACAAAAAAATACCAGAAGCAAAATTCCCATTGCTCCTGGCATCCCTTTTTATTTCGAATAAAAGCTCCACTCCCTTTCATCCACAGGCAGGTCTTCCATCTGATAATTCTCAATCCGGATGAAACTTCCCATCTCGATTTCCTGAATCATACGCTCAATTCCGGAAAGCTCTCCCTGGACTTCCATTTCCACTCTGCCATCCCACAGATTGTCCACCCAGCCGGTAAGATCATTGGCTCTCGCCGCATTTTTGGCACGGTAACGAAATCCAACGCCCTGCACCTGCCCGGAAAAATATATGTGTTTTCTCACTATCGCCATCTTTTGTCACTCCTTATGTACCTTATGATATACGTCAATACCGGCAGATGCAAGAATTTTTATTATTTTCCCTCAAAAATCTGAGCAATCGGGGAATCCGATGACAAAATAACGGTCTTGTTTTCTCCTTGCATAGAAGCTTTCAGTGCTTCAAGACTTCTTACGAAGGAATAAAATTCACTTCTCTCATCTTCCCCATAAGCCTGGGAAAGAATTTTCATATATTCCTGTTCCCCTTCTGCCTTCAAAATCTCAGCCTGCTTCTTCGCATCTGAAATCTGAATGGTCACTTCCTTATCCGTCTTGTTCTGGATTACCTTTGCTTCTGAATCGCCTTCTGCTTTATATGTAGCAGCAATATTATCACGCTCTGAGATCATTCTCTCATACACAGCAGCCTTATTATCGTCCGGCAGATCCAGCTGCTTTGTTTCAAATTTAATCAGCTCTATTCCATATTGTTCCATATTATCTCCAATGGCTTCCATCACCATATCCGATAATTCTCCGTCACGGCTTGTGATCACTCTGTCCTGGGAAAGACTGCTGATCACATTTTTTGTGGCATTATATACGGCCGTATTAATTCGGCTCTCGCTGTTTTCCAAAGAAGAGTTCAGAGTCTGTGCAAATTTAAGGGGATCTGTGATTCTCCACAAAACATAGCTGTCACTGATCATGGTTTTCTTGTCCTTGGTAATCACATCAGATGCTTCCAAATCATATAACAACGTTTCCTTTGGTAAAGACTGTGTTCTTTCTATCAATGGAATTTTAAAGCTGATTCCCGGTTCGCAGATCACTCTGTCAACTTTACCAAACTGACGGATCAGCTTGTATTCATTTTGTTGGGTTATAGTTATGGAAGAACCGATTATTACTGCTCCGAGAATGCCTGCTATAAGTGCCGCTTTTTTCATTTTCATAATTTTTTATCCTTTCTATCAGATACTTATCTTAACTTCACTTAGTTTCTTCACTTGTATCTTCTTCTGTTTTCCAGTCTCCGGAAAAAGAATCCAGCGGCAATATCTTTTCCACGCCACTTCCGTTGTCGATCACAATCTTCATACCAGGCAACACATCTTCCATGGTTTCATAGAACATTCGCATTTTTGTGGTCTCCGGATTCTTCACATATTCCTCATACATTGCATTAAATCTTGCCACCTCAGCTTCTGCCTCATTGATCCTCACCTGTTTTTGTGCCTCCGCATCCTGAATAATCTGGTCTGCCTGGGCCTGCGCTTCGGGAAGCTTTTCGTTCCTGTATTTATTAGCATTGTTAAGCGCCGTTTCTTTTCCCTGTTTCGCAGTTTCCACCTCTTTAAATGCTTTCATCACTTCTTCAGTAGGCGGCTCGGAATCCTGTATTGTTATGTTGACCAATTGAATTCCCAGATCCTGTTCCTCCATCTGATTCAAAATCATTTCTTTGATCTTGCTCTGGATTTCTCCTTTTCCGGTGGTCAGAACCTCATCCACGTTATAGCTTGCTATTACAGTTCGGATACAGCTTTGCGCAATATTTTTTAAAATCTCTTCCGGCTGCTCAGAGGTGTAAAGGTATTTTACAGGTTCTGAAATTCGATATTCTACAAAGAAATCCACATCAATAAAATTGTAATCCGAAGTGATCATGATTCCTTCATTTTCCACCACCGCATTGTTCCCCATACTGTATCCTATTGGAAATCCCTGGATCGTGGTATTTACCTTCTGCACCTGCTGTACAAAAGGGACTTTGAAATGTAATCCCGTTTCATTCACTGCCTTTGGCACTCCAAAGGTTGTGAGTACTGCCTGTTCCTGCTCCTGAATCTGGTAAGTTGTATCCAGAGCCAATCCCCCTGCCGCTATAAGCCCAATAGCACCGATTGCCAGATATTTCATTTTTCCATTTCGCTTACTCATTTTTCTCCTCCATCTCTCTTACTAACAATAGTTGTAAAGCGTTCAAAAAGGGAAAAAAAAGACTTTTATCCCAGGCACTGTTATAATGCCTGAAATAAAAGTCTCGCTGATTATCTCATAATGCGGGTAGTTTCATCTACCGTTCTGACGCATTTATGCACCATTCAGAAAAAATGGATTTCCTTTTATCTCTTCATGGCCGCTACTCCCTTTTCTTTGAGCGATATCATATCATAAGTATTCATGAAAATCAAGATGTTTTTTATATTTTTTCACTTATAAAAACTTCCACGCTTCCACATCAAAAACGCCTCTTGGTGTAATTCGGATCTGCGGAATAACCGGCAAAGCCATAAAGGACAGCGTAATAAACGGATCATGACCGTCTTTCACACCCATTTCATGAGCTTTATGGATCATTCGCCCAAGAGTCTCATTGTCTTTCTCAAAACCATTATCACTCATCAGTCCCATTACAGGAAGGGCAAGAGTGTCAAATACTTTATGATTCTCTACGATCGTATAGCCTCCCTGAGTACGCATCAGTTCCCGCACAGCAAGCTCCATGTCCTCATCATTATCTCCGATCACAATAATATTGTGGGAATCATGGGATACACTGGACGCAATTGCTCCACCACGGATACCAAAACCTCCGATCACGCCACAGCCGATTTTACCCGTCATCTTATGACGTTCTACAACTGCAATCTTCTGATAATCGTCATCGGACTGGAATTTGCAGGGACCATCCCCTGCTTTCAGAGTTCCCTTTCTGGTAGTAATCTGTCCTTCTTCTGCCAGAATCACCGGAAAGATTCCATCTGCAGACTCCAGCTGAAATGCCTCTCTGGAAAATTCAGCCACATGCACTGTATTTTTCAATTCAGGGGCACACGGCTTTATAACAATCTTTGCATTTTTATCTACCAATTGCCCTTTAAAGTACACATCTTCTATGGTCACACTGACAAGATCCGAAAGAACCAAAAGATCTGCCTGTCTGCCGGGTGCCACTGCACCTTTGTCTTTCAGTCCATAACAATTAGCTGCATTGATGGTTGCCATTTTAATAGCAGAAACCGGATTCATACCAAGACGGATAGCTTTTCGCACGTTATGGTCAATATGTCCTTCCTGCTGGATATCCTCAATATGCTTGTCATCTGTGCAAAAGCAGAATCCATCACCATTCATATGTCTCTGCACCAGACCGCCGACAAGTGCCTCCAGATTTCGGGCAGCGCTGCCTTCTCTTACAAGAATGGTAAGACCGTTCCGCCGTTCTCGCATGGCATAATCAAAGAAGCTGCACTCATGGTCTGTAGCAATCCCTGCCATGGCATATGCCTGAAGATCTCCCTCTTCCAGAAACGGAGCGTGGCCATCACGGATTCTGCCCTCAAACAGTTCTAGCTTGTCATGCATGCTTTTCTCGCCCTGTACCACAGAAATGCTGTCCATTACTTCTCCAAGTCCAAGAATCCGGCTGTTATGAAGATAAGGAGCCATATCTTCAGCAGTAAGAGTGCATCCATTATCATCAATGGCAGTAGCAGGAACGCAGGATGGCATCATCACATATACATTTGCTTTCACATCTTCGGTTTGATCCAAAATATAATCAATTCCTGCCAGGCCGGACACATTGGCTGATTCATGGGGATCCACGATAAAAGTAGTGGTTCCGTGCCTGGAGGCAACCGTTACCAGTTCAGCCGGTGTAACCAGTGTAGATTCCAAGTGAAGATGGCTGTCAATAAATCCCGGACATACATATCTGCCAGCCAGATCACGTTCTTCTTTCCCATGGAAGCTTCCAATTCCTGCTATAATCCCATCCTGTATGGCAATGTCTCCGCGGATGATCTCTTCCGTAAAAACATTCACAATCCTCGCATCCTTCAATACCAGGTCTGCCTTTTCCAAACCTCTTGCAATTCTGGAATACTGCTGATATTTTTCCAAATTCATATATATCCTCCTTTCATTTATCAAATAATATTTATTGTACGAAAAAATATTTTGATTATTATTTATGATAGTAACACTTGTACAGTGAAATTTCAATGTAAATTTCAAAACATCCAGAAAAGACAAAAAAACACCAGAGATGATTTTTACTTTTAAATCACCTCCGGTGTTTCCATCAATTCTGCAGCATTGTTTTCATTTCCGACAGGATAGCCTTATCTCCATAATTTTCCCGGAATTTCACTTGCCATAATTATTTATCGTCTCCTGTAAGACGCAGAATATCCCTGATCTCATCCACATTCATATCGAGAATAACCGCCAGCTCATCAATGGTAAAACGGTTCTCCCCGTCATCGTCCGTCAGATCCTTCACTGCCGATTCCAGCTTCTCCACCTTCGTTACCAGACAATCATCCTGGAATTTCTGCTGTGTCTGCTCCTCAATGGCAGCGATGATTCCCTTGCGAAGCTGAAGACGTAGCCAAGCATCATCTTTACGTTCTGTCTCCGGGTCGGAAAGAGCCGTAAGCAGCACCACATTCGCCTCCTGAATCAGATCTGCAAGTTGAATCTCTGTACAGTTCATATCAGCGGCCATATTTGCCGCTACCGGCAGATAAATGCTGGTAAGAGCTGCCTCTGCAATGGCATCCCCATCTGCCAGATTCTCAAACAATGTGTGAAGCATCTCCGGACTCACTTCCTTACCGTTGCTTACCTCTGCCAGGTAATCCTTCAGATATGCTTCTTCCTCTGAAGTAAGCGGGGTGCTGGTTCCTTTTGACTCCGGCTCCGTCTCGCCCACTTCCTCTGTCTCCACCGGGGCAGTGTCTCCCTCTATCATAATTCCCTGCAGTTTCAGATACTGCAGTACCTTTAACATCTGACTGGTCTCAAGATCAGTACTTGCAAAATGCTCCCGAATCTGCTCATGCGTCAGCATATTTCCATTCTGCTTTCCAAGCTCACAAATATTCCTTAATTTCTCCTGAAACTGAACAACGTCCATATTATTCCTCCATGCTTCTTCGTTGTGTAAACTATAACAAATCCGTCCTGTAAAATCAAGGCATTACTGTTCACTCCGTTCACAGTAGCGCGCTTCGCGATGCACAGAAAG
>ERZ1106951.3921-NODE-3921-length-10321-cov-3.342198_pt1 | contig 10321 bp, 8 predicted proteins | sample MGYA00403676_ERZ1106951 | MGnify/ENA primary metagenome ERZ1106951 (study PRJEB35170, sample SAMEA104062398) | human gut metagenome | biome: human gut; feature: human-associated habitat; material: faeces | place: Denmark | collected 2012-04-23 ...
CTTTTGATACCACGTCCATAGGAGCTATGCACCGCATGGGCGTGGAGACTTCATTTCAATTCTTAACTTCTTGATTTTTTTTGTGATAAGGCGTACACTTATTCTACTGATACGAAAGGTAGGTTTGTTATGTCCACAAAAAAGATTACACTTCCAACATATTTTATTGACTTACATTTACATCTTGACGGTGCAATTACACTAGATATTGCAAAAGTACTTGCAAAACTTCAAAATCAAACGCTTCCCTCATCCTCCGATGCCGAGCTTTCTAAGCTTCTTAGCATCCCTCCTGACTGCGAGGACTTAAACGAATATTTGCGCCGCTTTGATCTTCCAATCTCACTATTACAGACAAAGGAAAGCATCAGCGAGGCTTTTTATCTAGTTCAAGAAAAGCTGATCGCACAAAATGTCATCTATGCAGAGCTTCGATTTGCCCCTCAATCCTTTATGCAAAGAGGCTTAAGCCAGCGCAAGGTCATTGAAGCTGCCCTTGATGGACTTTCTCGGTCTCATCTTTCTAGCAACATCATTCTCTGCTGCATGCGTGGACTGGAACGTGAAAAAGCCAATCTGGAAACAGTTCAGCTTGCAAAAGAATATCTGACAACTCACGATGGCATTACTGCACTTGACCTTGCCGGTGCAGAAGGCTTGTTTGCGACAAGCGATTATAGAGAACTGTTTTCCCTTGCATCAAAGCTAAACGTGCCATTTACACTGCATGCCGGAGAAGCTGCCGGTGCCGACAGTGTGCGCTGTGCAATTGAGATGGGTGCCCGTCGCATTGGCCATGGTGTGCGCGCCTTTGAGGATGATGCACTTTTGTCACTTTTAAAGGGAAATCAGATTCCTCTTGAACTTTGCCCCACCAGCAACCGCCAAACGAAGGTTGTTTCTGATATGAAGACCTATCCGCTCTCGGATTTTGTAAAGCGGGAACTGGCAGTCACCTTAAATACCGATAATCCAGCAATCTCAAGCACAACGATTGCAAATGAGTTTGCCTACGCCCAGTCTCTTGGCATCACACTTGCACAGGAAGAAAAGATGCTTTTAACCGCTGTAGATGCCGCCTTTACAGACAAGGCTACAAAAGATAAATTAAAACAGTTGCTTTGCAAATCCAATTCAATTGAATCAATTTGATAAAGAAAAAATATCGACTTCCAATTATGATATCTAACGATTGGAAGCCGGTATTTTTCATTTTAAGTATTGTTAATATCACTTATTTACTTTTCGGTTTTACTCGTGTCGCAGTGCCTCAATTGGGTTTAGATTTGCCGCTGAGATGGATGGCAGTAAACCAAAGACAACTCCAATCAATGTAGAAAATCCAACTGATACTACGATGGATGTACCATTGATTGCAACTGGTGTAGATGACATCTTCGAAATCACCTCTGCCAGCCCGATTCCTGCTGCTACACCGAGTAAACCTCCCATACTGGTAAGGATTGCCGCTTCGGTTAAAAACTGTCCGAGGATTCTGCCCTTCTTGGCTCCGATTGCCTTCTTTAAACCAATCTCCTTTGTACGCTCTGTAACAGAGACAAGCATGATATTCATGACACCAATTCCTCCGACAAGAAGGGAGATGCAGGCAACCCAGATTAACATGCTGTTAGTAGAGCTTTGCATATCCTGCAACTGCTTTGCCTGCTGCATCAGATCCTCTGAGCGATATGTAATACTTGAATCAGACACATTCATGTTCTGGTTCATAATATTTGCTGCAGCCTTTCCTGCTGCCGCCATCTCATCTGCTCCGCTTGCCTGCAAAACAAGATTCTGCGCTTCGTCAAACTTATAGATTGTTCCCCATACGCCCTTTGGAATATAGATATTACCACTTGAGGAACCACCCTGATAATATGTCCAGTATTCTTCCTCTGAGTTTATAACAAGCTCACTTTGACCAACCTGCGTACATACACCCACTACTGTAAATGGTTCTCCATATATCTCAATTGTTTTTCCAATTGGATCTTCATCTGGAAACAATGTACGCAAAACTGACTCATCGATAACTGCCACCTGACGCTTTTTTTTGCTGTCCTCCTGAATAATTTCACGCCCCTGCATTATCTGATAGCCTGCCGTGCCAAAATAGTATTGATCAATGCCAAGCACCGTACAGCTGCTTAACGACTGATTATTATAAAAAACAACACTATTATACTCGGAACGCACCTGATAAAATGCAGCACGCAGCACGTTTGGAATTTGCAGAATCTCCTGACGCGTATCCTCATCAAAGAGCGGCACACCCTCTGGTGATGGACTCCATGTGCTGATCTCATATGTGTAATCATCCTGTGACAGCTGAACCTTTACCGTATGACGATTATTGCCCATCATGTTCTGCTTGATTAATTCATTTGTTCCTTCAATGGTAGAAACAATAGCAATAATGGCTGCAATACCGATGATAATGCCAAGCATTGTCAGAAACGAACGCAGTTTATGTGACCAGATTCCCTGAAAGGATAATCGTATATTTTCAAACATTTACTGATCCACCTCCCCATCATCTGCCATGCTTTCATTGTACATCATGCCATCATCTGCCATACTTGCATCATACATCATTCCATTGTCATACATGCTTGCATCCATATCTGGATTCATACCTGGATCCATCTGTCCATTGCTGTCATCACCATACTCACTTGTCGTCTTAACACCTTCCTTTACAGTCTTTCCAAATGGTACTGCAATCATATCATCATTTGTTAATCCTGATTTGATCTGGTAATAGCTGCCATACAGACTCTTTCCAATCGTGACATAGCGCTTTTCAAGAAGACCAGTCTGTTGATTTCTCGCATACACAAAGTATCGATTATCTTCCTTCTTTACATACATCTGACTTATATAAAGAGAATCAGCATCACCCTGAGTCGTCAGGCTGATATCAACATAAGCGCCATTTGTAAGTCCCTTTCCATCCTCTGGCGTAATATATGCTACAAACGGATAATATGAAAGATTTGGATTCTGTGAACCGCCCATCGTATTTGTAGTTGGATACTCAGAAACCTCTGTGACTACCGCTGTACAGAAAATTGATGAATCATTCACCCAGCTGTTGCATGAAATCTCCATTCCCGGCACAAAAGTATCAAGAAGATCCTCTGTGACTGTTCCCTGAACGTAATATCCTTCGCCTCCGTTAATAACGGCAAACGGCTCAGAATAATCAATATCATCCATATTTTGCAGTTCTTCTACTGTTCCCTTTACGGTACTGCAGATAGTTGCGCTTTTTGCCAGCTCTTTCTGCTGCTTTGCATATTCAAGCTCTAACTTTCTGCGCTCCAAATCCATATCACGCAGACTCTCCTTCTGAGACTGAATCTCCTTCGCAAGTTCTTCTGCTGTGTAGCCGCTAAAATCCTCATTCTGGAATGTTGGAAGTGAGATATCAGCTGGTGCTGATCCCTTGCTGTCATCATCTCCACTGCCTGCCGCCGTCAGTGTATGACGCACAGATGCTGTTGCCAGCATTGCCGTGCGCTCCTCTGTGATATTATATGCGCTCTGTGTGCCAGACTCTGTCGATGGTTCTGAAGATGGAATTGTTGGCTGCACATAATTAGGATTTGCCTCTGTCTTTGTTGCACCGCATACACTGCACTGGTAATAATTCCACGGACTTGTCGTGCCGCCATCATAATACAATACATACTGATGTGCATTCGGATCTGGGTCAGTCTGCTGCGTTTCAATCACACCACATACTGAACACTGTCTAACAAGATATCCTTTTGTCACACATGTTGCAGGGTTATTTACAATATCTACAAATACATGATCTGCCTTTTCACCCTCCTGCACAATATAGCCATCACCGCATCCGTCGCAACGATATGTTACAATTGACGGCGACAAACATGTGGCCTCTGTGCGGCTTTCTTCTATATAATTATGTGTATGAATAATCGGCTTATCATCCTCAGAAAGAATCATCTTTGATAAATCAAGATCATACGCCGGCATTCCACTCTCATTATAAAAACGAATTGTTGCATATTTTTTCTCACTTACAAGCTTACGGATCAGTGCATTATCAAGCTTTGCATCAGCACCGCAAAGGAACAAATATGGTGACTGTTCGCTTCCATCACCACTTGCTGCCTGCTCTATTTTTGTAATTTCTTTTCCAATCAGCTGTTCTCCATTTGCGCCTGTCGGATCAGGTGCCGTTGTCGGTTCTGGCGTTGATTCCTCACTTGGCTGTGTACTCGGATTTTCTGAACTTGACTGCTCTGGACTAGATTCCTCTGTGCTTGACTGCTCCGCAGACGATTCTGAAGATGAGCTTTGAGATGGACTTTCCGAGGACGGCTCAGTACCTGTAGGCTGCTCTGCACTCGTCTGCTCACCGCTTGACTCCTCTGGCTTTGTTGGCTCTTCACTGCTTGATTCCTGTGATGAGGTCGGCTGCTCAGAAGAACTTTCCTGTGCAGATGAACTCTCCTCTTCGGATGAGCTCTCTTTTTCACTTGAGCTCTCCTCTTCGGATGAGCTTTCTTCCTCACTTAAGCTTTCTTCTTCGGATGAACTTTCTTCCTCACTTGAGCTTTCTTCTTCAGATGAACTCTCCGTTGGCTCTTCCCAGCCCGGATCCCATCCTGGATCCCAGCCTGGATCAAAATCACCCGGATTAAATGGTGCTGCCGGTGTTGTCTTCTGCAATTTGTCCAACCGTTTAAAACCATCTGAAATCTCAAGAACCTTTTTCTGAATCTGAATATCAAGATCCTGCAAATTCAAATTGTCCATTGTTGTGTCCATCTTTAAAATAGGATCACCAATATTTACCTTGTCGCCTTTTTTCACTAAGACCTCTGAAATTTTCTGTGAGGTCGTAACACTTATTTGCTGGCGCTGATTATTGACAACCTGTCCATACATATACATATCGGAACCATAATCGGATGTCGATATGCTGCTGACAGGAACAACTTTTACATATGTATTTGCCTGCTTATTTTTCTGATACACATATACACCGGCTCCGCAGCTTCCTACTATCAGCGAAGGTACCAGAATATAAACTGCTAATTTTTTCATACTGCCCTCCATTTGCCATATCTTATGATGTTGCGGGTCCCAAGCTCAAAGCCTTATCGTGCAAGCACGAACGGCTTTTGGAGCTTTTGACCCTAGTATCATCTTATTATTGTTCTGCAATCTGTCCATCGCGAATGTGAATGACACGCTGCGCATGTGATGCAATTTCTGAATCATGTGTAATCATAATAATTGTTACACCTTCCTCGTGAAGACTCTGAAAAAGCTCCATAATCTGTGCACCTGACTTGGAATCAAGCGCACCAGTCGGTTCATCCGCAAGCAAAATTTTGGGATGATTGGAAATGGCTCTTGCAATAGCTACTCGCTGACACTGTCCACCTGACAGCTGTGTCGGTTTATAATTCATACGGTCTTCCAGTCCGACACGCTTTAGCGCCTGCGCGGCAATCTCCTTTCGCTTTCGCTTTGGTATTCCTGCATATGTCAGCGGAAGACACACATTTTCAAGTGCCGTCTGCTTCATCATCAAAAAGAAACTCTGAAATACAAATCCAATCGTATTTAAACGCACAGTTGAAAGTGCATTGTCTTTATATTTTAAAATGTCCTTTCCATCCAGATAAAAGCTTCCTGAAGTTGGCTTATCCAAGCATCCGATAATGTTCATTAGTGTTGATTTTCCTGAGCCTGACGGTCCCATGATTGCCACATACTCGCCTTCCTCTACACTAAAATTGACATTTTTTAAGACGGGCATTTCCTGCTTTCCCTGAAAATAACTTTTATTTATATCTTTTAGCTCTAACAGCATATTGCCTGCCCCCCTTACTCCATCACATTCATCGCACCGGCATTTCCTGCATCGCCCTGATTTTCACCATTCTCCATGCTGTCCGGCAAAATAGCCTCCATACCTTCCTGTGTCAGTTCATCTGGAAAAGCAATGTAGTCATCCTCTGTCAGTCCTTCAAGAATCTGGTACTCAAGCATTTCCTCATCAATCTCACCAACACTTATCTCTTTCTTGCATACCTTTTGATTATCATCACAGCTCCACACATAGTAAGTATTCGTCTCATCATCTGATACTACATAATAGTTTGGAATCCAAAGACCTGTCTTTTCCTCGGTTTCTCCAGTATCCTCCTCCATGATTACATGCTGTCCAAGCATCAAATCCATTGCCTCATTGACAGTCACATAGAAGTGATACTTGCTGCTCTCTGCTGAGGAATCAGAATAACCATTATTATTGTTATCTGTTGCCGGCTCTGTCTCTATTTTGCTTACAACACCAGTATATATCTTATCCTCATCAGCTCTTGGACGAATTACCATCTGCTCACCCACATATAAGCTGTAAATATTCATTTCATTGCAGGTTCCCTTAATTCTGTAATCACCAGTAGCCAGAATTGTCATAAATGCATTTGAACCAGAAGAACCATAATTATATGAATCACCGCTGCCTGATGAATCAGAATTGATACTTTTTACAATACCGTCAATATCTGAATAGACAACTGCATTATCAACGTTTTTCTCCAGCTGCGCACGCTCCAGCTGCTTGACACTTATATTATATTCCTGCTTATGAATTGAATTTTGTGCTGAAAGAATCTGAAGATTATACGCCTGCTTCTCAGACTCCTTTGCCTTAGATGCCTGAACATTCAGCTCATTTAACTGCTGGTTCATCGTCTGGAGTGTATTATTCATCTCCTCTAATTCCAGATCAGCCTCCTGAATCTTTTGCTTCATTGCCTCAACATCATAGGAAAACAGAGGATCACCCTTTTTCACTTCATCGCCAACTTCTACAAAAGTCTCCTTGAGCTGCTTATCAGAATCAAGCTTGATATCCTTTGACTCCTGCGGATCTACAACACCGACAAGGCGCGTCTTTATGCCAAGTGCACCCTGATCCATAATGTCAGACACCTTGCTCATATAAACAGATCCTTCTGCAGACTCTGCAGATGCCGATTTTTCCTGATTATAATAATTTTTATAATAATACAAGCCGCCGCCTGCAGCAGCAATTAAAACAAGACCGATTAAAACGGTTCTTTTTCTCATACTTTCCATCCCTTCCCGCAATGCGGTTTGTTGTTCTTTTTTTAATTTAGATACAGTATATCACTTTCTGACAATATTTAAAAGTGTTCAATTCTTACGATAAATTTAAAATGTAATTTCAGTTATTAACTTTTCTTTAAGGCAAAAACCAAGAAAGGCCAAAACCTCATTCAAAGCGAAAGAAAGGTTTTGACCTTTTGGCAGTTTTGTATTATGATAAAAGAGATTAGAAAAATTACATTTTGATTTTTTGATTTCAAATAATTTTAAATAAAATCTATACTCGAAAAGGAGTTCTCTATGGCAGCATCAAAAAATTTGTCCAAAAAAGAAATTGAGATTCTCTCAATTCTCGCTCATGCCGAAAATCCAATGACGATCTCCGATATTGTTGCAACAAACAGCGCATACACCACCAATATCGTTCAACCAATCATTCATAAGCTCTCTGATTTGGGACTCGTTGAGGTCGACTCCATTGTTTTCCGCAAAAAGTCCTTCGCCAGAGCATTTCGCATTGCCGATAATTCCAAAAATGTCCTGAGCGGCATGTTCTTGGAGGAGTACCAGTCCTTTCGACAGCTTTTTGCAGACAGCTATCTTCTCGCTCCCCTTGTGGAATCCGAGCTAAAAAATCCACAAGATTCCCAGGCAGAAATTGAGCGTTTGGAAAAGATTTTGGAAGCTGCCAAAAATAAGCTGCGTTGATTCTGTTATATTGATTCTGTTATGGCTGTAAAACATGAAACTGTGCATCTTTCTCTAGCATAGTTTCCTTTTCCAGCCAAAATACAGCATCGCCATCCTCTGTTCTTCCGGTAAAGAAAATCTGGTTCTCATCAACTCCAATGCACTGGGAATCGGGCATTCCATCAACAAAAATAATCTGTTGCAGTTCCAGATTTTCTTTCTCGTAAATGGCCACAAACTCTTTTATTTCTTCCTGTGTCGCTACACTTCCCTGAAAATAAAAATAGTCAGCGTCTGTGGACAGAAAGCTATACAACCAAAATTCATCGCGATCCGATATTCCAAATTCATTCTTATTACCCGACAGCAGTGTCCCAATCTGTTCTACCTGCTTTAAATCTAGGCTGATCTGAAATAGCTTTCCATTGTCCATTCCAATAAAACCCTCTTCCCACGGTATAAAAAAGAGAATATTTTCTTGCTTAAAGCGTCTTGCTGTCGTTTTTTCCGTCTTGGAATCATAGACAAACAAATACGTCACATTCTCCATACCACACCAACCATATACAAAATCGCCATACGGATAGATCTCGAAAATCGCATTGCCCTGTACCTCTGCAATCGGGACCGGATCTCCTCCATCTAGTGGCACCCAGTACACTCCTTCTGTCTCTGTTAATTTTGCAGGATCTGTTACATGTGTAACATAATATACATTTCCTCGCTGAATGCAAAAGCGAGACGCATTTTCCATTTTTAAATTCATTTTTTCGCGACTGCTACCATCTTTTTTGACTGAATATAAATCATCTCCTGCATATGTCTTGCCATCTTCTCCTATGCCTTGTATCGCAAAATTCACATATAATGTATCCTCATTTTCTTGAATTCCGCTGAACATAGTAATATTTCCAACTCCAACATAAGCCATGCACAATTCCTTCTTCTCGCTCGATTTTTCCTTACCGTGCAAGCAATCTGGGCGAACACAAAGTGGTATCAACTTTTCACGTTCAAAGCTACAAAAATAAATATACTCGCCAAGGCGAATATAATATCCATTGTCGCCTTTTGCAATTTTTGAAATATGATTTCCACCATAATATGACCAATCCCAGTCGGTTTCTGAATTATATGAAATTTCGTTTATATCTATATCCAGTTCTTTTTGATAGTTTTCCAACTGCAAGGTATAATCTTCTTCCTCAAAGATTGTTGCTTCCTGAGCATTTATTTCGCCCGGAATTTGTATTATGCATGTCATTATCCCTAGATTTACTAACATCGTGAGTAAAATTTTTCTCTTTTTTGATTTTTTTTTCATCTTTTATATCTATTCCTTTCACTTCACTCAAGCACAAAATATTATAAAATGACTGCCTGAGTTTTTTTCTTATAATTCTTATTATATGGATCTCAATACTACAAACCATAGTGAAAAGGGTACACTATTTAACTTACTAGATAACCTTTTATATGTGTAGTTTTCTTTGTCGTTCACAAATAAGTATGACTTTAATCACGTAATCTTATCTTTATATAAACAATCTCATTTATGACTTAGGTGTTCAGTCAATGCCATCTCTCCTTATAATTTTCTAAATCTTTTAGTTCTTAAAGCGTTGTCATGAACACCTTCGACACATCTGCTCAGGCGATATTAAATAAACTTTTTGAAAATCTCGCAAATACTTTTTGATCTTAAGCTTCTTTTTTTAACCTGAAACACTTTATAATGCTATTGACGGCTATAACACTCAAAAAAGAAACAGCAACTTTAAAATAATTAAAGTTCATCATGATATCTACTATCCAACTTTTAAAGCAACCACCATGAAATATTTTATTTGTTGCCTACTTAAAATAATAGATCGCCTCTACTTTCCATTTTTAATCTTGTATCGCCATAATATCATTTTAAAAACAAAGGAACCGTTATTATCGGTTCCCTGTTTGTTTTCTATAAAATTATTTACGTAATTGCCCTTTCCAAGCGTTTACAGTATGGGTACTTAATGCATCATAAAATGGATACCCATATGTACTGCTAACTACCTTTGCAGATACTTCCATCTCTCCCGCATAACTGCTACTGCTAGCTTGTGTTACTAATGTTTGATTCGACTTATTTTTTGAATACGCCTGAACATGTACTGCAATGTAACTGCTATTTGCTGGAACTGTCTTTGTTGTTGCGATAGCTGCTGCTGTTGAACAATTTAACGTATACGAACACGTCATTCCATCTACTGATACAGATCCAGATGATGCCCATGCATTTACTGATCCCACTGTTAGTAAGCTTGCTCCTACTACTGCTGTTAAAATGTTTTTAACTTCATACTGTTACCTCCATTTTTATTTTTTAGGAACTAACTTCTTTTGGTAAAGAAGTAGTAACTACTTTTAAAATTTTTCTAACTTCTAGCGGTAACTATATTATATTTTAAATATCGTTTTTTGTCAATAATTCTTTTGACTTTTTTATAATTTTATATTATTA
>ERZ1106951.3926-NODE-3926-length-10309-cov-4.486834_pt1 | contig 10309 bp, 8 predicted proteins | sample MGYA00403676_ERZ1106951 | MGnify/ENA primary metagenome ERZ1106951 (study PRJEB35170, sample SAMEA104062398) | human gut metagenome | biome: human gut; feature: human-associated habitat; material: faeces | place: Denmark | collected 2012-04-23 ...
TAAAGTGATTTTTATGCATTTTTTCTAATACAGCCCTTTGTCCGACAAATTTTGCACCGACACTTATGTATACTCTAATTGTTCAAAAGATTTATATAATCTTTTATACAGAACAGAGAATGTAGTGATGTATGGGGGTGAGAGCGGATTGTAATATATATAGATATATTATTTGGAATTAATTATTGTATGGATTTGATTGTACTATTTATTGTAAACAGAATTATGCATTATTATGCATCTGTTGCAAGACTACTGCTTTCTTCCACTTTAGGCGCAGTATGGTCGGTCATTGCAGTGAGTTTTCCGGATAAATATAGGCTATTCGTTAATTTGTGCACATATTTTATTGTTAGCTGCCTTATGCTTGTGGTGATAAATAGTCCGTTAAGTATTATAAGGGCAGGTAAGAGTAACATGGATAAGTATGCTTTAAGGAATTATTTTAAGGGACTGCTGAAGGGTATGATTGTTATGCTGTCTGTTGCCTGCCTTACAGGTGGCGTTATGCATATGGTTGTGTATTATACATATGCAGGATGGATAGTAAGAAATATACTGGTTACAGATGGTCAGCTTGTGTTTGCAGGGGGAGTGTCAGTGGTGGTGGTTATACTGCTTTCTAATATGCTTCGTATGCACAGGAGAGATATAAGTATATATAAAGTTACCGTTGTTATAGGTGATGAAAAGATTATGCTACAGGGAATAATAGACACAGGAAATCAGCTTGTCGATGTATATGCGGGTAAACCTGTAAATGTGATGGATAAATCATATTTTGAAGGTGTTCTTTATCAGATAAATGATTACGGGAGATTAAAGTATCATATTATACCATACACAACTATAGGTAATAATGAGGGGATGATAGAAGTTATTACATCGGATTGTATGTACATATCTAACAGTAATGAAACGAAGGCTTATAAGGGTGCGCTGATAGGACTTTCCGACAGGAAAGTATCGCAAAATGGGGAATATCAGGCACTAATCAATGGACATATGAGTTAATGCGAATGTAACAGACATAATAATCAGTCTTTGCATTGCAGGGCAGGAATATGTTGGCGGTGCATCCGTATTCCTGTGAGTGTAACAGCGCCGTAGAAATGAGGAGAGAAATGGTGATAAAAGTGGCAGTTGCAGATCGTTTTCGGTTTAAGATGGTACCATCTATAAGAAATCTTTATATGTTAGGAACAAGAGAGGTTCACTATATAGGAGGGGCAGAGGTATTACCGGCACCGCTTGATGCAGAGGAGGAGAAAAATGTACTGGCGATGTTAAAGACTGAAGATGACGATTATGCCAAGAAAATGCTTATAGAGCACAATCTTCGTCTGGTTGTATACATAGCAAAAAAGTTTGATAATACAGGGGTTGGAGTAGAGGATTTGATATCGATCGGAACAATAGGACTTATAAAGGCAATCAATTCGTATGACCGTGATAAGAATATAAAGCTTGCTACATATGCCTCAAGATGTATAGAGAATGAAATTCTTATGCACCTTAGAAGAAGCAGCAAGATAAGGGCAGAGGTATCCATAGACGAACCGCTTAACGTAGACTGGGATGGCAATGAACTTCTTTTGTCAGATATCCTTGGGACGGAGGAGGATGTGATCTATAAAGACATGGAGGATGAGGTGGAAAAAGACCTTCTTAAGAATGCGGTGAGCCGCTTAAGCCCGAGGGAGAGAAAAATCGTGGAGCTGCGCTATGGTCTGAAGCGCCGGGATGGGGCGGAGATGACGCAGAAAGAGGTGGCGGATCTCATGGGGATCTCCCAGTCATATATTTCGAGGTTGGAGAAGAAGATCATGATGAGGCTGAAGAAGGAAATCGTGAAATTTGAATAAGAAAATTAAAAAGACTGCCCGGCTGATGAATCAGGTTCATCGGTCAGACAGTCTTTTAAATTATTCCTGATCGTACAGCTTCGTATACAGCGTCTCACAGAGCGAATCCGCATAGGACTGGTCAGGGATGTCGCGGCCGGTGATGAGGAAATCCTGGATCAGCTCGAAGCGCTTGAGACTCAGTTCCTCGCCGGAGAGGTCCGGGTCTTCCATCAGAAGCTGCTCATCCAGCTCTTTTGCGGAGTAATTCTTTAAGAACCAATTGATGATCTCCTGGGTCTGGCGTTTTTCATCGTCGGCTTCCACCTTTAACTCGGCAGCGCGCTTCCTTGAGGAGACTGCAACGACAAAGCTACCGATGGCGAGAACAACGAGAACGCCCTCAAACATATATTTCTGGAATCCTGCCATTGGGAGATGGAAAATTCCCAGAAGGCAGAGTGCCGCGCCGATGGCAAGTACCCCGCCGACTAAGAAGAACGCGGATGCGGAGGAACTCATGTCATCGTAGCGCTGGCCCTTATCCACGTAGGCGTGGACCGGCTCAGCGGCCGGGGAAGACTTCTCGGGTGGATTATCCCCGGAGAACTCCGTATCAGTCCCTTCACCGGAAAACGGATCCATCTCCTGCGCCATGGCGGCAAGCTGTTCTTCCTGTTCCTTCTTTTTCATGGCTTCCGCCACTTCTTTTGATTCCACGAGGGGACCGCCGCAATCGCTGCAGACTTTGATTCCCTCGACAAATTCCATATCGCATTTCGGACAATAAGGCATAATCTGTACCTCCATATTAAAAATACATTGCATATTACGGTCTGCGCTTTCACACTAAGCGCTGCTTTGCGGCTGCCGTAATCCGCTTCGCCGCTCGTGCCAAACATGCGAGCATGCTTTTCACTCACTTACTGCTCAGCATATCATAAATTTTCTATTTCGTCCACAGTTTGGGCAGTTTTGCACTTCCATTTAGGTAGGAAATCGGTTAAAATAGGAGCGAGTCCTGTCCGTATGGAATGGAGAGAAAGAGGGCGGACGAAAGAGAAACAGAAAGGGGCAGTTTTGTATGAAAATTGCAGTTGTAACAGACAGCAACAGCGGAATCACCCAGGCTCAGGCAAAAGAGATGGGAGTTGCGGTTCTGCCAATGCCGTTTATGATAGATGGAGAAACATATTACGAAGATATCACACTGACACGGGAGCAGTTCTACCAGAGATTAAAGGACAATGCTGATATCGCTACCTCCCAGCCCACACCAGATTCCATCCTGAAGATGTGGGACAAGCTCTTAAAAGAGTATGACCAGATCATCCATATCCCGATGTCCTCCGGACTTTCCGGATCCTGCTCCACAGCGATGATGCTGGCGGGAGAGGATGAGTACGAGGGAAAAGTGTTCGTCGTTGACAATCGACGGATCTCTGTGACCCAGTATCAGTCTGTAAAGGACGCGCAGATGCTGGCAGCTATGGGGATGGACGGAACGCAGATCAAGAAGCGCCTGGAGGAGACTGCGGCTGATTCCGTCATCTTCATCACCGTCGATACCTTAAAATACCTGAAAAAGGGCGGCCGGATCACACCGGCTGCAGCGGCTCTCGGCACACTTTTAAAAATCAAGCCAGTGCTGATCATTTTAGGTGAAAAGCTTGATTCCTTCGCGAAAGCCCGTACCATGAAGCAGGCAAAGACCATGATGATGAACGCGATCCAGAAAGAGCTGGACGGGAGGCTTCACGACAGTGAGTGCAGAAACTGCCATCTGGCAATCGCCCACACCGACAACGAGGAAGCAGCGCTGGAGTTTAAGAAAGAGGTCGAAGAGCGCTTCCCGAATGCTGATGTATACATGGCACCGCTTTCCTTAAGCATCGCGTGCCATATCGGACCGGGCAGCCTTGCTGTGACGGCAACGAGAAAGATGGAAGAGGAACATGAGAAAAATTAGGGAAAGGATCCGGAAAATTTACCGGAAGCATACGCCGAGCGTCAAGGTTCCCCTGATCATCCTGATGGTGATGTTCTGTATGATCCCGCTTCTCGTGGAGAGCCGGATCCTTGCCAGTTCCTCAAGACAGAGTCAGGTGGAGCGCCGGATCATTGATGTCCAGAACCAGTGTCAGATCCTGAGCAATAAGATGTCAAGAACTGGATATCTCACAAACTCGGTGGTGGACAACGCCGCCATCGATACGGAGCTCTCCCTGCTCTCGGATATCTTCAGCGGACGGATCCTGATCGTAAACTCCGGGTTTAAGATCGTAGAGGATACGTTTTCTCTCTCGAAGGGAAAGACATTGATTTCCAATGAGGTGATCAGGTGCTTCCAGGGTGAGAATACGAGCCGGTATGACAGCCTGAAACACTATTTCGTCCTGGCAATCCCAATTCCGGAGTTTGAGCAGGAGACGGGAACCATCACAACGGGAAAGACTGCGGGCGTGATGATCGTGACAGCGTCGACGGAGAGCATGTACAGTCTGGAGGACAGTCTGAATGATAAGGCATCCCTGTACGAGATGATGATCTTCGTGATCCTGCTGATCCTTGCGGTCCTCTCGGTCCATTTTATCATGAAGCCCTTTGGAAGCCTGATCGCGTCGATCCGGCGTGTAGGTGAGGGAAACCTGGATGAGGATGTCAATGAGGAGGCGTACCGGGAGACAAAGCAGATCTCCGAGACCATCAATAAAACCCTGGAGAAGCTGAAGGCCGTGGACCAGTCGAGACAGGAGTTTGTTTCCAATGTCTCCCATGAGCTCAAGACTCCGATCACGTCGATCCGTGTCCTTGCGGATTCCCTGATGGGAATGGAGGACACGCCGAAGGAACTTTACCAGGAATTCATGCACGATATCTCCGATGAGATCGACCGTGAGAGTAAGATCATCGACGATCTTCTGACTCTGGTCCGCATGGACAAGGCGTCCTCGGGACTTTCCTGCAGCCAGGTCCAGATCAACGGACTGATTGAGATGGTCTTAAAACGCCTGCGTCCCATCGCCAGAAAGCGGAATATCGAGCTGATCTTCGAGAGTAAGCGCGATGTCTCAGCGGATATTGACGAGGTGAAATTCTCCCTGGCGGTGAATAACCTGGTGGAGAATGCGGTCAAATATAATAAGGAAGACGGATGGGTCCGGGTCACACTGGATGCCGACCACAAGTTCTTCTATTTAAAGGTTGCGGATTCCGGAATCGGTATTCCTGCGGAGTTTAAGGAGCGCGTGTTCGAACGCTTCTACCGCGTGGACAAGGCGAGATCCAGGGAGACCGGCGGAACAGGGCTTGGACTTGCGATCACGAAAAGTGTGGTCCTGATGCATCACGGCGCGATCCGTGTGGACAGTGTCGAGGGCGAGGGAAGTACCTTTATGGTGCGGATCCCGTTGATCTATATTCCGTAGGAGGGAGAAAAATGAAGAAATTTAGGATGTTTCGGGTGTTTTTTCTCCTCTTCGCGGTCCTGTTCGCCTTAAGCGGCTGTACGGGAAAGACGACCGTGGAGCAGAGCGGAAATGCCTATACGATCTACTATTTAAACACGTCCGGGATCCAGCTCGTTGGAAGCGAGTACCGGACGGAGACGACGGACCTGGATGCACTGGTCCGGGAACTTCTCGATAAGATGGGAAATGTGCCGGCGGATCTCGACTGTCAGAGAGCGCTGCCGGAGCGGATCGAAAAGATCACCTACCGGATCGAGGGGAATGTTTTGTATTTATATGCAGATGCCAACTATGCGCTGATGAATTCGGTGCAGGAGATCCTGTGCCGGGCGGCGCTGACGAAAACACTGACCCAGATTCCGGATATCGAGTATCTGAGCATCTACTGCGCGGAGCAGCCGATCACGGACGCTGCGGGAAACCCGGTGGGAATGCTTTCCGCCTCTGATTTTGTGGACAGCATCCGCGATGTCAACTCCTTCGAGCGGACGGAGCTGACGCTGTATTTTGCCAATGAGGCGGGAGACCAGCTGGTGGAGGAAAAGCGGGAAGTTATGCAGAACAGCAATACATCCCTGGAGCGCCTCATCGTGGAACAGCTGATCGAAGGTCCTCAGGAGCTTGGACATTATGCGACGATCCCGTCAGATGTGAAGCTTTTGAATGTGTCCGTCAATGATTCGGTCTGCTCGATCAACCTTGACGCGGCGTTTTTAAACAGCACTCTGGATGTGGCGGCATATATTCCGATCTATTCCATCGTGGATTCCCTTGCGGAGCTCTCGACGGTGAGCCGTGTGCAGATCCGGATCAACGGATCCCAGGACGATGTGTTCCGGGACCAGATTCCGTTAAGCACGGTATTTGAACGAAATTACGATTATATCGTAGGAGGAAAAAACGATTAAAAGGCCTTTGCTGTGTGTGACAGGGGGATTGGTACTTGGAGAGGCACTGAACCTGTGGATCCCGGCAGAGCAGATGATTTTTGGACTGGCAGTCTGGCTGCTCTTTTTGGTGTGCGTGTTTGCCCGCCGGAAGAGCAGATATGGGCTGCCGGTCTTTCTTTTTGTGGCGGGAATGTCTGCCGGATGTCTTCGGATGGGAGCGGAGCAGGCGGTTTTCTCCCGGGAGGAGGGATTTTTCCGGGAGGAACATGAGGATGGCGTGGTTCTTCAGGGAACTGTCCAGTCGGTGAAGGAGAAGGATGGGACGCTGGAGGTCGTGCTTAGGGATTGCGCAATGGAAGGTAAAGATGGGGAGTCTGGTGAGAAGCTTCGAAGAGTTTTATGTTATCTGGATGTGAATAAAACAGGGGAAGCAGCTGAGGCGGTTTCGAAGCAAAAACCATCACCCGCTGTCGGTGAGAAAATCCGAGTCTTCGGAGAGGGAAAAGCGGCAGATCCGGCGAGAAATCCTGGGGCGTTTGACTACCGTCTGTATTGCAGGTCCCGCGGAATTTCCGGGATCATCTATGTGGAGGGATATACGGTGACTGGCGGGAAGGTACATGTATTTTCGGACAGCCTGTACCGGATCCGGAGGTGCCTTTCTGAGCGGTTAAAGGCGATCGCTCTCCCAGAGGACGCTGGAATTCTGTCGGCGGTTCTCTTTGGGGAGAAGGATGATCTGGACAGTGAAATTTATGAACTTTACCGGAAGAATGGGATATCCCACCTCCTTGCCATCAGCGGGCTTCATGTCTCCATTGTGGGACTGGGAATCTGGAAGATTTTCAGGAAAGGCGGGGCGGGGTTCTGGATCTCCGGGATCTTCGCAGGGGGATTTCTCTGCGCCTACGGCATGATGGTGGGCAGCGGCGCGTCTGTGACCCGGGCGGTGTCAATGGCAGGGCTCTCCTTTCTCGCGGCGGCCGTAGGGCGGACATACGATCTTCCGACGGCAATGTGTATTCCGGCGGCAGGATTGCTGCTTGCCCATCCGTATCTGCTGTCCCAGGCGTCCTTTCAGCTGTCCTTTCTTGCGGTGACATCACTGATCTATCCCGGCAGGCTTTTTTCTTCGCGGGGGGAAAAGCTTTTTACGGATGAAAAAATATCTGCGGCGGTGTCCGCGTTCTTTACAAGTCTTTCGATCCAGGTGGTGACAGCGCCGGTCATTCTCTGGCATTCTTTTGGGATACCGGTCTACGGGGTGTTCTTAAATCTAATTGTGATCCCGCTTATGACGTATGTGGTCATATCGGGATTTCTTGGACTAGGTCTGTCTTTTTTATCAGAATCGGTTGGGGGTGCGATGCTTGGAGGCGCGCATTATATTTTGAAATTTTATGAGGTGATATGTAATTGGACAGGGGAGCTTCCGGGGGCAGAGCTGGTGCTGGGGCAGCCGGAAATATGGAAAATTGGGTGTTATTATGGATTGATGATATTCGGAGCAGTTGTTTATGAGAGGGGGATGGAGATTGCGGAAAATAAAAAACATCGCCTGGTGTTATTATGCGCCGCCTGGCTTGCGGCATTTCTTTTCCTGCTCCCATCCCGCCAAACCGGACTCTCCGCCACATTCCTCGACGTAGGCCAGGGCGATGGAATCGTTCTGCGCTCCGAATCCCATACGATCCTGGTAGACTGCGGCAGCAGCCAGCAGAAATCCATCGGAGAGAAGGTTCTGGTGCCGTATCTCAAGAGCCAGGGGGTGACGCGTCTGGATCTTGCGGTCATGACCCACGGGGACCAGGATCATATGAACGGGATCCGGTATCTTCTGGAACACCCGGAATCGGGAATCCGGGTGGGAGGTCTCATGATGCCGGAGGCGGGAAAGGATGAGATCTACGGGAAGATGGCGGAACTTGCGAAAAAGCGGGATATTCCTGTTTTTTATGCCCAAAAGGGAGATATATGGAATAACTTTCCGGGAAAAGGAATGTCCATGGAATGCCTGTCGCCGGATGGCGGAACAGAGTTCACGGACCGGAATGAGGAATCCCTGGTATTCCGCCTGACCTACGGACGTTTTTCCATGCTCCTCACGGGAGATATGGAGACATCTGGGGAGGAAACACTTTTGACTTCCGGCGTTCTGACTCCGGTGACGATCTTAAAAGCCGGACATCACGGTTCCGCCACCTCATCCAGCGAAGAGTTTATAGAAAAACTGTCCCCATCCGTGACGATCCTCTCCTACGGAAGAAAGAACCGGTACGGACATCCTGCGAAGAAAGTCCGGAAGCGGCTTTTAGAACATGGATCAAAGATCTATGAAACAGGCCTTTCCGGCGCTGTCATGGTCCGGACAGATGGAAAGAAACTCAAAATAAAAACGATGCTTCCGCTTGACACAGACTGACCGTGCTTTACATCGGAAGGAAAAGTTTTAATTTCCGCTTACAAGGATTTTACAAAAAGTCCGTTTTGCATTTTACATCGCGTTTCTATAATGCATTTTGTCTGGAGGAAACAAAATGAAAGGATTCTATTTTTCATCGACGCTCATGTGGGACGCCGATGCAGAGACGCTCATGAGGACGGCAGCGAAGAAAGGCGCGGCTTGACCGTATTTCGGATATTTGATAAAATAAGAAAAGTTTTAGATGATCAATACGACAGTTCACGGAGGCGGCTATGCAGATATTAAACCAGGATATTAAGGATAAGACATTTAGGAGAGTCTATTTGCTGTTTGGGGATGAGCCGTTTCTTGTGAACAGTTATAAAAAGCGTCTCCGGGAGGCGATTGCCGGGGATGACACGATGAATTATAATTATTTTGAGGGCAAGGGACCGGACGTGAAGGAGATCATAAGTCTCGCGGACACCATGCCTTTTTTTGCTGAGCGGAGACTTGTGCTGATCGATGGCAGCGGATTTTTTAAGAGCAGTGCGCCGGAGGAGCTTGTGAATTATATCCCGGAGATCCCGGAGTCTACATGTATGGTGTTTGTGGAGAGTGAGGTCGACAAGAGAAATAAGCTCTACAAGAAGGTGAAGGACAACGGGTATGCGGCGGAATTAAAGAAGCAGGACGCGGACCAGCTGATGCGTTGGGCTGCGGGGATCCTTTCGAAGGACGGGAAGAAGATCACGCGCCAGGTCATGGAGTATTTTATGGAGCGGACCGGGGATGATATGGAGAATATCCGGATGGAGCTGGAGAAGCTGATCTGCTATACCATGGGGCGCGAGGTGATCACGAAGGAGGACGTGGAGGTGGTCGGGACGGTCCATGTGACGAACCGGATCTTTGAGATGGTGACGGCGATCGTGGCGGGGAATACGAGGAAGGCGATGGATCTCTATGAGGATCTTCTGACTCTGAAGGAGCCGCCGATGAGGATCATGTTTTTGATCGCGAAGCAGTTTAACCAGCTTCTGCAGGTGAAGGAATTGGCGGGGAAGGGGGCGCAGAAGAGTGAGATCGCGTCCAGGGTGAAGGTACCGCCGTTTGTGGCGGGGAAGCTGATGGCGCAGGCGAGGGCGTTTACGAGGGAGCAGATTCTTTCTTATGTGGAGTTTTGTGTGGAATCGGAGGAGGCTGTGAAAACCGGTCGACTCTCGGATCGGTTGGCGGTGGAGTTGCTGATTGCGAAGAAGTATGAGTAAGGTTGGATCAACTTGGCAAAAGAACGCGCAGGCCTGGCTTCGGATTCGGTTGCTGGTGGATTTCAGGGGCGGTTCCTCTAAGCTTGCAGAAAAATGCTAAGGGCGGAGAAAAGGTGACACAACTCGCTGCGCTCAGACAAGTGTCACCTTTCCTCCAACGCATTTTCCTGCGAGCCAAGAGGAAGCCAGAGCCCCCGCAATCAGGCACCCGGGTCCGAAGCCAGGCCTGCGCTGGGAGTTGGATGGAACTGGGTACATTGACCGGTGCTGGAGATGGATCCGATAAGAAAGATCGAGCAGGAGTCTCCGAACCTGCTGGGTACATTGATCGGTGCTGAGATATAAAAAAGAACCGCTGTTTCTGACACACCTCGGGGTTCTTTCTGAGTTTTGGGTATTTCAAGAAAAAGTAGATATGAAAGTATCTGCT
>ERZ1106951.3930-NODE-3930-length-10303-cov-8.657494_pt1 | contig 10303 bp, 15 predicted proteins | sample MGYA00403676_ERZ1106951 | MGnify/ENA primary metagenome ERZ1106951 (study PRJEB35170, sample SAMEA104062398) | human gut metagenome | biome: human gut; feature: human-associated habitat; material: faeces | place: Denmark | collected 2012-04-23 ...
GATCGGCGGGCTGGCAAGCGCCATCCCCACCTTGTACAGTCTGGCGCTGGATACCTACCAGAGCGGCGGCGAGGAGCTGGTGACCCGGCTGGAGCAGCTGAACGGACAGGAACAGAACGCCCAGAGCTTATATGACCGGCAGCTGCAGGACTACTACACCCAATTGCAGCAGAAGGGCGATGCCTACAACGACGCCTACGCCAAGGACTACGGTCAGTATCAGGAGCACCTGAACCGGCTGGACACCCTGCACGGCTACTACACCGCGCAGGAGCAGGCGCAGATCAGCCAGCGTCAGCAGGCTTTTAATAATGTTATGACCGTGCTGGGCGTCATCGGGGATGTGGTGCAACTGGCCATCAGCGGCACCACTGGTCTGGGCACGCTGGCGGGCAGCCTGCTGAACACCGGGTACAACATCTACTCCGGCAACCGCGCCTACGAGGCCGAGCGCGCCGACACCCAGTGGAGCCAGCAGATGCAGGAGAAGCAGCGTCAGGACGCACTGACCCAGCAGCAGTACGACAACACCGCCAGCGAGCGTGCCTATCAGGACGCGCTGAAGCAGCAGGCCTTCAACAATAACGTGACCAGCCAGAAGCTGAACATCGCCAAGGGCGAGTGGGCGCTGAAGCAGTCCAATGCCCAGCAGAAGGCCGCACAGGCTGCCGGTAAGGCGGCGGCTGCGGGCACAAAGTCCGGCAGCTCCGGCAGCGGCGGAAAGGCCACCGGCAGCAGCGGCTCTGCTTCCGGCGGCAGCCGCAGCACCGTCAGCGCCGGGGTGCCCTACACGGCAGCGCTGCTGCGCAGTCAGGGTAAGAGCGAGGTAGCCATCACCTCTGCCCTGCGGCAGGAGGGCTACACCCCCGCCCAGATCGCAAAGATCCTGCAGGAGATGAATCAATAAAAATCTCCCCGGCAAAGCAGCTACTTTGCCGGGGAGATTTACCTTTATGGTATATTTTGAACCCACTGGACACCCCACCAAATAAAAAATCCGCCGTGAAAACAGCGGACAGTAGTCCCCCCGGTAGACATTCCTGAAGATTGGGACCCGCGGGCTAAGCAACAGCCCACTGGGCTGATTGCTTACGCTGCCGCTGGCGCGTCAGCGCCGCCCTGTTCGAGCCCACCGGGCATCCCACCAAATAAAAAAATCCGCCGTTGCAATGCAACAGCGGATTTTTTGGTGGGGTGCCCAGTGGGACTCGAACCCAAGAAATTACTATCTACCGTTGAAAACTGGCTGCAAAGAGTGTGGTGTAACGTGCATTTTATCCCAATGACATACACACTAAAAAGGGCAAATATCAAGGCTGGAAGGTGACAGTGTGGTAAAAAGTGGGGTACAGATTCAGCCCTCGCCAAGCAGTTTATCAAAAGCAGCGTTCACGGCCTGGGCGATGTTCTCAGCGTCACCGGTGAGGGCATGGCCGTACACGCCGAAAGTGTCCATGTCCTGGCTGTGGCCCACAAGGCCCTTCACTTCACCCGCCGGGAGCGTCTTTGCAACGCTGACGAAGGTGTGGCGCAGCTCATAGGTGGAGATGGGCACAATGCCGTTTGTGCGGCAGTAGGCCCACCACCGCGTGTGATAGTGGTGCTGGTTGTTGATCCTGAACACGCTGCCGGTGTTGCCGGTGATCTTGTGTTGATCCTCCAGCACGGCCCACGCTCTGGCGGAGAGTGCAAAGGAGCGGACGGCGTTCTGGTTCTTGCCTTGCGTCTCCTCGCCAAGCTGGTTGATGGAACGGCAGATATACACCACGCCGCCGTGCACATCTTCCCAGCGCAGGCCCAGCAGCTCACCCGGGCGCAGGCCGGTGAGGACCTGGAACCGATAGGCGTTGATATAGGGGTCGGGCACGCGCTGGCGGTTGAATGTGGTGGTGTCTGAGTTGAACAGCACCGCCAGTTCATCGGGCTGTAATACGTTCTTGCCCTTGTACCGTGCCCCGGCGGGGATCGTCAGTTCTTCCGGTTCGTAGGCTGAAATTTTGCTTTTGCGGCAGTACTTGCAGAATGCCCGCATATCGGCTGCAATGGACTTCAAGGTTTTGCGGCTCTTCCCGGCAGCGTGGGCCAGATTGAGCACGTCTTGCAAATCCTGATCGGTGAGGCGGTCAACCTTCTTTGCGCCGATGACCGGCAGCACCCAGACCCGCCAGCGGCTTTCTAGTGGCCGGTAGTTGTCCGTTGAGGTGGACAGCTCCACCGAACGCAGCCAGAGTGCGCCAATGTCCGCCACACGCGCACCTTTGGCGCAAACGCCGCTGTCTAACCATGCGTCCGCTTTGGCGTTCGCTTCTCGCTGGCCTGCGCGGCCCTGTGTGCTGCTGTAAAAATACCGGCGCTGTCCATCCTTCTGCACAGCAATGCGCCACTGTTTGCCGTTCCAAGTGGCTGTGTTCGTTCGTTTACCCATGTGTGTTATAACCTCCTGAGTATAGCTTGAAAAGCCTGCTCAGAAAGGGTATAATACCAGATGTGAGGGTGGTATTGTCCTTCGTGGGCAAGCTATCTATCAAAAGCCGTTCCCGGTTGCCGCCGGGGGCGGTTTTTCTGTTTTATTGTGCAAATTGTATAGTGCTGTGGTGCTGATCGGGGGAGATCGGCAGCCCCGGCGGGGTCAAAATGCACAAACAAGGGCGTTCCCGGTTGCCGCCGGGGGCGCTCTTTTACTTTTTGTCGGGGTCTGGTTGCTGCTGGTATGCCGGTATCTGCGCCAGCTCTTGCACGCGCTCAACGGCCACGCGCCGCCCCGTGTCGTTCATGGTCTGCATGATATCGCTTACTTTTTGAATGTCGGGGTCTGTGATCTCACCATGGCGGGGAATTGTAGCTGCGTCGTGCAACTGCTGCATGAGCCGCTCTGTTTCTTTGGGGAGCTGCTGCACAAGCTCCTGTGCCAGTTCGCCGTTGTCCTTTGCGAAATCTTCAATCGTGTTGGCGTTCAGTGCTTCTTTGGGCATGAGGTCCAGCCACGACACGCCAAGAGCAGCGGCTATTTTCTGTATAGTCTCCATTTTTGGATTTCGTGCGCCGCGTTCCCAGGATTGCACCATTTGATAGCTGACGCCAAGAGCGGCCGCGAGTTCTTTTTGGGTTATGCCCTTTTCAGATCGAGACCGTTTGATGTTCGTGCCAATGGCGTTTGTTTTGTCCACATATACCACCTCATTTTCAGTATAACATGCAAGGTTGAAAAGAGCAACCATTGGATTGCAAAAAAGATAAAAGAAAAGGCTTGACACAATCGGTAGGTTGTGCTATTCTGTCCATGGGACACAATCAAGAGATTGTGCGGATGAATCACATCACGCCGCACACAGGAGGAACACAACATGAAACAACTGAACATCACTTACGACACCGCAGAGATCGAGAACGGCGAGAAGATCACCGGCGAGACCTGTTACACAGTTGAATTCGCAGACGACCGCGTGGCGGATCGCCTGTTGGATCATGGCACATCTGGCGTTGCCGTCGCTGAGCTGGAAAAGCTGCTGTACGTGGTTGAGCGGTTCAAGGGCCGTCGCTACGTTCCCGGCAGTATCAAGCACTATGAGCTGGTGAAGGAGGGCTGAACAATGAAAGAGACTATTACTGCTGCAGAGCTGGAAGACGCAATGAACGCTGTTTTGAAGCAGGCCCGCAAGATGGAGGATTCCGACGTGTACGAGGAACGTCGCCAGGGCTTCGGTATGGAAAGCGCGTTGACTGCTCTTGCGATTTATCTTAACGCGTAACCCGCCTGATAATGGCCCCCGGCAAGGGCCGAAACGCTCCAGTGTGGAGCGTCGCGGGAGCCAAAAGACCCGTAAACAAACGAAAAGGAGTGGTTTTTACATCATGGCAAAGTCGATTATCCTTGACCGTGTTGCGGTCATTGCAGAGATGGCCCGCCAGGACCTCACCACGGAGGAGCTGAGCCGCAAGGCAGGCGTTGGCCGTTCTGCTATCAGCAAGGCCCGCATTGGTGGAGCGATGTGGCGGACGACCGCCGGGCACATCGCCGACGCTCTGGGCGTTCCGCTGGAGTCGCTCAGGCTGCCACCGCAGGAACAGGAGGTGCACCATGTTGAGCGCCAGCAGTAACACCGCCGTCCCGGTGGCACCGTATGGCCGTTTCCAGCAGATACCCTTCTGGCGGCTGCGTGCCCTGTTCCGGGAGCGCGGACTGTACGACGAAGACGTGGCCGCGCTGACAGGTATCACGGTGCCCACTCTGGGCCGCAGAATGCGCGGCCACATCCCATGGCAGGCGGACGAGATCGCCGCCGTCTGCCGCGTCGTGGGCATTCCTAGGGCAAGCGTGGGGGAGTTCTTTTTCCCTGACCTGCCCGACACAAACGAAAACACCCCGGCGGACTGACCGCCAGGGCGAGAGAACAACAAAAATTTTGGAGGGAAACACCGTGAAGATCATCGAGAATTTTGTCCGCCCTGTTACCGTGGAGCAGCTCAACGGCGAACTGTCCGGCATTGGTGCCCAGCTGATCGACGTTGTGCAGGCAGGCCCCGAAAGCCTGATGCTGTACTTCGACCACGTTGACGGCGCTGCCGACTGCCTGCGCCTGAGCGCCCAGCGCGGCCCGCAGGGCGCGCCGACTCTGGCCGTCGAGTACCTGCCCGCTGAGAATGAGAACGCCCAGCAGGAGCCAGCAGAGGGCGTGCAGGAGACCGACGCAGAGTAAAAACAAAAATCCCCTCCTGACGGCAGATCAGGAGGGGACCACATGGGCGGAACGGGTTACGCACGGGTCAGGAGGAACCCTTCCGCCTCCCAGTATACCACACTTTGGAGGGAAAACGTTATGGATTCTTTGAATTTGAAGCAGAAAATCACGCTGGTGGCCTTTGAGGTCGATTACTACGACCGCAGGGAAGTAAAGCCCCGCACGCTGCACCATGAGCGTGTCGTGCTCAACGGTGGCCGTTTGAACGCGCTGGATCGTCTGGGCATTCGGCCCGCGTCCTGGATCGTGCAGCAGTTTGAGACCCAGGGCTTCGCGGTGCAGCAGGTCAAGAAGGGCCAGAGCATGGACGCGCAGGTGGACCTGACCGCCCTTTGGAGTAAGACCGCAGCGGAAAAGGCACTGCACCGCCTGGGAGCGAACGTTGCCCAGATCGTCAGCGGGGGAGGGCAGCACGCATGAAAAACTATCAGGAGGTCCCCGGTTGGGGTCGTCCGGTGTTCATCCGCAAGGGCAGCAGTTTTGACTGCGTTGTGTGCATGACTCTGGGCGCGGTGCTGGTTACGGTGCCGCCAGATATGAGCCGCTGCCAAGCTATCAAAAAGGCTCTGACGCTGGCAGCAGCGGCCGACCGCGATTACAGGGCGAAAGCCACCAAAGAAGGGAGCGAGGCAGAATGACCCCAGTACATACCTATGTGCAGCCGGATTTCTGCGCGGTTATGCCCGACGACAGCATGACCGGCGCAGGCATTTACAGCGGCGACCTTGTTTGTTTTGTTGCCTGTGACCATGTGGCGAGTGGAAAGATCGCTGCTGTTTGCATTGGGGATGCTCTTGTTGTTCGCCGCGTCAATAACGCCGGGTCCTGCCTTGCTCTCACCCCTGAAAACCCGGCGTACTCCTCCACAATCGTTGACGGATCCGCTGAGAATGTGGAGCTTCTGGGCCGACTGGTGGAGGCACGGCACATCCTTGACGAGGACGCAGCCGCCGATATGCCGCCCTGAGCGGCTTTTGTCCGACTACATACACCGCATAAACAGGAGAAAAAGATGCAGGTTTTTCACTTATTCACAGCAGACGTGCGCGGGGATCGCTGGAACACGGTGTACCCCCGCGCCGTCGAGATCAACACACTGGCGCAGCTCCAGCAGGCCGCGCAGTACGACCATGTGGGGGCGGCGTTCAAGGACAATCGCCGCCAGAACGAGGGCTTTTTGTGGGCTGATTGCCTGATTGCCGACGTAGACAACGCCGCCGGTGATGTGGTAGAGCCCGCCCAGATCGTGGACGACCTGCCCGACGTGCAGCACTATATCCTGTTCAGCCGTCACCACCTGTTGGCGAAAGGCACGGCCCCGGCGGTGCCCCGGTTCCATGTGTTGTTTCCCATTGATCGCACTGAAGACCGGGAGCAGCTGGAAGGGCTGAAGCGGGCCCTGTGCAGCCGCTTTCCGTACTATGATGGTGCGTGTGTGGACGGCGCACGGTTCTTCTTTGGCACTGAGCAGCCCCAGGGCGAGGCCGTGGACGGCCTTTTTACTCTGGACGAGATGCTAGACCCTGAGACCGAAGCAACGCCAGAGGAGCACGCAGCGGTCTCCGTGGAGGTTATCCCGCAGGGCAGCCGAAACCACACCCTGAGCGCCTACGCACTGAAAGTGCTCAAGGCCAAGGGCGCGGACGATGGCACGGCCCGCCAGCTATTCGACGCAAAGGCCGCGCAGTGCGTGCCGCCGCTGGACGACGACGAGCTAGAAACCATCTGGCGGGCTGCTGTGAGGGCCTACAAGGCTAAAGTAGCCAGTAGGGCCGATTATCTGGATCCGACAGCCTACGCGCTGCAGGGCCTTCAGGAGGGCAGCACAGACGCGGCAGGCCTACGACCCTCCGACTACTCGAACCTTGCCCAGGCGCGTATCTTCGAGCGCCGCAACGCAGGCGAGGTGCTGTATAATGCCGGTCTGGGCTGGCTGGTCTGGGATGAAAGCAAGTTCACCGCCGATGAGTCGGCAGCGCACCGCCGGTTCCATGCCCTGACTGACGCGCAGATCGTACAGGCCCGCGAGGAGGTCAAGGCAGCAGCCGCCGCCGGGATCGAGGACAGCAGCAACGCCAAGGCAAAGCAGGATGCCGCCAAGGCGTTTGCAAAGTTCGTCATTGCCCAGCGCTCTGGTGCTGCGATTCGGGCCACACTGGGCGAGGCACAGCACCTTTGCGACGCGCCCACGGAGAAGTTGGACAGCAATGCGTTTTTGCTGAACTGCCCTGGCTGCACCGTGGATCTCAAGACCGGCAAGGCACGACCGAATGACCCGGCGGACAAGTGCACCAAGGCGTGCGCGGTGGACCCGGGCAGCACGGGCGCGCCCCTCTGGCTGGACTTTGTGCGGCGCTTCACCTGTGGCGATGCTGCGCTGGCGGAGTACCTCCAGAGGGTAGCGGGCGCTGCTGCAGTCGGGCACGTCTACCAAGAACAGCTCATCATTGCATACGGCAGCGGTGGTAATGGCAAATCGACCTTTTTCAATGTGCTGGCGCGTGTTCTGGGTAGCTATGCGGGCACTCTGAGCGCCGACGCGTTGACGGCGAACCCGAACCGGAACAAGCTGCCCGAACTGGCAGAGCTGCGCGGCAAGCGGCTTGTGCTGGCCGCAGAACTCGAGGAGGGCACGCGACTTGATGTTTCCATGCTCAAGCGCCTGTGCAGTACGGACGCTGTGCACGCTGAACCGAAGTACAAGCAGCCGTTCGAGTTCATCCCGTCGCACACCTGCGTCCTTTTCACAAACTTCTTGCCCAAGGTGGGCAGCTCTGATGCTGGCACATGGTCGCGCCTGGTCGTCGTGCCGTGCCGCGCGAAGTTCCGCAACGAAGCGGGCGAGGTCAAGGACTACGCTGGGCACCTGTTCGACCATGCAGGCGGCGCGGTGTTGTCCTGGATCATCGAGGGCGCGCGCCGGTTCATCGCGGCAGATTTCAAGTTGGACCCGCCGCCCTGCGTCCGCGAGGCGGTGGAGGAGTACAAGGCCGACAATGATTGGCTAGCCCACTTCCTGGAGGACTGCTGCGAGATCGGCAAGGATTACAGAGCGCCCGCCGGGCAGCTGCTGAGTGTGTACAGGGGATGGAGCCAGACAGCCCACGAATTCACCCGCAGACAGGATGAATTTAAGTTCGCACTCGAAGAACGCGGCTTTTTCAGAAAAAGAGTGACAAACGGTATTTTCTATTTCGGCTTGAAGCTGAACAAGGATTATTTTTAAACCGTGATTTTGCCGAAAATGTAATACATGAAAGACAATTCGGAAACTTTTAAAATAAAAAAAGTAGTGTTCTTTAAGGAGTTTTACAAACTGTCGTACACGTGCTGCATATAAAACGACATAACGTCACTTTTTACAATTTGTGAAACTGACCCTGACCGCCGCGCGCCCACTGGCGCAGGGTGCCAGAGCTGGCCCCGCCCAGCGCGGCAGACAGGGGAGAAGAGGGCGGCAGAGACCGCCCCGAAAGGAGTGTTTTATGGTACCTTCACGCTTTATCGACCAGGACGTTGAGGTGTTTGTGGAGATCTTCGCGGTGCCCACCAAGGGCGAGCTTTTCGACTTCAGCGTGCAGCGGCGTTTTGAGGTCACGGAGCAATGGTTTGGTGAGATGTCCGCCATGCCGGTGTGCCCGGATCGGAACCATTATGGCACGGCGTTTGCTCCCTCAGACGTTGCGGTGCTGCTGCTGCAGGCTGGAGTGCTCCAGATCCCTGAGCGTCGCAGTTGGTGTGTGCAGTACGCTGGAAGCGGCCAGTATTTCGACAGCAGCAGAGATGCACTCGCATATTGCCGGAAGCGCTGGCCCGCTGAAATGGCGAGGTTTACCAAACGTTTGCACCTGGGTGCGTCGCTGGATATTTCGCCCTCCAGAGCGGCAGCGTTTGAAGAGAACAAGGCAAAGCTCCAGCCCTGGAAGGATCGGGCTGACGCTCTGGCGGAGCAGATCCGGAACAACAACGCCGCCCCGACGGATGGCTGAACATCTGACAAGTTACCATATTTTACCGTGAAAGAGGTGAGTGTTTCTGTTATCAGCAAAACAGCGTCGAGCACTGGCGGCTGTGCTTTCCAGCCCCTCCCGTGCCGCCGCGGCCCGTGCCTGTGGCATGAGTGAAAGCACCCTGTACAAGCTGGAGCACCAGAACGAGGAATACGCCGCAGCTCTTTTCGCCGGGCGTGATGCCCAGATGCAGGAGGCAGTGCAAAGCCTGAGCGCCTGCACCGGTGCTGCTGTGGAGACTCTGCGAAAGATCGTGGACAACCCCAGTGCATCGGATATCAACAAGATTGCTGCCGCGCGGGCGCTGCTGGAATTCGCTCTGCGCTTCTCCGACAGCGCAGGCGGCGCAACGGTGCCCACTGTGGTACTGATCGATGACGTGCCCCGTGTGGCCCCGCAGGGGATCCTGGGCGCAGGTAGCGAGAACAACGAACAGGAAGGAGATGTGAACGGATGACACCAAGCGCAAAGAACTTTCCCATCATCGAACGTGTGGATGAACCGGATCTGACGCAGCCAAGTTTCTGGACGGCCCAGCGTTACCCGACGACCGACGAGCAGTTTCCGCTTGTGCAGATCGTGCAGGTGCGCGCCCCCTATGGCGTTGTGACCGCCTGGCAGGTCTGGGCAGGCCTTGGAAAGTGGGCTTTCCATACTGAGGTCGAGGCTCTGAATTTTGCCGCCAAACGCTTTGGCGTAGGTCCTTACGCCAACAAGAACACAGATAAATGAAAGAATGAGAGGTACAGACCATGAACCAGAATGCAAACTTTATCGACGATGCCCGCCAGATCGTGCGGGATTACTTCGAGCAGCGCGTGCACTATGAGAGGATTATGGAACGCGCAGCAGCTGGCCGACGCTCTGGCGCATACACGGAGGACTACGAGCGCGGCGTGCGGATCGACTGCGAAAACGCTATGATTAACCTCCGTACCGTTGCTACTGCCCGTCTGGGCCAGCTTGAGCAGGAGTTTAAGGAGGATCTGTTGAAGCGTACCGCGCCCAATGGTGCAGAGCTTGATAGTGCAGATTTTCGCCTGCTGAGTAGCGGCCTTCCCATGAGCACCGCCGAGTTTTCCGCGCTGTGTGAGCGCAACGCCAGCAATGAAACGGTGCTGCGCGCTGCTGGCAGCTATGCAGCCCAGCACGACATGATCCCCTATTTCCGCCAGTACTACCGCACGCCCACCGAGCGCGTGGACGCATTCAGCCACATCATCAAGACTGCCCGCGTCGCTCTGGACGCTCAGCGCCAGTACTGCAGCGCCCTGGACCCCAAGCACTGGGCCTGCGTCACTGGCGACGATGCTAAAGTGATCGGCCCTAGCGCTGATTACTACAAGGGCAAGACCGGCAGCAGCTCCACCACATGGAGCGCTCGGGACAGCACCATTAACGGCGTCGTCTGAGCCCTGAAAACCCCGATTTTTGCCCAAGTGTGGTAAAAAGTGGGGTATAAACAAGAAAAAGCACCTAAAAACTTTCGTTCCTAGGTGCTTTTTGGTGGGGTGCCCAGTGGGACTCGAACCCACGGTCTCCAGATCCACAATC
>ERZ1106951.3943-NODE-3943-length-10272-cov-4.123128_pt1 | contig 10272 bp, 9 predicted proteins | sample MGYA00403676_ERZ1106951 | MGnify/ENA primary metagenome ERZ1106951 (study PRJEB35170, sample SAMEA104062398) | human gut metagenome | biome: human gut; feature: human-associated habitat; material: faeces | place: Denmark | collected 2012-04-23 ...
CATGGAATTTGCACTGGAGAAGGAACTGATGATGATCGGCAGGCTGCTGATCGCAGGATTATGCGGCGGCGTGATTGGACATGAAAGGGAGAACCGGCGGAAACCGGCGGGTGTCCGGACCCATACGGTAGTCGGTGTGGCGTCGGCATTGATGATGCTGATCTCCAAGTATGGCTTCAATGATGTGCTGAATGAGTATACGAAGCTGGACCCGTCACGAGTGGCGGCTGGAGTGGTTACAGCGATTGGTTTCTTAGGTTCGGGCATGATTATCGCAAGAAATAAGAGTGTCAGCGGTATCACCACATCGGCAGGAATCTGGGCTACTGTAGGTGTCGGATTGGCAGTTGGCTCTGGGATGATCTATCTGGGGATTGCAACTTCTGTGATCGTAGTGTTAGTGGAGATGTTTTTAGGACGGGGAGGTATCATGGGGCTGCACCGGGAGGCGATGTCTGCGGTGAACGTGGAGATCTCCGGTGGACAGAAGGAGCTTCTGGAATTGAAGGCGTGTATCGGGGAAATGGGATTTCATATCCGCAGCATCGAATTTTCCCAAAAGGAAAAGGGAATCGTCAAGGCAAGCATTATCCTTGGTGTTCCAAAACAGAAGAATATTGCGGAGCTGTTGGAATTGAAGCAGCCGTGGATCACCGGACTGGAAGTGAAAGGGAAGCTGCTACTGTAAATATCAAGTGGCATCTAACAAGGTTCGGAGTGTGGTGGCAACCCTGCAAGTATAAAAGAATTGAGGCACTTGAACATATCGTTGCTTATGAGAACCGCCCGCAGGTTAAACCCGCGGGCGGAAATTGTTTCACAAGTCTGTACTTTCTGAAATAAAGGAATCCATGTACTGGATATAAGTATCTTTTGTAAAGATGGGGTGGTAGTTTTCTACTACCTCTTTTGCTTTTTCTGCGCCATTTTTCAGCAGGCGGTAAGCGGAAAGAGCAAAGATTTTTGCGGTGACTACATAAGCCAGTTCATCGTCCACAATGTCAAAGTCTACGGAGTGAAGTCCGCTTACTTTTCCACCGGTGTTGAAGGTGAGAACCGGCTGGATGTGCTGGACGTCACCAACGTCGGTGGAGCCGCCGCTGTGGGCGGTAGTATCCTGTTTTACTACTTCGTAGTCTTTTTTGCTGGACTGGGAGGCAATCTGGGCGGCGGCCAGGACTTCCTCATTAGCCTTGGCACTTAAAGCCGGCAGATAGCCAGGCATTGTGGTGATCTGGCACTGGGCGCCAATGGCATAGGCGCCGGATCTGAAGGCCCGGTCAGTCTTGGCTGCGGCATCTGCGATGGCGTCTTTATTGGCTGCGCGTACCAGGGTCTCGATGACCACCTCATCTGGAACGACATTGACTAAGTTTCCGCCTTTGGTGATGATCGGATGGATGCGGACATGGTCATTGTCACGGAAGGTTTCACGCTGGTAAGCCAGGGCGGAAAGTCCGAGGGAGGCGGCATTTAAGGCATTGACGCCTAAGTGCGGCGCACCTGCGGCATGGGCAGCAACACCCTTGTAACGGATTACCTTGGAGACGAAGCCGTTGTTGGAGTTGGAACCGACGCTGATATCTTTGTCACCGGTATGGTGGACGATATCTAAGTCGATGTCGTCAAAAGCGCCGATGCGGATCAGTTCGCATTTACCGCCGCCGTATTTGATCTTTCCCTCGTCGGTCAGTTTGTTCTTGAACTCGATCTCACCATATTCTTCAGCAGGAACGGCGAAAAGGACTACCTGGCCGTCCAGTTTTTCTTTTACTTCTGGGTTCGTCAGGGCAATGGCGGCACCGATGACTCCGGCTAACTGGGCGTGATGTCCACAGCAGTGGGCTCCCTGGGTTTCCGGGTTTGCGTATTTGTGCTCCGGGATGCGGAGGGCGTCTAATTCGCCGATGAGGGCAAGGCTGACGTTATCCTTCTTTTCTTCATTTAAGTAGGCTTTCACGCCGGTAACTGCCAGATGCTCTTTGGTTGGCAGACCAAGATCTTTCATGAAATTCGCGAATTTTTCGGCAGTTCGGAATTCTTTATAGCCAAGCTCCGCGTGGGTGTAAATGTCTTTGGCGAAGTCGATGATCTGATCCCGATGGGCGTCAATGATATTGATGATCTTCTGTTCAGTTTCGTCTAAAATGATTGGTGTTTCATTCTGTGCCATATGCAGGTCTCCTTTATTTTGCAAATAATTGTAACTATTCAGTACCTTCATAGTTACGAGCAAAAATCCATTCCAGATCAGCTTCGCTGATGGGATTTTTGCTTTCTAGCCTATGTGTTCTTACGGTCAGCGCAGCATGTGCGCAGACCTACTGAATAGTTACAAATAATTCATCAGGAACATACCATAAACCGTTGTTGTTCTTGTCTAAGTATTCTTTAAATGCATCAGAGTGGTAAGCCGCCACAATGTCTTTTGCCCACTGAGCGTCCTTATTTTCCTCTTTCACGACAACCTGAAGCAGTAAGTGCGGTAAGATATCTTCCTGCAGCAGTGCGGTAGAAGCGTCCATTCCTGCGTTGTATACGATACTTCCTGTGATAACTGCATAGTCAAAATCATCTAGTACGCCAGGGATGTTGGTGGAACTCATTTCTGTAAATTCGATGTTATAAGGATTCTCTGCAATATCATCCTGGGTCACAGTGGAAAGCTCCACATCCGGATTCAGGGTGATCCATCCGGCTTTCTGAAGCAGGGCATAAGCTCTTGCAGTGTTGGCAGCATCGTTTGGTACGGCTACCTTGGCTCCATCATGGATGTTGTCAAGAGAGGTTTCGGTTGCGGAAAAGATCGCTGCCGGAACGGTTGGAATTGGGGAGATCGGTACCAGGTCGCCGTTCTGGGCCTGGTTAAAGTTCTCCGCATAAGCGGTATGCTGCTCCACGTTAAAATCGATCTCTCCCTCATTTAATGCCAGATCATTCTGCAGAAGATCGGAGAAATCCACTTCGGTGAAGGTGTAGCCCTGCTCTTCCAGGATCGGCTTGATGGCGTCCTCGAAAAGAACGGTGTATGGGCCTGCGGCCTTGCCGTATTTTAATTCCTTTTTCTCGGAAGTGGTGTCATTGGCAGCTGTGGTGGTATCTGCGGCTGCGGAAGTGGAGGTGCTGGAGGCGTTACCGGAGCAGGCGGTTAAAAGTCCGGTGGTCAGTACTAAGGATGCTGCTAAGGTGGTTCTTACATAGGCTTTGAAATTTTTCATAATCGTTGTCTCCTTTTTGTGTTATTTTTTATTGGTGTGTTCTGCGCTTCTGTGACAGCAGATTTCCTAAACTCTGGATCAGCCATACAAAAGCGATCAGGATGAAAACGGTGGAAAACATCAGCGGGAAGTTAAAGGTCTGGTATCCATAGGTCAAAGCGATGTTTCCGATACCGCCGCCTCCGATGTAACCGGCCATTGCGGTGGCTCCGATCAGTGCGATGGTTCCGGTGGTCAGCGCCAGGATGATGGAAGCAAATGCCTCCGGCAGTACGAAATGAATGACGATCTGGAGTGTATTGGCCCCCATGGCCTGCGCCGCCTCGATGATTCCGGCATTGACGTCAAGCAGGGAGTTTTCCAGCAGTCTTGCTAAAAATGGGGCGGTGTAGATCACCAGTGGAACGATGGCTGCCTTGGTTCCGATGCGGGTTCCTACGATGAATTTGGTTACTGGCATCACGCATACCAGAAGAATGATAAATGGGGTACTGCGGACCACGTTGATAAATCCATTTAAGATGGTGTAAAGGATCCGGTTTTCTTTTAAGCCCCCCTTGCGGGTAAGCCAGAGGACGATGGCGATGAGAAATCCAACCACTGATCCAATGATCAGGGAAAATCCCACCATATAGAGGGTTTCCCATCCGGCTTTCACTAATTTGTCTGTGGAAATTCCTAAATACTGTTCGATCATGGTAAGGTTACCTCCCTGTATTCTTCCTTGGATTCAAGGATATATTGTTCTGCTTTCTCGATTTCTTCATCGGTTCCGATGAAAAGGACTAACATGATGCCGACCACGATTCCCTGGATCACATTGATGGTGGAGTAGAGGATATTGGTCTCTACTTCAAATTTCCGGTTGATCTCCCAGAGCAGTGGTTCGGTGCTGTCGGTATTTTCCAGTTTAATGCGGAGAAGGCGGCTGTTTCTGGTCTCTCTCCGGATGCTTTCGACTAACGGTTCCGGGATCACATCCCGGATCAGGTTGCCCACAAACCGTCTGGCGATGTCCGACCGGGGATCGGAAAATACCTGGATGACCGATCCGGTCTCGACCACCTGTCCGTAATCCATGACTGCCACCTTGTTACAGATCTTCTGGATCACGTTCATTTCATGAGTGATGATGACGATGGTGATGTGAAGCATTTCATTGATTTTTTTCAATAGTTCCAGGATAGAATCGGTGGTTTTCGGATCCAGGGCGCTGGTGGCTTCATCGCATAGCAGAATCGAAGGATTATTGGCCAGAGCTCTTGCGATGCCTACGCGCTGTTTCTGACCGCCGGAAAGCTGTCCGGGATAGGAGTATTTCTTATCAGACAGTTCTACGAAATCCAGAAGCTCGGTGACCCGTTTCTCGATGTCCTTTTTCGATACGCCATTTAATTTCAGCGCGATGGCCACGTTATCGTAAATGGTCTTGGATTCCAACAGGTTGAACTGCTGGAAGATCATGCCGATTCCTTTCCGCAGATTTCGCAGTTCCTTCTGTTTTAAGGTACCGATGTCTTTTCCTTCCACCCAGACGTTACCGGAAGTTGGGGTTTCCAGGGCGTTTACCATGCGGATCAGCGTGGATTTTCCGGCTCCGCTGTAGCCGATCACTCCGTAAATGTCTCCTTTCTCGATCTCGAAGGACACATCTTTCAGAGCATCGAACGGGCCGTTTTTGGTTTGGAAGGTTTTGCTTACGTGTTCAAATCGAATCATGGACGGGTCTCCTTTTCTGGAATTATAAATAACTGTTCGGTAGGTCTGCGCACTTGCTGCGCTGACCGTAAGAAAACTTGGGCTAGCAGGCAAAAATCCCATCGACGAAGTCGATCTGGAATGGATTTTTGCGTGTAACTGTGAAGGAACTGAACAGTTACGCATAAAAAAAGAGGTCTGGTGTTGTCCAGACCTCTCAAAAACTGACTATATAGGGGTATCTATACATGTGTATCGTGATAGAGAAACTCACGAGGATACAACCCAGCCATTCGTCTGCACAACAAAAGAAAGCGTATGGTTACAACAACAACACATACACTCCATACAACAACACATAGCAGACAGAACGGTGTAGATCGTATTCATGGTGGTTTCTCCTCCTTTCTTATAAAGCTGGCAACTGCCTGTGGAGTGGCAGTTTTTAATTCCTACTGTTTTAGTAGGTGATGTTGGTGTTAATTATACGCAGGAAAATTCATTTGTCAATCTTTTTTCAAAAATTTTTGCAATTTGGCTGGATTTTGACTGGAAATAGGGGGAAAGTGGGCTCGGTTTGTATTTCTTTTCATAATACTTGATGTTTTTTTAACTATTCTTGAGCGGCGGCGTCCCAGGCATTAAAATAGTAACCAGATGAAATGAGAAAGTGAAAGCAAAGAGAGGGGATTTTCTGTATGACCGTTCATGTAATTGATGAGGCAAACCGCTGCTTAAACTGTAAAAAACCGATGTGCCGTCAGGGATGTCCGATCCAGACACCGATCCCGATGATGATCAAGGCATTTAAAGAGGGAAACTTAAATGAAGCCGGGGAGATGTTATTTTCCAATAACCCCATGTCCATGATCTGTTCTCTGGTATGTAATCATGAGAAACAGTGTGAGGGTCATTGCGTGCTGGGAAGGAAAGGGGAGCCGGTGCATATCAGCAGTATCGAAAACTATGTGTCTGATACATATTTTGATAAAATGAAGATTGAATGTGCACCATCTAACGGGAAAAAAGTGGCAGTCATCGGCGCGGGGCCTGCGGGAATCACCATCGCGATCATGCTGACAAAAAAAGGCTATGAGGTGACGATCTTTGATGCCCGTGATAAGATCGGCGGTGTGTTACAGTACGGAATTCCGGATTTCCGTCTGCCCAAGACCATTCTGGAGCGTTATAAGAAGAAATTAAGAGAGATCGGAATCAAGATCCGTCCCAATACCACTATCGGCGGCGCGCTGGAGATCAAAGATCTGTTCCGTGATGGTTATGAGAGCATTTTCATTGGTACCGGCGTGTGGAGACCGAAGAAGCTGGGCATCAAGGGTGAGTCTTTAGGAAATGTCCACTTTGCCATTGATTACCTGGCAAACCCGGATTCCTATGAATTAGGCGATACGGTTGCCATCATCGGTATGGGAAATTCCGCCATGGACGTGGCAAGAACCGCTCTGAGAAAGGGAGCAAGAAACGTAACGCTGTATGCCCGCGGTTTAAAGAGCCAGGCAAGCGCAGAGGAGATCGCTTATGCAAAAGTGGACGGTGCGGTATTGTCCTTTGGTATGCAGCCGGTGGAAATCACCGATGATGGCCCGGTGTTCCAGAAGGTATTATTTGACGAGGAAGGCAACCGCACCGGTGTGGATGAGACTCCGATCCAGGTTCACGCCGACAGTACCATCGTGTCCGTCAGCCAGGGACCGAAGGATAAGTTAGTCAACACCACAGAAGGGTTAAAGGCGTCTGCCAATGGTCTTTTAGTGACGAACCAGTTTGGTGAGACCACTCATCCGGGCATTTTCGCCGCAGGAGATGTGGTTCTGGGCGCCAAGACGGTGGTAGAGGCAACTGCTTACGCAAAGGTGGTAGCAGACGCCATGGACCAGTATATGCAGGGAACCTTAGAAGAGAGGCTTCCAGAGTGATTGACATAACCGTACGGAAACAAACTTAATAAAAATAAAAAAACAGCCAAAAATCTTAAAAAAATAAGGTTTTTGGCTTGTTTTATTAAGAATTGTCATAGTTTTTCAAAGTATTTATTTTTCTTTTCCAAAGTGCTATTCTCAGCTTAGAAACAGAAACTGGGAGGACAAGATTATGATGACAAGAAGAGAATCCGATTCTATCGGAACCATGGATGTACCAGAGAAAGCCTACTATGGAGTGCAGACGCTCCGTGCGAAAAATAATTTCAAGATCACAGGAAGACCCCTTCACCCGGAGTTTATCAAAAACCTGGCAAGAATCAAAAAAGCAGCGGCTTACACGAATATGGCTGCCCATGTACTGGATGAAGAGAAAGGCAATGCCATTGTGAAAGCCTGCGACGAGATCATTGCCGGAAAGCTCCATAATCAGTTTATCGTGGATGCCATCCAGGGCGGCGCGGGAACCTCTGCCAATATGAACGCCAACGAGGTCATCGCCAACCGTGCCATCGAGATCTTAGGGGGCCAAAAGGGTGATTATTCTATCGTTCATCCCAATGACCATGTCAACATGGCCCAGTCCACCAACGATGTGATCCCCTGTGCGGGAAAACTGACCATTTTAAACCTGCTTCCGGGTTTTGTGGCAGAGTTAGAGCGGCTTCACAAAGCGTTGAGAGATAAGTCCATCGAGTTCGATGACGTGGTGAAAATGGGAAGAACCCAGCTTCAGGACGCGGTTCCGATCCGTCTGGGACAGTCTTTTGGGGCTTATGCGGCAGTGATCGAGCGGGATATCCAGAGGATCAAAAATCTGGAAGAAGAGCTGAAGATACTAAATATCGGTGCAACGGCAGTGGGAACCGCCATCAATGTGAATCCGGTGTATTTGTTCCACATCATCCACAACATCAACCTGGTCTGTGGTACGGACTGTTCCCAGGCGGAGAATTTATTTGACGCTACCCAGAACCTGGACGGATTTGTACATACCTCCGCCACCTTAAAGGTCTGCGCCGTGAATTTATCTAAGATCTGTAATGACCTGCGCCTCTTATCCAGCGGTCCACGAGCCGGACTTGGTGAGATCAACCTGCCGCCGAAACAGAACGGTTCCTCCATCATGCCAGGCAAGATCAACCCGGTGATCCCGGAGGTAGTCTCCCAGGTGGCTTACAATGTGATCGGCAATGATGTGACCGTCACCATGGCAGCAGAAGCCGGACAGATGGAGTTAAATGCTTTCGAGCCCGTGATCTTCTATAAGATCTTCGAGTCCATCGACACCTTAAAAGGCGCTGTAGAGACCCTGATCGACAACTGCATCACCGGCATTACCGCCAACCGGGAACACTGCAAAGCCCTGGTGGAGTCCAGCGCCGCCTTAGCTACCGCCCTCTGTCCGGCGCTTGGCTACAAAAAATCCGCTGAGATTGCCAAAAAGTGCATGAAAACCGGTATTCCGGTCCGCCAGATCGTGTTAGACGAACATCTCCTGACCGAGCAGGAACTGGATCAATATCTGGATCTGATGGATATGACCCAGCCGGGTCATCAGGTGGAGTATCATATGAATTTTAAGAGCTGATGAAGCGCATGCCTGTCGACAGGCCCTTTCCCAGATGTCAGAGAAGAACTACGAAGCGTATTTCAAGCAGGTGGGGCTAATGAAGATCATGAAATATGTCATCGCCTGCAATAAAAAGTCTTGCAAAGTCCTGTTAGAAGTAAATTGCAAGAACCAATAATCAATGCTATAATAAAAAATACTCTATACGGATAACTGCCAGGCAGATAAGCGAGAAAAAGAGCGGATGTGTTTGGCAGTTATTATTTTCTTATGAGGATCAATCAAAATTGGGAGGTAATCAAGAAATGAATAAAGAAGTATTTCAGTATGTAGACCACACCTTATTAGCGCAGGACAGCACCTGGGCACAGATCAAGGAGATCTGTGATGACGCCATCGCTTACGGTACAGCCAGTGTGTGCATTCCACCGTCTTTTGTAAAACGTGCAAAAGAGTATGTTGGGGATAAGATGGCGGTTTGTACCGTGATCGGTTTCCCGAATGGTTACAACACAACCGCTGTAAAAGTATTTGAGACCAAAGATGCCATTGCCAATGGCGCAGACGAGATCGACATGGTCATCAACATCGGTGATTTAAAAGACAAGGAATACGATAAAGTTGAGGACGAGATCCGCCAGTTAAAAGAGGCCTGTGGTGATCATATCCTGAAAGTCATCATCGAGACCTGTCTGTTGACAGACGAGGAGAAGATCAAGATGTGCGAGCTGGTGACCAGGGCAGGCGCTGATTTTATCAAGACTTCTACCGGATTTTCCAAGGCAGGCGCTACGTTTGAGGATATTAAATTATTCTCTGAACACATCGGTGAGAGTGTGCGGATGAAAGCAGCAGGCGGAATCAAGTCCTTCGAGGATGCAGAGGAATTCTTACGTCTGGGCGCAAAGCGCCTGGGTACCAGCCGGATCGTAAAACTGGCAAAAGCAGAGAAGGAGAAGCTGAATGGAAATAAAGACACTGATACAGACAGCTATTGATGCACTGCCCAATTCCTACGTGCCATATTCCCATTTTCACGTAGCTGCAGCGCTTCTGTGCAAGGACGGAACTGTGTATACAGGAAACAATATTGAAAATGCGTCCTACACCCCGACAGTCTGCGCAGAGCGGTGCGCCTTTTTTAAGGCGGTTGGTGATGGAAAACGGGAGTTTGAAGCTATCGTGATCTGCGGCGGGTTACATGGCGTGATCACCGATTACTGTCCGCCATGCGGCGTGTGCCGTCAGGTGATGCGGGAATTCTGTGCGCCAGACAATTTTAAGATCTATCTTGCAAAGAGCCCGGAGGACTACCGGGAATTTACCTTGGAACAGATTCTGCCTATGGGATTTGGACCGGAAAATCTGGAGGTGAATTAGCTTTATGAGAATGTATGATCTGATCGAGAAAAAGAAACATGGCCATGCACTGACGAAAGAAGAAATTTCCTACATGGTGACAGGCTTTGTGAATGGTGAGATCCCGGACTACCAGATGTCTGCTATGCTGATGGCAATCTATTTTCAGGGCATGAATGACGAGGAGACTACAGAGCTGACACTTGCCATGGCACATTCCGGCGATATGGTGGATCTGTCTCCGATCAAAGGTGTGAAAGCCGATAAGCACAGCACCGGCGGTGTTGGTGATAAGACCACCCTGATCATTGGGCCCATTGTGGCGTCTTTCGGTGTAAAAGTAGCGAAGATGAGTGGACGGGGCCTTGGACATACCGGCGGAACTGTGGATAAGATGGAGAGTATCCCAGGGCTTCAGACCAGCATTGAGCGGGATGAGTTCTTCGATATTGTAAACAAGTACGGGATCGCGGTGATCGGACAG
>ERZ1106951.3946-NODE-3946-length-10263-cov-4.809169_pt1 | contig 10263 bp, 7 predicted proteins | sample MGYA00403676_ERZ1106951 | MGnify/ENA primary metagenome ERZ1106951 (study PRJEB35170, sample SAMEA104062398) | human gut metagenome | biome: human gut; feature: human-associated habitat; material: faeces | place: Denmark | collected 2012-04-23 ...
CTCGAATCCGCATCCTACGCGATTGGTATAGTTATTTACGAAACGCTGTACTAGAATGAATTTTGGCTATGTTACTGAGAACGGAGTGAACAGTAACAATTTTAATTGACGCCCAGTTTCTCCAGTTCTGCTGCTGCCTGTTTAAAAGATTTAAACTGAATTGCATGGATTCCCTGTTTTCTGGCTGCCTCACAGTTCTCCGCTCTGTCATCCAGAAATACGGATTTCTCCGGGTCAAGATGGCAGCGTCCGAGCAGGGTTTTGTAAATTTCCGGTTCCGGTTTGATCTGCTTCACCTGACAGGAGAACACTGCTCCGTCTACATATTTAAGAAACGTAAGTTTATCCTCCGTTCTCTCCAGTGTGTCAGTTGCATAATTGGAAAGAATATAAACATGATATCCTTTATCTTTCAGATATCTCACCCAGGTTTCCGCATAATCTGTTTTCTCAATTGTCTCGTCAGAACGGCGCATTACCTCCCGGATATCCTTTTCGTACTCCGGTGCAGCTTTTACCATCTGATCTACATAATATTGCTCAGTCTCGCTGCTTCTGTCTCTCTCATTCCAGGTATTGCTCTGAAATACCACTTCCGCAATTTTATCACGCTCTTCCTTCGGAAAACCAAAACTGTCCAGATAGGTCTCCCAGTCATATTTTACAAGAACCTGTCCAACGTCAAAAATAATATTCTCCATATCCGAATCCACCACCTTTTTATTCCTGTTCAGTAATTTATAAACCATCCATATTGCATAAGCCATGATGGGAACCATGATCGCCACTGCAAGCGAGGCTTTAAAATAGACCTGCGAATCTTCTCCATTCCCGAATGCAAAAATCATCGGCATACAACATGCAAGAAGCAGGATTATGATTGCGATCCATGCCCCGATTTTTTTTATCTTATTATTATCTTTTTTCATAAGCCTCCAGTTATATAAAAGACACGCCGGAGAAATTCCCCGGCGTATAGTCTTATTTACCGTCTGCCGATCAGACAGGTAAATTTATCTTTATTATTTATTTCTGTAGATGATATCGTCACGTCCCGGGCCATTGGAGATCATAGTAATCGGGAATCCGATATGTTTCTCAACGAACTCAACATACTTTCTGCAGTTCTCCGGCAGATCTTCATATTTTTTGATTCCGCGGATGTCGCATTTCCATCCCGGCAGAGTCTCCAGAACCGGTTTTGCTTTCTCAAGCAGTGTAGTTGTCGGAAATTCTGTTGTTACTTTTCCATCAATCTCATATCCTGTGCAGACCGGAATTTCATCCAGATATCCAAGAACATCAAGAACTGTGAAAGCAACATCTGTAGCTCCCTGAAGACGGCATCCGTATTTGGAAGCAACACAGTCAAACCATCCCATACGTCTTGGACGGCCTGTAGTAGCACCAAATTCACCGCCGTCACCGCCACGTCTTCTCAGTTCATCTGCTTCATCGCCAAAGATTTCAGAAACAAATGCACCTGCTCCTACTGCACTGGAGTATGCCTTGCATACAGTAACAATCTGTTTGATCTCATATGGTGGAAGACCTGCTCCTACTGCACCATATCCTGCCAGGGTAGAGGAAGATGTAACCATCGGATAAATTCCATGATCCGGGTCTTTCAGAGAACCAAGCTGTCCCTCAAGAAGAACTTCTTTACCTTCTTTTAATGCGTTCCACAGATACAGGGATACGTCACATACATATGGTTCAACCATTTTCTTATATTCCATAAGTTCAGCAAATAATTCATCCACATTAAGAAGCGGTTTGTGATATAAATGTTCAAGAAGAACATTCTTTGTCGCACATACACTTGCAAGTTTTTCTTTCAGATGTTCTTCATCAAAAAGTTCACTTACCTGGAAACCAATCTTTGCATATTTATCTGAGTAGAACGGAGCAATACCTGACTTGGTAGATCCGAAAGATTTGCCACCCAGACGTTCTTCCTCATACTGGTCAAAAAGAATATGGTATGGCATAACCATCTGTGCTCTCTCGGAGATAAGGATCTTCGGAGCCGGAACACCTCTGCTTACCACTTCATTGTACTCTTTGAAAAATACCGGGATATTCAGTGCAACACCGTTGCCGATCACACTTGTAGTATGATCATAAAACACACCTGACGGCAGAGTATGAAGGGCAAATTTACCATAGTTATTTACGATTGTATGACCTGCATTTGCACCACCCTGAAATCTTACGATAATATCAGCCTTCTCAGCGAGCATATCGGTAATCTTACCTTTACCTTCATCTCCCCAGTTAGCACCAACAACTGCTTTTACCATTATATAATTCCTCCTGTATTTACTGATTACTGTTTACCCGACCTTGCAGAATGACCTGCCGTATATCATCAGGAAACAGCAACGCTTATTATCTTTATATCAGATTCTGTAATATTCCAAACCGTTATGTTAAGTATTTACTGATCAGACATTGATCTCAGCTTTCACTCCCAGAAGTTCCTTATGGGAATCGAGGATCGGCTGAACTACTGTATTTACAAATCTCTCTGTCTGCTCTTTGGCACGTCCGATATATTTCTTCGGATCCATGGATCTCTGCAGATCTTCCAGAGAAAGGTTGAATGCAGGATCTGCTGCGATCAGTTCCAGCAGATTATTATCTTTGCCTTCTACCTTGACAGTCTTTCCGGCTTCCATGGAAAGCTCACGGATACGCTCATGAAGTTCCTGACGGTCACCGCCTGCTTTTACAGCATCCATCATGATATTCTCTGTAGCCATGAACGGAAGCTCTGCCATCATATGTTTCTCGATAACCTTCGGATAAACAACCAATCCATCTACAACATTAAGACAGAGGTCAAGGATTCCGTCAATAGCAAGGAAACCTTCCGGAATACTCAGACGCTTATTTGCAGAGTCATCCAGAGTTCTCTCAAACCACTGAGTTGCAGATGTGATCGCCGGGTTAAGGGCATCTACCATTACATATCTGGAAAGGGAAGCAATACGCTCACTTCTCATAGGATTTCTCTTATACGCCATTGCGGAGGAGCCGATCTGAGATTTCTCAAATGGTTCTTCTACTTCCTTCAGATGCTGAAGAAGGCGGATATCATTGGACATCTTGTGTGCACTTGCTGCAATTCCTGCAAGAATATTGGCAACACGTGTATCTACCTTACGGGAATAGGTCTGTCCGGATACCGGATAGCATTCCTTAAATCCCATCTTCTCTGCGATCATCGGATCAATCTTGTCGATAGTCTCCTGATCTCCGTCAAACAGTTCCAGAAAGCTTGCCTGTGTTCCGGTTGTACCTTTGGATCCCAGAAGCTTCATTGTTCCCAGAACATACTCCAGATCCTCCAGATCAAGCAGGAATTCCTGTGTCCAGAGTGTTGCACGCTTACCTACTGTAGTAGGCTGTGCAGGCTGAAAATGTGTAAATGCCAGAGTAGGCTGATCTTTATATTTATCTGCGAAAGCAGAAAGCTCGGCAATAACATTGACCAGTTTCTTCTTCACAAGCTTTAATGCTTCTGTCATTACAATAATGTCTGTATTATCACCTACATAACAGGAGGTTGCTCCCAGATGGATGATTCCTTTTGCTTTCGGGCACTGTACGCCATACGCATATACGTGAGACATAACATCATGACGCACCTGACGTTCACGTTCCTTTGCAACGTCATAATTGATATCCTCTGCATGTGCCTTCAGTTCATCAATCTGCTCCTGTGTAATGTTAAGGCCAAGCTCTTTCTCTGTCTCAGCAAGTGCGATCCAGAGTCTTCTCCATGTGCGGAATTTCATATCCGGGGAAAAAATATACTGCATTTCTTTGCTGGCATAACGTTCTGATAAAGGACTTACATATCTGTCTGTACTCATCTTCACTCTCCTGTTTTTTATAGGATATTATTTTTAATCCTTTTATTTCACTTCTGTACGTACGTTTTTCTCAACCACGTACGTTGAAATTATATAACATCATTCCTCTAAAAGCAACCACAAAAACCTTATCCCTGATGGAATTTACCAAGAAATTCTTTCATTCTCGCATGTTCTGATTCAAATACCTCTTTTGGACTCCCCTCAACTGCGATCAGTCCCTTATCCATAAAAATAATATGATCAGAGATATCTCTTGCAAATGTCATCTCATGAGTAACGATCACCATAGTGATGTGTTCTGCTGCCAGATCTTTGATTACCTTAAGAATTTCACTCGTAAGCTCCGGATCAAGGGCGGAAGTAGGCTCATCAAAAAACAGGATCTTCGGATTCATACATAATGCTCTGGCAATAGAGACACGCTGCTGCTGGCCGCCGGAAAGCTGAAACGGATATGCATTCTCTCTGTCTGCAAGTCCCATCTGCTTTAACAGAGTTCTTGCCTGTGCATAAACCTCCTCTTTCTTTCTCTTCTGCACTCTGATCGGAGCATCTGTGATATTTTTCAGTACGGAAAAATGGGGGAAAAGATTAAAGTTCTGAAATACCAGTCCCACATCCCCCTGCTTGATGATCTCACCGCTGTCCGGTGTCTCAAGACCGGTGGCACAGCGGAGAAGTGTGGATTTACCGGAACCGGAAGGTCCGATAATACTAAGAACCTCACCCTCCTCTACCTGAAGTGAAATGTCTTTTAATACTTCAAGGCTGCCGAAGCTCTTCTTTATGTTTTTCATTTCAAATAATACCATAGCAAATATTCCTCTTAAATTAAATAATGTCAGAGTCAAAAAATATTTTATAACCCCAGCCGCCTGTCAGCGATAATAATTCAGTTTTTTCTCAATCTTATCCATTACAATCGCAACAAGAAGATTGAACACAAAATAGAAAACAGCAGCGATCACAAAAGGCATCATAGTCGTCTGTGCACTTGCAATCTGTTTTGCAATTGTAAACATCTCCGAAACAGCAACAACAAATGCCAGTGACGTATCCTTTACCAGTGTGATAACCTCATTTGTCACAGATGGAAGGATTCTCTTGATCACCTGCGGCAGGATGATCCTGAAAAATGTCTGGGCTTTGCTGTATCCCAAGATCTTTGCAGCCTCATACTGTCCCGCTGAAATAGATTCGATTCCTCCTCTGTAAATCTCCGCAAAATATGCAGCATAGTTAATACTGAATGCAATAAACACAGCGATCAGGCTGTATCCCATGGAAATACGGATTCCAAAAATAAAGTATGGTCCGAAATACACAACCATCAATTGCAGCATTAACGGGGTTCCACGCATAACTGATATGTAGGCAGACACAATTCCACGTATCGCCGGATTCTTGGACATTCTGCCAAAGCAGATCAGAAGTCCCAGCGGAAGTGAAAAAAGTAATGTCACTACAAAAATCTCTACAGAAACTACCATACCACTGGCAAGCTGCTGCAGCATTACACTTAAAGACATAAGCTTTCCTCCTGAAAAATTTCTCCTGTACAGTAAGAAAAGAGGGTGCACAAAATGTACCCTCCATTCCTTTATAATGCGGACAGCCTGCACAGATCTGTCCTCTTGTATCATAACTGTTTTTGTTCCGGCTGACTATTCAGCATCTTTCGCTGTATCAGCTGTATCTTCTTTTGCTGTGTCTGCATCGGAAGCATCATCCTCTGCTGCATCATCTTTTTTATCATCAGATTTCTCATCATCTCCAATGCAGAGCATATCTGCTACTTCATACTTCTCAGCAAGTTTATCAACTTCACCTGCATCATAAAGTTTCAGAACTTCTTCCCATACAGTATCTTTCAGCTCATCGTTACCCTTCTTAAAGCCGATTCCATACTCTTCGCTCTGGATTGGCTCGTCGAGGATCACATATTTGCCTTCTTCTCTCTGGGAAAGCTGATATTTGGCAACACCGATATCTACTGCGATGGCATCTGCAGCGCCGGAATCCAGATTCATGAATGCTGTATTGTAATCAGGATTCTCTGTCAGTGATGCAAAGCTTGCTGTAAGATCCTTATTATCATCGCTGTTTAATGCATCCAGTGCTGCGGAAGCGGCCTGAACTACTACATTCTTGCCTGCCAGGTCATCCAACTTCTCAATCCCTGAATCGGCTGCAACAACCATCACCTGCTCATTGTTCAGATATGGATCTGACCATGTATAGTCATCCTCACGTCCGTTAATGGTAAATCCGTTCCAGATACAGTCAATAGAACCGGAATTCAGTTCCATATCCTTGGAATCCCAGTTGATCGGTTTCTTTACAAGTTCCCATCCGAGATTGTCGCATACTTCCTGTGCAAGGTCAAGGTCAAAACCAACATACTCTCCATTATCGTCTTTATATCCGAAAGGAGGATACTGTGCATCAAATCCTACAGTTAATGTCTTACTGTCAGCATCTGCATATACAGAAACAACACCCGTCATCATAGAAGCTGCCATAACTCCTGCCATGAGTACTGCTAAAGATCTCTTTTTCATGATAAATATCTCCTCTTTATCTGTTTTGTTATTTATCACACAGCCACTCTACCATGTGAAAGTATGTGTTAATCCTATCACACACCTCCGCCTCTGTCAAGAGTAAGTTATGAACCTGTACTTCTGTGATAATCTTTCATAAGTCTCTCCAGAAGGGCATCCAGATTTTTTTCATCTGTTTTCTCTTCCGGTACAGACTCGAAAGCTTTCAGAGACTGCCTGATTTCTTCTTTTATATCTTTCTTCAGTTCTTCATCTACTTCAAGTTCTTCCATAACCTTATCATAATCTGTCTTATCATGAACACTGCTGTATGCTATGATATAAGCTTTTAAGGCATCTTTTGAATGTGCTTCTCTGTATGCTTCCAGAAAACATTCCTGTGCTTTTTCCATCTGAAAAAGATAACTGTATGCACAGCCAAGATTATAGCGCACTGAAGCTGCGAATCCTTTTCTCTGCTCAGACAGATCCTCTCTTTCCAGGAGTTTCTGATATACCCGGATGGCGTTCACATACATTCCGTTTTCTGTCAGTGCATCTCCCTTTCTCTTCTGACGGACTGCCGCTTTTTCTTTTCCATAAGTCACAATCCTGCTGTTAAAGCCTTTCATCTCCTCATAGGTAAGGTAATTGATCTCCTTGAAAACAGGATAGATCATCTCTTCCACACTTACATTTCTCTCCAGATTCTGTTTCAGCTTTGCAGCCAGATGCACAAGTTCAAGCTCATCTCTGAGCCAGTTGCATAATTCTTCATTAAAAACAGTATGATCAGCAAGGTAAAGATTGTGGTACAGATAATAACAGAGTTCTTCTATAGAATAAATATTCATACTGATATTCTCTATAAAATAAGGACGCTGTGCTTTTTTTGTCTGACATAAAATATATCCGCTCATTGCTCCATCTCCTTTACCATTCTACTGTCTCTGTCCAGGTTTTCCCACTGGAAGGGAACATTTCTCCGAATCCCAGATCTGTAACCGTCACTTTACATTCTGCAGATGAGACATACTGTAATTCCAGCCGTAATCTGGTAGTCTTGTCCGGACGCAACGGAATACCGGGCAGCATCATTCCTACCCTTCTTTTCTCCGGTCTGTGGTACGTGCTTACAATAAACACCAATTCCTCTGTATCATCAAGAATAAATTCACAGGATGCCTTACTGTCATACCAGTTATTTCCTGCCTCGATCAGCGGATAATAGGTAGGAGAACCCATCACTCTCATTTCCATCCCCACATCAGCCATAACCAGAGAATCGCTTAAAAAGCGATATCCCTTTAATGCCTTGTTCTCTGTTTTCTCTTTTCCTGCAGCGCAGGCACCCTTTGCAAAAAGATTATTTCCATAAAAAACCTTTCTTTTCTGATAGCAGAGTAACCTTACAGACTGTTCAGCCCAGTCCTGGGAAAATCCATCTCCTGTGATCTGAATGCTGGAAAACAGATCTCTGCCAAGTGTTTTCTGGACAAACTTACCGAATTCTGAATCTCTCTCCTGTCCCTCAGCAGGAAGTTCTGTCTCCACAGCTTCTTCCAGTTTTACAGTGACAGGCTTTGTTGCACCGTTCATTGTCATCTTGCGAAAAGACACGTTCTCCGGTGTAAAGGCATACCATCCTACACTTCGATTCCAGGTTTCCCGTTTCTGTCCCAGTGCATAATAATAAAAGCTCTCGCCATAGTCCATAAGCATATATTTCTCACGGGAAAAACCTGCAAGGCTGCAGGCCTTCTGATAATTCCGTACCTGAAGTGTACTAAGCTCCGGCGATGTGATACAAAGGCACCGGGTATTCTTTACGATATCCTGGATTCCCAGAAATTTCAGGATTCCCCTTAGAAAATGTGCCAGAAGCTCTGCCGGCTCTTTTTCCTCTCCTGCCACCTGGATCTTTTCTTCCTTCTGACAGATATCATAGATATTTCCGATCATGATCCCGCCCTTTTCCCTGGCAAAATACTCTGCTTCCAGGCCTACGCAGTAATCACCGTGATCGGTACGATAGCAGATACAGCCCGGAGCTTCGTACTGACTGGCTCCTACTTTCATGGAAAGAGAACGGGCTTCTTCTGCTTTTCTGTCATAATAACAGATCTGTGTGTATTCTTTTCCAATATCGATTCCTATGATCAAGTCACGAATTTCATTCATCTTTCCGGTTCCTTCTCTATGACAAACATTTCATTGACGTACTGTTCCTGCCGGAGATACTGTGCCAGCTTCTCCTTCACTTCCGTGTCTTTCTCCAGTTTCCTTGCACAGAGTATCTGATTGATCAGCTGATATTTGCTGGATGCCTGGTCATTACTCTGGTTCATGGTCAGTATTTTTTCTTCCGTTTTGTGTACACCAGTTTCATCTTCTGTCTGGAAATAATATCGCAGGGTCTCTCCATAAAACAATGTAAATGCTCTGGCAAAAATTCCCTCATAGATATTTTTGAGCGGTTCACTTTTATAGTCCGGTACAGTTCCAAGACCTGTATCCAGGGAATAATACAGTGTGACCGAAGCCTCCGGTGAAGTATGATACTCTACAAAAGTCTTATCATCCAGCTGATACGGTCGCAGGATACTCTGATCCAGATTCCGGAAAAACTCAAATATCATTCCGTCCTTTACACAGGAAGAGAGGATTTTTTCCTCCATTTCCAGATTTTCTTCATCAGAAGTTTTTTCTTCGGAAAGCAGTTTCAGAAGGGTCAGGTCACAGATCCGGTCTCCGGGCCACTCCTTTTCTCTGCGATTTTTCAGATACTCCTTAAGTCCAGGCATCTCCGGCATTTCTTTTACAAACATTCCGTAAGACATCAGAGTCAGATACGCACCGATCACACTCTCTTTTCCGGAATGGCGGATATATGCTTTCAGGATATCCGCACCCTCTGGCCGATAATCCCAATTAAACATCAGAAGAGAAAGGATCCTCTCCTCCAGATTATAGGTATCCATATCAAACCCACAGGCACTTTTCCAGATATCCAGAAGTTCATCCACAGGTCCAAACCGGAATTTCATCAGATACATGAGGATCACTTCATCATAGATTCCCTGTCGGTATACATGAGAGGAAAGTGCGATCAGCTCTTCGTCTTCCGCACAGTCACAGCGGATGATCATACGGCTTACCAGCTTCAGAAGAGCACGCTCCTCTACTCCTTCAAATCCAAATGCTTCCACCACGCTCATAGCCTGCGGAAACAGTCCCCGCTGGATCAGGATCTCCAGAAGGGTTTTCCGGTCGACCATGGCATATTCCCGATAATCCATCATCTCCAGACAGGCATCCAGATCTTCTCCCTGCACGTGATCCCGATAATAATCCAGGATCTTTTTGCGGATCAGCCTCTTATATTCATCGGTAAACGCCGGTGAAAGGACCAGTTTCTGAAAAATTCCCAGATTCTTACGACTGATCTCCTGACCCTGACAGTAATACAAAAGCACAGCCGGTTCATCCGCCCCTTTTTCCAACACTGCCGGAACCATCTCACGATCATCAAAAAGTGGTGTCAGATTATAATCTACCGTAGTAGCATAACGTCTCTGTTTTTCATCCTGAAATACAACGGCCGCATCTTCGCTGCAAATCCTTGGGTAAGCGATCCCATGGATACACGGATAGATTTCTTCCTGTTTCATCTGTCTGTGACGAATGATCACGCTACGTACCTTGGGATCATCTGTATACAGGCGGTACGTAAACATCCTTGAAGCAATAACCTGTGCTTCCTCCGTATTTGCCGGTTCGCGCATAAATTCCTGATAGACAGCAGCATAATTTTCATTCATTCTTCCTTCTCTCAG
>ERZ1106951.3949-NODE-3949-length-10260-cov-4.705537_pt1 | contig 10260 bp, 10 predicted proteins | sample MGYA00403676_ERZ1106951 | MGnify/ENA primary metagenome ERZ1106951 (study PRJEB35170, sample SAMEA104062398) | human gut metagenome | biome: human gut; feature: human-associated habitat; material: faeces | place: Denmark | collected 2012-04-23 ...
ATTGCTGGGCCTCCGCCTTTGGAGAAACCACCACCGCCATCGAGCTTGCGCCGGAAGGTACGGGCTACCGGGCGCGGACCCGGTTTGCCAAGTTCTTTAACCTGCCGGAGCTGATGAACCTGTTTCGGGAGGCGGCGGACATCAAGACCTCCGACCAGCTAAACCTTCCCACGCCTACGCCTGTCTATCACAACGAGGTCAGCCAGCCCACGCCGCTGCAAAAGCAGATGGTGCAGGAGCTGTCTGAGCGCGCCGCAAAAGTTCACGCGGGTATCGTGGACGCAAGCACCGACAATATGCTCAAGATCACCTCGGACGGACGCAAGCTGGGCCTCGACCAGCGGGTAATCAACCCCGACCTGCCGGACGATCCCGGCAGTAAGGTCAATCGCTGCGTGGACAACATCCACCGCATCTGGCAGGACGGGCAGGCGGATAAGCTGACACAGCTCGTGTTCTGCGACCTTTCCACCCCCAAGGGCAAGGCGGCGCAGAGCGGCAGGATCGCCGCGAAAGGCACGGACAGCCCGGAGCTTCACGCGCTGGAGGCTGCTATCGACGCGGAAACCGAACCGGAGGAGCCGCCCTTTACCATCTACGACGACATCCGGGAAAAGCTCGTCGCCAGAGGAATCCCCCGCGAGCAGATCGCATTCATCCATGAGGCGAATACGGAAGTCCGAAAGAAGGAGTTATTCGCAAAGGTGCGCTCCGGTCAGGTGCGTGTGCTCATGGGCAGCACCTTCAAAATGGGCGCGGGCATGAACGTGCAGGACAGGCTTGTGGCGCTCCACGACCTCGACTGCCCGTGGCGGCCGGGAGATCTGGAGCAGCGCAGCGGGCGCATCATCCGGCAGGGCAACCGCAACAAGGAGGTACATATCTACCGCTATGTCACGGAATCCACATTCGACGCTTACCTCTGGCAGACGGTGGAAAATAAGCAGAAATTCATCTCCCAGATCATGACCTCAAAATCCCCGGTGAGAAGCTGTGAGGATATTGACGAGGCGGCGCTCTCCTATGCCGAGATCAAGGCGCTGTGCGCCGGAGACGAGCGCATCCGTGAAAAAATGGACCTCGACGTGGACGTGGCGCGGCTGCGGCTGATGAAGGCCAATCACCAGAGCCAGCAGTACCGCTTGGAGGACAACATCCTGCGGCATTTCCCGGCGCAGATTGAGGAAAACAAAGGCTTTCTCTCCGGCTTTGAGGCGGATATGAAAACGCTGGAGGCTCATCCCCACCCCAAGGACGGCTTTGCGGGCATGGAGGTCAAGGGGGATTTCCTCACCGATAAGGACAATGCGGGCGCGGCGCTGCTGGAGGCGTTCAAGGACGCAAAGGGCTTGGAGCCCGTTCCCATTGGCAGCTATCGTGGCTTTTCTATGTCGCTGACCGTGGAAAACTTCGGCAAGGACTTCATTCTCACCCTCAAGGGCGGGATGAGCCACCGGGTAGAGCTGGGCAAGGACGCAAGGGGCAACCTTGTCCGCATCGACAACGCCCTCGCCCAGATGCCGGAGCGGTACAAAACGGTGCAGGGCAGGCTTGAAAACGTGCAGGCGCAGCTTGCAACGGCCAAGGCGGAGCTGGGCAAGCCCTTCCCGCAGGAAGCGGAGCTGAAAGAAAAATCCGCACGGCTGGCGGAGCTGAACGCGGAGCTGAACATCGACGACCGGACGCCATTGGAACAGGCGGCGGGGAATGTGGTGGCGAAACGCCCCTCCGTCCTCGGCAAGCTGAAAGCGCCCTGCGTCCACGGCGCTGGGGAAAAGAAAAAATCTCACGAACAGGAGGCAAGATGAGTATGAACGAAGAACTGAAAAACACCCTCATGGACAAGCTCTCGCGGGAGCAGGACAAGTACCGGGACTGGCTGAAAGGCCAGCCCCCGGAGGAAATCCTCCATCACAGCTATGAATACACCGTGCGGGAGGATATTTTGATGAGTATGGAGGAGCTGACGCTCAGCGAGGCGGAAACGCGGGCGCTGCTGCTGTCCCCCTCGCCCATGGCAATCCTCTACGACAAGTTCTCCGATCTGGAAACCGGCTACATGGACACGATCCGCGACAGCATCGAGGACACGGCAAAAGACGAAGCAAAAAAGCTCCGGGATCTGCCGGTCTATCCCTACCCCTCCGATCACGCGCGGGAACAAGGGGAGCTGGACGTTTACCGCGCGTCCTTCCGCGCCAATGTGAGCTGTAAGGACGCCATTGAAGCCGCCATCCGGGACAATTACCATGACAACCGCCTTGACACTGCGGCGGTGGGACAGGTGGCGGAGCAGTTCGGACAGGAGCGGATGCTCTACGTCCTCGCGGCCACCGTCCGCCATTTTGATTACGATGGACGCATTTCGCGGGACAACAAGCGCTGGGCGAATACCATCCCCGTCTATGAAAACAAAGACGGCATGGATAGCGACCGCTCGGTGCAGTTTGTGGTCAGCTCCCACCCCGGCCTGACGGACCTGTTTCTCACACAGGCGCGGCACGAGCAGCGGCTGCGCCAGCCCCTCACCGCCGACGAGATCAAAACAGAGGCTGCACGGCTGCTGGGCAAGCTGCAAGAGCCGGTGCAGCCCAACAGTCCAAACGGGACGCATTTCATGGCAGAGGTGTCCCGTGACTTCATGGAGCGCGCCGGAGCGAAGGACACGGCGGCGCTGCAAAAACTGCTGCCTTTTTCCACCCTTGCCCTCACGACCCTCAAAGACCGCAGGGGCGTGTATGCCCTGATCGGCAAGGACGAGGATCGCAGCCAGAGCCTCCGGCGTCCCTCCGTCCGCTCCAAGCTGCAACAGGCTTCGGCGGAGCAGAAGCAGCCTGCCGCAAAGAAGAAGGATTTGGAGCTGTGACATGGCGAAGCGGAAACGGGACATCCAGCTTAAAGTCCGCGTGACGCCGGAGGAACGGGCGATGATAGAGGCGAAGATGGCGCAGCTCGGCACAACGAACATGGGCGCATATCTTCGGAAAATGGCCATTGACGGCTATGTGGTGAAGCTCGATCTGCCGGAGCTGCGGGAGCTGGTGTCGCTGCTGCGGTATTCGTCTAATAACATCAATCAGCTCACGCGGCGGGTGCATGAAACAGGGCGCGTTTACGCTGCGGATATGGATGATATACTCCAAAATCAGGAGCGGATCTGGCAGGCGGCAAGCGGTATCCTGTCCCGCCTTGCCGCCATAAAATAATGGGGTATTTATCCCATGTGGGGGCGGCTTGCTGCGCGCAGGCCGCCCCTGCTTTTTTGTTCCCCGTCATCCTTGCAATCTGGAGCATATTCCTGTATCCTGTTCTCACAATACAAAACGAATGGAGGAAAAAGAGATGCGCTTTCTTTTGAAACTTCTGTTTGCGCCGGTCATGGCTGTGCTTGCCGTCGTGTCATGGTTTCTTGTGTTCGTTGTTGGCCTCTCCAGCGGCATCCTCTGCATCCCCGCCGCCATTCTCGGCTTTTTCGGTCTGTTCATACTCTTTGTGGATTCCGTCAGCTACGGCGTGGGGCTTCTGGTGATCGCGTTCCTCATAAGCCCCTACGGGCTTCCTATGCTGGCGGGCTGGCTGGTGGCAAAGCTCCATGTCCTACGCTATATGCTTCGGGACTGGATATATGGATAAGGCTGTTTTCAGAAACACCGCATCAAGCAAAAGCGCGGAGCATATCGCCCCGCGCTTTTCGTTTTATTCGATCTCGTAATCCTCACTGTCGTCGGCCTCTCCGGTGGTGCAGGTGAAGCACATATTCGTCCCCGTGATGGCGCTGCCGGCCGCCCAGATGGGCGCGCCGCAGATCATGCATCTTGCGCCGTTTTTCTTGGCGGCGAGGGATTCCCGCAGCGCCGCGATCAGCTCCCTGCGGTTGGCGTCCTTATTGTTTTTTACCACGCCGTCCGCAAATTCTTCAATGGAAATATAGGTGAACATATCATTCCTCCGGTTTGACCGCAACATATTTTTGATTGCGGCTGTTGGGCTTGTCGGGAATGGTCATGCGGAGCTGTCCGCTTTCCAGCAGGGGCTTCAGGTGTGCTTTAATAAAATGGTTCTTGTTCTTCAGTCCGCACATGGACATGATTTCCTCGCGGCTTTTAGGCTGCGCACAGAAAGCTAAAATCGTTGCGACTGTACTGGTATCTGTGGCGATAACTGTGGTGGTGACTGGTGTGGTTCCACCACAGTTATCCTCCGACTTCGTATTCCGAATGGTGGCATAGAGCATAAACGCCTCCACGCGATACTCCGGCTGCGGCAGCCCCGCCGTCTCCATGACCTCGTACAGACGGTCTACGCCCTCGCCAAACTCCTGCACATATTCGTATTCATGCAAAAACTGTGCGATCTTCGGATTGCGGGAAAAGTGGACGTGCCGCATATTGTTCAGCCGCACGATACCGGGCAGCGTACCGGGGCTTTCCACCGTCAGCCGGTCATCGAACATCTTGATTTGAATGTCCGTACCCTTGATGCTGTAATCCCGGTGCGCGACGGCGTTGACTATCAGCTCCTTCCACGCAAACTCCGGGTATTCCGGCTCTGTGACGAACCGGGTATCCGCGCCGAGATAGGTGCGCTCCTTGATCTGCCCGCGCACAAACTCCAGCGCCTTTTCCGTCACCTGCAAAATGCGGCCCTCGAATACCACGTCCTTGATGACGTTCATCTCCGCGCCGACCTTCGCCTCCGTACCCTCATATCGGACAAAGCGGATGCGGGCGCGGGGAAAGAAACGCTTCGGATTCCTGCCAAACAGCAGCATGGCGGCGGCGCTGACTGCCTCCTTGCCGCCCTTTTCCGAAACGAACTCCTTGTTCTCCCGCAGGTATTCCTCCGGGCTTTTTCGGTAGCCCAGCTTTTCCGTGTACGCCTTGACAAAGCCGAGGTCGATGTCCTCCATCGCCGCGTCCGGGACAGGCGTATCCTCAAAATAGCGCGTTCCCTTTGCGTACATGAGCTGCAAGCGTTCCTCAAAATTGAGCTTCTTGGACTTATCCCCGACGCGGAAGAAAACCTCGTCCGCCTGATTGGCGTGGAGGTCATTGCTCTGCAACACCTCGATCAGCAGGATGTGGTCGGGCGTTCCGTCCCTGTTCACGCAGGAGAGCCGTTCCGTTTCCACCCGCACGGAGGGCTTGCAGAAGTCAAACGGCGCACGAAGCAGCTCGTTGATATGCTCCGCATGGCCGTCGATGCCGGTGATCGTACCGTCATCCTCCACGCCGACAGCGATCATGCCGCCGTCCGCGTTGGCAAAGGCGATCAGATGAATCGCCAGCGTTTTTGCATCGATGCGGGCGCTCTTTCGGTCAAAGAGCGGCGATTCCACCGCACCGCAGATTTGCGCTATCGTCATTCTGTGATTCATGTGCCGACCCCCTCGTCATAAGAAAAATCCAGACCGTGCTCCTCGCAGTATTTGCGAATGACGAACACCGTCATTTTATTGGGCATCGTCCTTCCGTTCTCCCAGCGATTGACGGAGGTGAAGCTCACGTTCAATTCCTCCGCAAGCTGACGTTGGGAGATCCTACGCTCACTGCGCAGCTTGATGATGGCTTCGCCAAAGGTCATTTCGTATCACGCTCCTTATATCATAGTATAGCACATGGCAGCGCAAACATACAAGAAAAATACGGAGGACTTCAAATAAGAAATTACAAATCCGTCTCACAGAAAGGAGGCCGCGCCCCATGGCGACCACACGCATCATTTCCATGCACGTCAGTCACGGCAAGACGATTGCCGACTGCCTGACCGACCGCATCGACTACTCCAAGAATCCAGACAAGACACAGGGCGGCGAGCTGATCTCCGCCTACGAATGCGACCCGAAAACCGCCGACGCGGAGTTTCTTTACTCCAAGCGGCAGTACCAGACCATCACAGGGCGGGAGCAGCGGCACGACGTGATCGCCTATCAGGTGCGCCAGTCCTTTAAGCCCGGAGAGATCACACCGGAGGAGGCGAACCGCGTGGGCTATGAGTTTGCCGAGCGGTTTCTTAAAGGCAGACACGCCTTTTTCGTTGCCACGCACACCGACAAAAAGCACATTCACAATCACATCATCTGGAACTCCACCACGCTGGACTGCAAGCACAAGTTCCGCGATTTTCTCGGCTCCGGCAGGGCGGTCGCACGGCTCAGCGACGCCATCTGCACCGAGCATCGGCTCTCCGTAATCGCCGATCCGAAGCGCGGGAAAAATCACTACGGCAAGTGGCTGGGCGACAACGCGAAGCCCACCCATAGGGAGCTGCTCTGTGTCCTCATCGACGTGGCGCTTTTGCAGAAGCCCGACAGCTTCGAAACACTTTTGAAGCTGCTGCGCGACAGCGGCTGCGAGGTCAGGCGGCGCGGGAATACGCTGTCCCTGCGCCATCACGACAAAAAGGGCTTTGTCCGTCTTTCCTCCATCAACGGCTATACAGAGGACGAGCTGCGCGCCGTCCTCGCCGGAGAAAAGGAGCATACGCCGCGCAGAAAGAGGGCGCAGGCCACACGGAAAAAGGATGCTCTGCTCATCGACATCGAGGCGAAGCTGCAAGCCGGGAAGGGCGGCGGTTACGAGCGCTGGGCAAAGGTATTCAACGTCAAGCAGATGGCGCAGACCTACAATTATCTCCGGGAGCATGGACTGCTGGACTACGGGGAGCTGGAGGAAAAAGCCTCTGCTGCGACGGAGCAGTTTCACGCGCTGTCCGCGCAGATCAAGGCGGCGGAGATGCGCATGGCGGAGATCGCCGTGCTGAAAACGCATATCATCAACTACGCCAAGACCCGCGACGTTTACGCGGGCTACCGCAAGGCCGGTTACTCGAAAAAGTATCTCGCGGAGCATGAGAGCGACATCCTTCTGCACAAGGCGGCGAAGAACGCCTTTGACGAGCTGGGCGTGAAAAAGCTCCCTACCGTCAAGAGCTTGCAGGAGGAATATGCCAAGCTGCTATCGGAGAAAAAGGCGGCGTATGCCGAATACCGGCGTTCGCGCGATGAGATGCGCGAGCTGCTGCTCCACAAGCAGAACGTGGATCGTATGCTGGGTAAAAACGAGCGCGAGGAGGAAAAGAAAAAGGAGCATGCCCGGCAATAACGGTCACGCTCCTAAGCGTTTCGCAGAAACGCGCAGCCACACATTTATGTGTGTTCAAAGGGTTTCAGGGGCGCTGCCCCTGACAAGCAGAGGGCAGTTTTCGCGGCGGCGGAAATTGCCCGAAAAGCAAAGTGGGTACCTCTTTGCCCTGCTTGCCAAAACTGCGTTTATGAAAAAGTCTATTATAAATTGTTGCTACTTGCTAATCCTTTGTTTTATGGAAATAGAAAAATTTTTGTTATTATTATGTTAAAACTGTTGCATTTTCACATATAACATGATATAGTAATGGTGCGAAGATTAACTTATTGATTTATTGTGTTTGGAGGTAGATATCATGCGTCGTTTTAATAGTAAACGGTCTGACTCGTGGTACACTGGGTTTGAACATAGATCTCAATTACGGGGAGGAAACATTAAAAGCCTTGATTTGTGCGCATAAGTCAGCCAATTAACGGTTTGACTTATGCGCTTTTTATTTTCGTATGGAAATTCGTGTGGGAATTATTATTTTTAATAATGATATGTAAAGGAGATGTGTTCAATGCGAAAAAGAATATTAGCAACATTACTTGCGTTTGTTCTACTGTTCAGTGGTGGTGCTGTAACCGCTTATGCCTATAATGTTGCAGTATCGGGAGGATTGGAGTCTACGCCATATTCGTTGCGTTGGCATAGTTCTATGACAACTGCTAAAAAAAATGCTATTTCAAGTGCATGTGGTGCATGGACCTCAGCTGGTTATGGAAAACTTGCAGAATTATCAAGCTATTCTCATACAAACTCCTATCCGACCGACAATAACTATAATGAAATTTCTTTTACGGATAGTCTAGAGGATGATGTGTTAGCGCAATGTCATCGGGTTTTTACATCTATTTTTAGAACAAAAATTGAAACCGCAGATATAGGAATTAGCACATCTCATACTTTCTCTACTGGAACGCCCAGTAGTACCCAGTACGATCTACAGTCTGTTATTACGCACGAGGTAGGGCATGCTTTGGGACTAGGACATCCTGACGATACAGAAAGAACAGCAGTTATGTATAAGTCTTTTTCTCCCGGTGAAACGAGGAGGACGTTATCATCTGATGATATTGCTGGCATTGCGGCAATATATGATTAATATATGATTAAGGAGGGATGAAAATGAGAACACATAAGCGGCGCTTTGTGCGTGTGGTTGGCTTTGTCCTTTTGGGGTGTGTGTTTTTTGCTTCGGGTTTTATCTTCACACAAACAAATGTAACTAGAGGAGCGACAACAACCTATTTGTTGGCGAACTATGATTTGGATAAGATGGTTGAACGCTCTGACCTTATTATCGGTGGCGAGATTCTGTCTATTTCAGATCCATTTTGGGATGAAAATAACAGTAGCATTATTAGAAGGGAAGCCACTGTAAATGTAAATGAAGTGTTCGATAGCTCTGATGAAGTTTCAGACACCATCAAAATACTTTTGACTGGAGGCGTAATCGGAAATTATGTTCATGATGTTGAGCCTTCTGTTGATTTGAATGTCGGAGATGACATGATCCTGTTTCTTAGAAAAAGCAGCGATGGCGAGCACTATGTGATATTAAATTCAACGCAAGGTGCCTTGTGTGCAAGTCCGATAGCTTATTCAAGCAATGATGTTAATGAAGCTGATATTATTTATTCAACTGCGGAAAACTGGAATTTCTATTTTCATACCACAACAAAAAGAGAACTTGCGCAAAGTATTGCAACAATAAAAGGAGATAATTAATATGAAACGATTTTTGGGCGTAGCATGTGCATTATTGATTTTGTTTGTAAATGCACCTATGGCTTTTGCGGCATCCTCTTCGCCTGCCGATGCTGTTGATACCGAGAATTTTGATGATGCATTGGAATATATATCATCGCAAGAGGTTAAGTCCCAAATCTACAATGAAATTGATTTTAATAAAGAGGGGACTCAATCCATTGACGTGGGAAATGGCATTATATTTAAGTATGTCTATTCTGAGAACGTGCAATCTACAGCTAGAGCGTATAGTGTCAAAAGCGCAACTATGTCTGGGCATTTTTATTTAAAGTCCAACGGGCAGAAAGTGGCGACATATAGTTTGGCGGCTTCATTCCATTATAATGGTAGCTCTGTTTATGCTTTAGAGAGTGAAGTCCAAGTTTCCTCTAGTGCCATTTCAGGCTGGTCTGTTACCGAAAGTTTTTCTATTTCATCCGGGTCAGGCTGGACATCAGTCGATGCATCTTACCAACTTTATCATAATGGCAACTATAATAATGATACTTTCTTGGATATGTCCTGTGATGCAAATGGAAATATAACAAAAAATTATGAATGAAATTAGAATGAAATTAGATAGGAGAATTTGAAGATTATGAAAAAAATGCGGAAAAGTTTTTCTCTTATTGCCGTGCTTGTTTGTGCAGTCTTGTGTACGCAAATAAGCGCTTATGCAGCTGAAGCTGACGTATCTGCTATCTCAAACGCTGAGATTGTTAGTGTCTCAGAAGAATCTACTACATATATAGTCAACGAAGAAATTGCCGTGATAGAAACGGTTCGCGAAGTGGAGTATGTTCCTGTTGTTCAGAGAGCATCAACTGCATCGTGGACGTATAAGGATTATACTCGCTCCAAATATTTTTACCTTATTGATACAGGGGAGAAAGTTGCAAATTATTCATTGACGGCAACATTTAGGTATGATGGTGCAAGTTTGGCTGAGTGTCGCGGCACACAAACAGATAACGAGTCGCTTAATAGTTCTTGGAAAGTAACGGGTATTGCTACGGTTGACAATCCAAGTGATTATCTTGGCGGTGCAGTAGGCAATTCTATAAGAAAGGTTTATTGGGGAATTGGTCGGAAAACAATTCTGATGAGATAAGAATATGGTGTGATCATAAAGGCGTGATTTCGACTAATTAAGCAACAACAGGGAGCATGGCTATGTTAAATAAACACAAGTGTCTTTTTGTAAGCATCATATTTTACTGCCTTTCTATATTCATTTTTATGATAGCGCAGCTATCTATTGTAGGTGGAACTTTTATGAGTGGTAGTATTTTTAGTTACAATTACTCACTAAGAGTTGCTATGAATTGCTTAGCGATTGCATTTGCCATTCTAGCAGCTGTATTTGGAAAAACTAAAAAAA
>ERZ1106951.3952-NODE-3952-length-10249-cov-33.108103_pt1 | contig 10249 bp, 10 predicted proteins | sample MGYA00403676_ERZ1106951 | MGnify/ENA primary metagenome ERZ1106951 (study PRJEB35170, sample SAMEA104062398) | human gut metagenome | biome: human gut; feature: human-associated habitat; material: faeces | place: Denmark | collected 2012-04-23 ...
TCCGTGGCGGGTTTTTGTGAATCGGGCGGGAACTTTACCGCCTGCGCTGCTGCGGCGCTCACGGCGGCGTTCTGCGGCTCATGCGCGTTGCAGCTCCTGCCACACCCAGACCCGCAGGGTCTCGGGGGAAATGCCGCCGCCGTAGAGCAGCGCTGCCTTGCGCCAGCTGACCTTGCCCGGACCCAGAAATACGATCTCGAAGGCCCGGCGGGTCAGCGGGTCCTCGATGGTGTTGATAAAGCCGCGACGCTCTGCGCGGGAAAGCCTGCGGAATGCTCGGGTGCTCACTTGTTGTCTCCCTTCTTCGCTGCCTGAATGTGGGTCTTTACCGCCTGCATCAGGCTGTTCTGGTCGGTGTCCTTGCGGTTTAGCGCCTTGACCACCATTTCGTCTGCACCGCCCTTGACGATCAGCCGGTGGACGATGACACTCTGGGTCTGGCCCTGCCGGTAGAGCCGTGCTTCGCCCTGGGCGTAAAGCTCCAGGCTCCACGGCAGGCTGTACCAGATCAGGTGATGCCCGCCCTGCTGCAGGTTCAGGCCGTAGGCGCAGCTGGCGGGCTGGGCCAGCAGAACGTCCAGCTCTCCCGTGTTCCATGCGGCTACGTCGTGCTCATTGTCCAGCACGGCGAATCTGAGGCCCCTGTGGTGTGCTTTCAGTGTTTCGGTGAGCTGCTCCTCGTCGAAGCGGAAACCGTAAAACACGAGGGCTTTCTGGCCGTCCAGTGCGTCGATGAGTTCGTCGAAGGCATCCAGCTTGCACCGGTGGATCTGGTGCACCGTGCCGCTCTCGTCGTAGATGCTGCCATTGCACAGCTGCAGGAGCTTGCCGGTCAGGGCTGCCGCCTGCTGGGCGGTGATGGTCTCGCCGTCCACGTCCAGCAGGTAGTCCTTCTCCAGCTTCTTGTAGGCCGCCTTGGCGGGCTTGTCCAGCACCACCGGGATATCGTCGATAATCTTCTCCGGAAGGGTCAGGTGGTCGGCGGCTTTGAAGCTCAGGACGATGTCCTTGATGCGGCTCTCCACCGCTTCGGCGGCCCCGTCCTTCGGCTCGTAGCTATACTCGGTGGGCCAGAAGTAGTCCTTGCGGTAGTGGGTGATGTACCGGCCCAGCCGCTCGCCCTGATCCAGCAGGTAGATCTGGGCCCAGAGGTCCAGCAGGCTGTTGGGCCTCGGCGTGCCGGTCAGCTCCACCACTTTGTGCACTCGGGGCCGCACGGCTTTCAGGGCTTTGAACCGCTGGGCTGCGTGGTTCTTGAAGCTGGACGCTTCGTCTAAAACCACCATGTCAAAATTCCAGCTCCGGCCCAGCGTGTGTACCAGCCAGGGGACGTTCTCGCGGTTGATGATGTAAATATCCGCCGGGGCTTCCAGAGCTGCCTTGCGCTGCTTCTCTGTGCCCAGCACGGTGGAAATGCGCAGCTGCTGCAGATGCTCCCACTTCTTCGCTTCGTCTTGCCACGTCGCTTCTGCGACCTTCTTTGGGGCTACGATCAGCACCCGGCTGATCTCCAGTCGGTCGTAGATCAGCTGATCGATGGCGGTCAGGGTGACCACCGTCTTGCCCAGGCCCATCTCCATCCAGAGCGCCACCCCGGACTTCTCGAGGATCGCTTCGATGCCCGCCTGCTGATATGGGTGCGGGTGAAACTGCTGCATTGCTTTGACCTCCGTTTCTTTTAGGGCAGTGTGTCAGTCATCGATTTCGTAGGGCCAGTCCTCGTCGTCAGCCCAGGCGACGGACGCATCGGGCTGAGACTGTATAGCATCCTCTGCGCTCAATTGCCGCATCTGACTCCCCATGCTCAGCCGCTTGGCCAGAGCCACGGCCTGATATTTGCGGCTGATCTCGTAGCAGGGAAAACCGAGCTCCACCAGCCGCTGCCGCCACCACTCCTGCAATCCTCCCGCCTTGACCTTTGCCCCGGGTCGCTTGAGTTCCACAAAGGCGATAATGCCGCCGGGGAAGAGGATCATCCGGTCAGGCACACCCCTGTGTCCGGGGCAGGTCCATTTCAGGCACACCCCGCCCTCGTCCTCCACGGCTTTGCGCAGGATGTTCTCGATGTTCTTTTCCAGGGGCTTGTTTGTGGAGTTTGTCAGCATTTGTAGTTTCTCCTTCCGTTTTGCGGGTTGACTACAATGACTACAAAAACTACAAAATTTCCTATAATTCCTCACACGAAGAAATCAAGACTCACGCGTATACGGGCACGCGCCTTATTTTCTTCTCTTTCACTTCTTCCAAGGAAAAAGATTGTAGTCATTGTAGTCAAAACCCAAAAACCCGCTTGAACACTGGATTTTCTTTGACTACAAACTCCGAAATCCTTTGTAGTCGCTTTGTAGTCGTTGTAGTCAAAGGCCATTTTTCGGCCTTGTTTTCTTCAGTTGCTTTCAAAAGTGCCCGAAATTTTGTAGTCTTTGTAGCCGACCTTCCGTTTGTAGTCACTCCGGCGGTTTCGGCAGTGGTTTGTAGTCGTTTTTTGGGGTGGTAATTACTCCCCATTTCTGCGCCACAAACGCTGCATTCCGTAGGGCCCGCAGCGCAGGGGATATTTGATCGCCTGCCATCCGGACAGGCCATTCAGCACCGCAGAGATGCGTTTGGACTGCTGCCGGTCGGGGGCTTTGCCGGTGCTGTCGAGGCACTCGCGCCAGACTTCGTTGACACAGACGCTGGCCCGCTGGGTGGTCTGGATGCCCTCGGACGGGCCGTTCTCCCACCAGCAGATGCGCTCGTCGATGCTGCGTTTTGCCCAGTCCAGCGGCACCGGTTTGTCCAGGAAATCGGCGATCGCGCCCTCCCACGGGTCGCGCTCGGTGTGGGCCTGCTGCTCTTCCAGGGCGGCCTTTTGCAGGTCATCCCGGAGAATCAGCTCTTCGCCCGCGTTGAACTTTGCCACGGCCTCGGCCCAGATCTGGTCCACCTCTGCAGGGGTCAAATCGTCGTGTACGACCTTCGTGCGGCGTTCAAAGCTGCAATCTACGGGCCAGAATCGGCGGTTGCCGGTCGTATCGCGGAGGAAATCCGCGCTGTTGGAAGTGCCGAAGAACACGCATCGGCGGGGGTACTGCACCGTTCTCCGGCCATAAGCGGCCCGGTAGCGGTCCTCTGTCTGGCTCAGGAACTGCTTGGCTGCCTCGGATTCGCTCCTGCTGAAAGCCGTCATTTCGCCCAGCTCGACGATCCAGACGCCGCGCAGGTTCTCGCGAGCCTCTTTGCCGTCGAAGCTCGTGATGCTGTCGTTGAACCACTCCCGGCCCATCCGGGAAAGCAGCAGGCTTTTGCCGATGCCTTGCCTGCCGCTGAGGATGCAGATCTGGTCGAACTTGCAGCCCGGGCGGAAACACCGCGCCACCGCAGCAACGAACATCTTCCGCGTCACCGCTCTGGTGTAGCTGCTGTCATCCGCGCCTAAGTAGTCGATGAACAGTGCGTCCAGCCGGGGCACGCCGTCCCACACAAGGCCACTCAGGTACTCCCGCACCGGGTCTTTCCGGTGCTTGTCGCCGGTCAGGGCCACCGCGTCGGCGGCCTTGTTGACCCCGCTGAAGTGGTAGACGGTCTCGAGGTACCACCGCACGCCCGCGTCGTCCTCGTCGCGCCAGTCCCGCTCCTGCGGGTTATCGCTCCACGGGAATGGCCCCTTGCAGCGCAGCCGCTCCGAGAAGGTGTCGCTCCAGATGCGGCCTTTCAGCGCCGGGTCGTGTTCGAGGATGACCCATGCGTTCTGGATGGTGCAGGCCAGCGCGCCCTTCTGGGTGCGGGTCAGCTTCTCCTGCCATTTGTCCGAGTCGGTCTCTTCCTCCGGCAGCGGGTCGAAGCCCTCCAGCGCGTGGTCGAGGTCCTCCTGTCGCAGCAGGGCCGCCGTGGGGCCGTCGCTCTCGGCCAGCGCCCGCATCTGCTGCCAGCTGGGCAGGGACGCGGCGGGCGTGCCGGGGGCGGCATCTGCGTCCAGATCGCCGAACTTGTGGATGCGCACCAGATCCCATGCGTTCAGCAGCTTGCCGCCTGCGGGGTCGGTGCTGTGGTGGCTGTAGATGAAGGTGTCGTTGTCGTAAAGCACCGCGCCCGCCGTGGTGCTGCCTGCGGCGTAAGTCAGGCGATCCTGCCCGGCATCGACGTACTCCCCGGGCAGAAACTTTGCAATTGCCGCCCGGATGTCGTAAGTCCGGCAGAAAGCGCCCACCACGCCCTGCTTGGCGGTGGGGTCGGCCTGCTTGCCGCCGGGTAGCTTGACCGCCTCAGCGGGGCATGCAGGCCACTGCCGCACGTCGTGCCAGTCCTCGTAAAGCCAGAGGGTGTCGTCCACGCTGATCCGGTCACCGTCCTCGGTGGCCTCGCAGACCCACTGGCTGTCGCTGCTGCGGCTGGGCCAGTACATCAGGCGCTCGGCTTCAAAGGTGGTCTTGTCGAACACTCGCATGGTGGGGTCGAGCATCTGGGCCACCATCCGGGCGCAGGGTTGGTATTCCTCTGGCTGCATCACGCGGTCGGTGGGGAAGATGGCCCGCAGGCGCGGGTGCTCCGGGTCGTGCTTCCGGGTGGAATAGACCGCTGCTGCGCCCAGGGCCTTGATGGCGGCCACCCACTGCTGTGTGCTGCCGGGGGCGCAGCCGTCCATGTCCAGCGTGATCAGGCTGCGCCCGGTGCAGCAGCCGCGGCGGCGCAGGCCGTCCCGCAGGCTGCCGCCCACAAAGCCGCCCACGTCTTTCCGCTTGTCCTGCTCGGCTTTGGGCAGGGCCATGTACTCGGCATGGGTCTCGGTGCCGCAGTTGCGTCTCATCCGGCCCTTTAAGGTGAGAATAAAATCCCCCCATGAAAGGGTTCGGCTTTCCCAGCTGGATGCCCACCGGCTGCCGCCCACGCTGATCTCAATTGGTGTAGCGCTCATTTGTCCTCCTCCTTCAGCGGGCCATAGCGGAAGCGGTGCGCGTTCCATCTGGCCTTTGCTTCGATCTGCGTGCTGCCGCGCTCGCCGACCCTGCCGCAGCGGGTGCAGACCACCGACCAGCCGCCGTCGCTGGCGTACCTGCTGCTCTTGCGGTACTTGGTCAGCCCGACCGTCCCGTCAGTCCTCACCCCGACACCGTGGGGCAGGGCTCCGCAGGTGCAGGGGCACACATCTGAGTTGTTGGGTGGGTAAGTCTTGCTCATTGTCTGCTCTCCCTCCAGTCTGCTTGCGAGATTACGTGCACGTCCAGCTGCCACAGGATCCGCATTGCCAGGTGTACACCGCGGGCTTCGCTAAGGCGTTTCTGCGTAAACAGGGCATCATGCTCTGCCGACAACCGGGTCAGTGCATCCTCCTTCGAGATTGCGTAGACAGCCGCCTTGTCGGAAATTATGGAGTTTTTCATCGTCCTTAGTCCTTTGTAAAGAAGTCACCGTACCAGCCTGCCGCGTTCAGGGGCAGCCCCTCGGCCCAGGGCGGCACAGTGCTCATAATGCGTACCACGCTGTCCAGCGCGGCCTCTGCGTCCTGCGTGGTCGGCAGCTCGATGATGACCTCGTCGTGGACGTGGAACACCACCTGGTACCCAGCCCGTCGGAGGTTGTCCAGCGCGAAAGCCAGGCAATCCCGGCCCACAGCTTGGGTGAGGTTCTCGGTCAACTTGCCGCCGTAGGTCTCGGCTTCCCGCCAGCTGCCCGTGTCCCACTCCTTATAAGTAATGCGGTCATCCGGCGTGGTGCCGGGGTCGGCGTAGAAGAGCTTGCGCCCGCTGGGCAGCTGCATTGTCAGAAACGGGAAGGGAAAGCCCCAGGCCACCTCTTTGCGGAGCGTCACCCCTACTCGGGGCATGGTAGTCCTGCCGGTGCGGATGGTATGCACGGCGGCGTCCTGCATCCTGCGCCAGAGCTTGCAGATGTTGGGGTTCTGCCTGCGCCAGCGGTTCACGATGTCCTGCAGGCCCTCGTCGTCCAGACCCAGCTGATCGCCGCCCATGCGCTTCATAGCACCCACACCGCCCTGGTAGCCCAGAGCCAGCGTTGCCACTTTACCGCGCTGGCGGTATTTGTAGTTGGGGTTGCCCTTGACGATGCTGTCAAAGGGCACGCCGAAGATGCGGGCTGCGGTGGCCTCGTAGATCTTGCCGGTGGTGCGGAAAACGTCTAGCACCCACTCCTCACCGGCCAGCCATGCGATCAGCCGGGCCTCGATGGCCGAGAAGTCGGCATCTACGAAGGTGCACCCTTCGCCGGGCACCAGCGCCGTGCGGATGAGCTGGCTCAGCGTATCAGATACATTGTCGGTCAGCAGAGCTAACGCTTCGGGGTCGTGTAGCTTTACAATGCTGCGCCACTCAGCCTGATGGTCGAGGTAAGTGCGAGGCAGGTTCTGCACCTGAAGCAGCCGCCCGGCCCAGCGCCCTGTCCGGCTGGCCCCGTAGAACTGCAGGGTTCCACGCACCCGGTGGTCAGGGCCTGCGCTGGCTGCGATGGTCTCATACTTGGTGTTGCTGGTCTTGCCCAGCTGCTGCCGGAGCTCCAGCACCCTGCGCACGTCGCTGGGCAGTTCTCCGGCCAGCGCACGGGTCACATCCTCTTTGGTCAGACCCTGCATCGGCACGCCCCGGTTGTGGAGCCAGTCGAGGAGCTGGGCACGGCTGCCGGGGTTGGCCAGACCGGTCAGCGTCTTGCTCTCGGCGGTCTGCTCTTCTGTGATCAGCGCAGAGCAGGCAAGGGCACCCTCTACCAGCTCCATATCCACCGCCACGCCCCGGGCGTTCATCCCCACGTCCTCCCGCCACTGTTGCATGGTCTCCTCCGGCACCGGCCATGGAGCCAGCTTCCGGTCGTTTGCCCGCTCGGCGATCACGTCCATGCCGTTGTACTTGCAGAACAGCTTCCACTTGTCGGGGTCGTGCTGAGGCAGGTTGCGGGTGCGCCCGCCGTTGCGCTTTGTGGGCTTGCAGGGCTTGCAGAAGTAGGTGATCAGCGCCTTGCCCTCTTTCATCTTGAGCGCATCCTCCGGCTGCTTCAGGGCCGCACCGAGGGCCCCCAGCTGGGCAGGTAGGCCGCAGTACAGTGCGTGTACCATGCTGCATTCCCACTGATCCAGCCATTCGGTACGTTCCTCCCAGCTCAGGCCCATGGCCTCCGACAAGCACCACCACTCAAACGCAGCATTGTGCGCTCTCTTGGTGTAACTGGCATCCAGCAGCCACGGCAGCTGTTCCCGCAGGAAGTGCTTCGTGTCCGGCCAGCTGGTCAGATCCAGTACTCTGGGCGTGTCCGAGTTCTCGTTGACATAGCCCAGCAGCAGGATCTGAAAGTCTGGGTCTTGGGCGTATCGGTAGGCACCGACCTTGGCGATGTCCTGCGGCGAGTAGGTCTCGATATCCACCGTGATGATTGGTTTCACGGGTGCCTCCTTTCCTGATAAAAGACCGGAGGTCCTTTGCGGGGGCCTCCGGTGGGTGATATTCAGTTCAGAAAATCGTCGTCCTCGTCGGTCAGCATCTCGAAGCCGTCCAGACTGTTGCCTCCGCTCAGGCGCTCGCCGTCGCGGATCTTCTGGATGACCTCCAGCCCTGCGCCGATGCCCCGGTTGCCGGAGGCGCTGTAGGAGAAGAATCCGACCTTGACCTTGGCGTAGCAGCCGCTGTACACCTCGTCCTGATCCAGAACCTCGTTGCAGGCTCGGTCGATGATCCGGGGGCGGCGGTCTGCGTTGGCGTTGGCGTTGATGAACCAGCAGCCTGCGTAGTTCTCGTCATCCTTCTCCTCGTCGCCGTCACGCAGGGGCTCTTTCAGCTTGGGCGGCAGCTTGCCACCCCACTTTGCCAGGGATGCGGGGTCGGTCTTGATGGCTTCGATGGCCTTGCGGATGGCGGCCAGGGCGTTGGTGTCGCTCTTCTTAATAAGCAGGCAGCAGCTGTACTTGGGGTCGCCGGTGCCGTTCACCTGCTTGGGTTCCCAGATGTTGGCGTAAGACAGACGGCAGGGAATGATAACTTCGTTAGTGTTCATGGTTAGTCCTCCTCGGGCTTGAAGCCCTCTAAACGATCGTAAGCGGGGCGGGGGTCACTGGCCTGTGCCAGCTTGGGAGCCCCCGGGGCCCTGGTGATAAAGGCCGACATGGTTTCGGCAAATTTCTTTTTGCCGATCATCTTCTCGGCCACGGTCAGCGTGATGGGTGTGCGTGTGTACAGCATGGCCTCGTCGATGCCGTCTGCCTGCATCTGCCGGAAGGCGGCATCTTGGTCTGTCCACTTGCGGGTGCTGCGACCCTGTACCAGCTTCCAGCCAGGCAGGCTGCGGCCCTCCATCAGCGCCTGCTGCGCGTATTCTTCCAGGTCTTTGGCGTAGGCGGCCAGACCTTCCAGCTTCTGCAGCCACTCGCCCAGCTCCTTGTCAGAGAGTGTAGCGGGTTCCGGGTAGGGCTCAAACCCGGCCAGCGGGCCGTACTGCTTCTGCCATGCCCGGCAGGAAGGATATGCTTTGCAGAATCTGCAATGACCTCCGGGGTGGTACACGCCCTCACCCTTCCAGGCCAATTCAGCGGCAAGTTGCAGCACCTCCCGTGCCCAGGTGAGAAGGTCGGCCAGGGAAATCTCCCAGGTCTGGGGCTCCTCCTGCATCCGGGGCTGTACGATGCTCAGGCGCACAGTGCTGACTTCCTCGATACCCTCAAACAGGGCGTAGGCACCGAGGGCGTAGTACATGAGCTGCGGGTTGCGCTCCGGGTTCACCGGCACGCCCTGCCCGTACTTGAAGTCGATGATGTGCAGGATGCCGTCGCCGATCAGCAGGCAGTCGCAGGTGCCGAAGCCGCCGGGCACCCACTGGCTCACGTCCACTTCCTGCTCGATGAACACCTCGGGCTGGTGGAGGTAAAGCCTCCACTGAAGGTGCACAAAGTCCACGTATTGGTTGGCGGCCCTCACCATTTCAGGCGGGTCGTCCGGCTCGCCGTCCAGCCGGATTGACCCGGACAACGGGAGCACCCCGTAGCCTGCTTCCCACTGCCGGAGGTTGTCCCTCAGGTGGGCCTCGCACAGCTCATGGGCTCTTGTGCCCTCCTCAGCGTACTTGCTGGTCTCCCCGGGCAGGTGCTCGGTGGCTCTGGCACTGGGCGGGCAAGCGATCCACCGGGCTGCGCTGGACGCGCCCAGCAGCGCATGCTTAACCGGCGGCATTTGCATCCACCTCGTCTTTCAACTTGAGCAGCTCCTCCTGCACAGTGGTGTAGCTGTCAGGCGGCAGCTTGGAGATGGATGCAGCACCGGTGGCTTTGATGGCTGCCTGAACCTCTGCCCGCTTGCCAGCCACGATCAGGCTGCGGGCCAGATCGCGGATCTTGTCCAGTGTGGCGGGATCAGTGACGGAGGTCGAGGCCGCCGGTGCGGCATCCGCCTGCGATGGAGAACCCGAGGTTTCTGCCGTTGTAGGGTTTGCGGGCTCCTCTGCAGGGGTGGCTGCGGGCTTCTGTGCGGGCTTTTTGGCCTTGGCGGGGGTCTGTGCTTTGGGTTTGTCCTGCGGCGGCACCGGCTCGCGCTGGGGCTGCGAGGCGGGAGCTTGCGCAGGGTGACGCTCGTCAGGGATAGGGGTGTGGTAGTTGCTGTCCATGTGGCCCAGGTGAGCCAGTACGTTCAGCAGTTCTTCCGGTGTTTCGCCGTAAAAGTGAAGGTCAAAATTCATAGTGTTACGCTCCTTTTATAAAAAGATTCTGTTGAATCTACGCTTTGCAGTTCGGAGCTGTATCTTTGCCATTGCCGCGCCTTGCCACGCGTCGCGATGCTATGCCATTGCTAAGCATCACTGAGCATCACTCTGCTAAGCCATTGCACTTCAATGCGTCGCTATGCCTTTGCTAAGCCAATCTTCGCGTCACGATGCTATGCCCTTGCCGCGCCTCGCCTCGCCACGCGCCGCAAAGCCAAGCCATTGCCAAGCCATGTTATGCCGTTGCTATGCTTCCACAGCAGTGCTTTGCCGTCGCATATCTGGGCAATGCCATCCGTTGCCTTTGCTATGCTTCCTCAGCAGTGCTATGCCGTTGCATCGCACGGCAGCCCAATGCCTTTGCGATCAGCCGAGAAGCTCGTAGGTGAAGCGGCCCTTGCCGCTGTTGCGCCATTGGCCCAGGCCCCGGAGCTTGCCGTAATCCAGCCACTCCATCACCGCTTTTTCGTGGGCATCGTCCATGCAGGTAATCTCGAACTCGCAGGTGCTGCCTGCGGGAACCTGCTCGGAGTTGGCAAGGCTCACGCGCTCGCCTTGGGCTGTCTGGGCCCGCAGG
>ERZ1106951.3959-NODE-3959-length-10236-cov-10.491406_pt1 | contig 10236 bp, 10 predicted proteins | sample MGYA00403676_ERZ1106951 | MGnify/ENA primary metagenome ERZ1106951 (study PRJEB35170, sample SAMEA104062398) | human gut metagenome | biome: human gut; feature: human-associated habitat; material: faeces | place: Denmark | collected 2012-04-23 ...
AAAAAGTCTGCTATCTGTTATTCCTTTTTGTATATCTATCACAAGTAGTTTCATTCGTTTCTCCTTTACACATAAAAATTCTCAATTCAAAGAACAGCATAAATAGAGTAGCAACCAAAAATCCAATCATCAATATTTTATGGCAGATTACAAAATAAACAATATATGCTACGATAGCCACCAAGTATACAATCATCAAAATGTGCCACTTTTTAGCTGAACTATCAGTAATTATTTTCTTTTTTACGGCAACATCATCCTTAATCAACTCGTCCAAACTCAATCCAAATTCATCGCTAATCGCTATTAGATTAGCAATATCGGGAATACCTTTATTAGTTTCCCATTTTGTAATTGCTTGTCTTGATACATTTATTCTTTCAGCAAGCTGCTCCTGTGAAAAACCTGCCTGCTTTCTGCATTCTTTGATTTTTTCTCCTAAATTCATTTTTGAGTCCTCCTTATTATTTGGTAAACTCATTATAATGATTTTCGAGTTTTTAACAAGAAACCGCCATTTACAATGCCTGCTACAATACGTAGCAGACATTGTGTACAATTACTTTACAAATGAACAAATGCGATTTTTACTTTTATCAAGCGTTAAATTTCGATTTTCTATTTCTTCTTTTTCTGATCTGAAATACTTTTTTGCGTATTTTTTACTTCTTTCACCAGCAACACAATTAACCATTTAATTTCTGGAACATTTTTCTGCATCAATTGCAAGTACAAACATCAACGCATCTAATGTATTTTCCGGATCATGTACATCAATAACATAAGTGTCAGTCATACGAAGCAATTCTTTACTTATTTTTGCTATCTGATAACCGCTTTGGTCAAGAATACTATAATCCCATTCCATAATGGTTCCATCAATATGCCATCCATTGTAATCAATATTATAATGTGGCGTCAGGAATGAGAATTCTTTGCTCAGGCATCCGATATAACTGCCGTTTTTATAAATTTCGAATTTAGGAAGGAAGGTAAGAACTTTCTGAACAACCATTCCTACTTCATTTCCATAAGCGTCATAAATTGCAAGTTTATGTCCCCAGGAAAACTGGCCTTTTACTACATACACAGTATTGCCGGCTTCATCATAAATATCATAGCTGTCAAACCATGAAAACAACCTTTGTTTAAACAATAACTTCATAACTTTTCACCACTCTCCAACAAATATAATCATTCCTTATGCGTCTGATCTGGAGTATGCATTTTTCATCTGATTGCTCAGCTCATACAATACTTTATTCAATGTATCCTGCGTTTCTTTTTTTACCATGTCAGCGATTTTTTCATTTGCCTCCTGACGAAGCTGCATGCGTTTTTCTGCGTTGCTTTCCTTCTCAAGAAGTTCATCATATTGGTTGATATATTCATGTCCTTTTGACATAACTCTTTCCTGATAACGTTCAATATGGAAAATGGATTTACTATAAGAAGCATCTGCCATGGCTGCGATCATCCTGCTTGCCCAGTAAAAATTATCTGTTGAAGCATCTCCGGTCGTATTGGAAAAATACTCCGGTACTTTCTCTACATCTGTGTAGAACGGTGCGGCTGTATTAAATACGTTTGAAGCAAATGCTACCCATTCGATTGCCCGGCTGTCTTCTCCTGCATCCGGTCTCATCTGTATGATTCCCAGGAAATCTGTCCGGTTTACACCAATTGCACGATATGCACCTTTCATAGATTTATCTCCATAAGATGCATACGGATCATACGGTGTTCCCTGAAAATGAGAAGAAAGAACGTATTTCACATCTTCGATCGTCACCTTTTTCTCCGGAACCATGCACCATGGAATATCATCAGAAAGTGGTGTAAAATCTGCATCCGGTCCATCCCAGTTCATTGTACTCGGATTCAGGCAGCGTGCCATATACCATGCTCTCGGTGTATTGTATACATGATCAGAGTCATCATGACTGCCAAAAATATCTCTTGGATTAAACGTTCCATCCTGTGAAAGGTTCAAATGATATTTTTCAACAAACTCCTTCAGATCGGCGGAACACATATATTCTTTCTGGTTTGAAAGTGCATCCTCAAGATCGAACTGATCCATTCCAAACTGATTTGGCATCATGACATAAACATCATCCGGTACTTTGCGTGCGATCCAGTGATGTCCGCCAATTGTCTCAAGCCACCAGATTTCATCTGCATCCTGGAATGCAATTCCATTCATTTCATAAGTACCATACTGTTCTAACAGGCTGCCAAGACGTTTGACACCTTCCCTTGCACTGTGTATGTATGGAAGTACAATGTATACAATATCCTCTTCCCCGATTCCTCCAGGAATTTCTTCTTTTCCGTCTTTTGCAGGCTGATATCTTACAAGCGGATCAGCTCCAAGAACTCTTGGATTGGATGTGATTGTTTCGGTTGCTGTCATTCCGACATGGGCTTCATTCACTCCGCAGGCTGCCCAGATACCTTCGCCCTCTTCTGCATTTGGCATTGCAGTATAACGCATCGGATTTTCCGGAAGCTCGATTTCGACATGTGAAATGACCGATTTATAGATTTTCGGCTGTTCTTCCGGGTGGATCACTGCTAGTTTTTTTGAAGTATAATGTCCGGATCCTGAATCATCATTTCTTGCGATGATTGTTGATCCGTCATAACTTGCTTTTTTTCCTACTAAAATTGTTGTACATGGCATAGCTGTCACACTCCTTACTTTCTTTCAATTTTTTATCATCAAACATGCATCCGCATAACTGCCATCTGCATATTATATCTTCTTTTATCTCTCGTAAAATCCGTTATCATGTTCCAGTGGGATGCTTTTTGCATCCATATTTTCAATCCAGACGTAGGTACGGTTTTGCAAAAAAATAATCAGCTCATCGATCAGCGGTTCCTCGCCTTCTACTTCCATTTCCACGCTGCCGTCATATAGGTTTTTCACCCAGCCGGTCAGTCCGAGCTGGTTTGCTTTCTGTACTGCATAATAACGGAACCCTACTCCCTGAACTCTGCCATAAAAAATGATATGTTTTCTTATTTTTGTTTTCTTTTCCCAAAACATACTGATCCGCTCCTGCTGTCTTTCCTGATATCTACATGAATTCAACTTGAACTTTAAAACTTCAGTCTCATCTGATTCCACACGATATTTCCATGCACAGATTCTGAAACTCCTTCATTTTCAAAACCAAATTTTGCATAGTAATGCACCAGCCGGTCTTTGCACGTAAGGACAAGACCTTTTCTTCCCTGGTCTTTTGCATCTGCGATCGCTCTTTTTAAAAGTTCTCCGGCATAGCCGTGGTTCCGGTATGCCGGGAGCGTATTTACACCAAATATCATCTGCCATGCTCCATTTTCCTGATGCATGGACGCATTTTCATACATTTCATCTGTCAGGTCTTCCTGATCTGTCACCATACCATCAACAAATGCGATTAATTTATCATCCTCGAACATCAGCCAGAAATGATCTCCATAATGTGAAAGCCTCTGCTCAAATTCCTCTTTTGTTGCCGCCTCTGCTGCCGGAAAGCACTCTTTTTCTACTGCCGCAATCTGGTCGATGTCTTGTAATGTTGCAGTTCTTATATTCATTTTCATCATCTCCTGTTTTTTTCCGGATTTATATCTAATGGTGTTTGTTCTGCAAATGTTATCTTTTTTCTAACGTTCCTTTTCATTGTTTCTGGCACGGTAATCCGTAATTTTATAATATACGGCTGCCTCTTCAAAATATTTTTCATCAATGTGCGGCCACTTTGCCTGAGCATTGTCCTCTAACGCAAGTTTTTCTGCCAACTCAACCATTTTGGCTGAACAGTCGATTCCGGTAAGAATTGTCAGAATGTTGCTGTTCACAAACCACGGTGCTATGGAAAGCAGTCCGCCGGTGATCATATCCTGTGCAACTTTCTGATTGTCATAAGGTACTTTCAGAAATTGGGGTTTCCAGATTGTCGTTCCATTTTCCACACCGGACTCTAGCAACATGCACTGTGCATATCCGGCATCATCAATGGATATTCCAACACTGCCTGAATTAAAGTAATGTTTGTTTTTGTATGTCATCTCTCCCGGATAATGCGTATGAGCACAGATCATGTAATCAGTGTCAATCTTTTCTAACCATTGTTTTACCGGATCCTCATTCAACTGCAAGAGTTCCCTGCTGCTCGCCGGTGATCCGTGACAACAGGTAATGGACGGATAACCTGCTTTCTCATAAATAAATGTGATTGGAAGATTCCGAAAAAAATCAAAATCTTTATCCACAAGCTGCCTGTAAGTGTAGAGTAAGTTTCCACTTGCAGAGTTACTTATCCACATCTGCTCTGTGCATTTCTTTTTTCTGGCTTCCTGCTGTGTGAGCATGTACTCCTCACGATTGCCCCTTAACAGATAACAGGTATGGTTTTCCATAAATTCATACAGATAATCCATGGTTTCTCTTGTGTAAGGTGTATCGGAAATATAATCTCCAAGAAAGAAGTACTCGTCACATTTGTGTTTTTCCATATACTCTGTGCATGCCTTAAAAGCGTAAATGTTGCTGTGTATGTCTGATATAATACCGATTTTCATAATAATACTCCTGTATTCCCGTTGTGAGATTATCTCTCTTCTGTCCGAAACGGAATCTCTGTCTTATCTGCCATGATCTCGTAATATCTATAGTCACTATAGATGACGCTGCTGCTTGAGTTTTTATTTCTTCCTGCAAAAATAAGATAACCGTAGTAATAACTCTCATACATTGTTTCCCAGGAATCATATTCATTCTGCAGATAGACTGCAAGCGGTGCGGCATGAATCAGATATTCGTCATACGAAATATAACCACATATATAGCCAAATGCAAATAACCGGATGCATCTGCAATAGTCCCATGCATCCACTCCGGCATCCCCAATGTTATTGTATGCGTAATAAGTTCCCAGATATTTGCACATTTCATCTGGGGCATACAATTTGTATGTATAATAGATACTGTCTTCCGGTAATGCCAGCGCCTCTTCCCCTAATTTTTCCAAAGTCTGTGCATAAGTATATTTATCGCCTTTTTGTAACAGGGAATCGGTTGTTTTCATAAGGCTTTTTCTGTCATGAATCCCCCAATAATCGGAGATATTTTCCCGGATAGCTTCCACCTTATCCTCTCCCATGACGTCCGCATAATTTTCCACATCAAATGCATCAAACTCTCCAAAGCTGGTACTGTTCACATAAAAATATGGATAGAAGGACTGTTTCAGCCATTTTTCCAGTTCTTCCCGCTCCATTCCTGCAGCCTCCACCGCTGTATTTGTCTGTTCATCTGTGACAGCATCACGCGCTGTCCACTCTGTTTTTAAGTTTCTTCCGTCATGTGTGTAAATAAAAATCTGCGCTTTTCCAAACTTATATCCACGAAAACCAATCCATACAATGAAAGCGATACAACCCACGGTCAGGATAGGATGCCGTTTGATCCATTCACCCGGGGTAAGTCTTCGCCTATCCATGAACATTTTAAACTCTAACGGCTCCTGATCCAGTAAGTATGGAACAAACGGACTGTACCATAAGATTTTCTTTTCGCCAACACCCAATCCCCATGCAGTGTCCGAAGCGTTTACTTTGTCCGATGGCCGCTGATGTTTCACTCCATATTTATCCTGAAATTCATAAATCAGGTGACGATCCGAATCGGAAGATCTGAATGCAAAATCTTTTTCATTGACAGCAGTCCCTTCCACACGATAGAACGTCGGCTTTGTGATTTCAAATTCTTTTCTGCGGCAAAGATATTTACTCAGTAACATTCCAATAACTCCACCGAAAAAGAAAATGACCGCCAATTTGCCACTTGTTCCACCAGGAGTGTTAAAAGCCAGCATAAACATTCCTCTTAAAAAAATAATCAGGCTCACAATCTGTGCTATCTGGAATATTTTTCTGTTTTTTTCAATCTGCTTTTTTATATTCTGGTCAAACTGACTGTCCTGCTCCTGCTTTTTGTCCGATACAGAGGAGGTCTGTGGCACGTAGTATAACGATTTATAGCTATTGATTGTCTTGGAAACTTCTCCCGTTGCAAGATAATCGGTAAAAATTCTGTCACTACCTTTTACGACAACCTGTTTTCTTCGTCCAATGGTGCATACTTTTACATCCTGAACTGGGATATTTTTTGTTCTTCCTACAAATGGCGTTACATAGAAAGTATTGATATCTAATACGGTTTTCTCCCTGTTTACTTTAAAAATAAACGGTATTGAAACTATCATCGGAATGATACAGGACACTCCGATATATCCCACAATTCTATCTGCTGTTGATCCATATTCCAGAAAGTTCACACTGATTGCCGCCAAACCAAACATACACAAAAAACTGATTGCTGGCATGAGTGTGACAATCACTCTCTTTGCCACAGAATTACGTACTACCACTGTTCCCATAACCTCTACTCCCCCTGATTTCACTATTCCTTTATAAAAAATGTGTATTTTCCTTTTCCATGTCCGGTTACTTTTTGGATGATATTTCTCTCGAGTAGTTCTTTTAAGAACAATGATGCTCTTGTATTTTTTAACCCGGTTACCTCTTCAACCCTGCTTCTTCCAAATATTTCATTTTTATCAAAGGAATCACACAGTTGTTCCATATGCTGTATTGTTTTCTTTGAAATACCGGAAATTTTCTCTCCAAACATTCCAATATTCACTTTTTCCAGTTGAATGTTCACTTTTCTATTTTCAATGTTCGCTTCTGATGTTTTATATTCTATTTTTGGCTCTCTCACAAGCATTTCCTTATAATCAACATGCATAAGACGATTCTGTAATAAATTTTTTTCATCCAACAACAGATTTCGCAAAAACAGTTCCAGATACTCTGTTGTTTCATGAATCTCATGTTTCAGATCATTATAATTTGCCCGAACCAATGCATTTCTGAAATACCATGCATTTTCCGCAAATATATCATTCGTTGCATCAAATCCAAGTGTTCGAAGATACTTGATAAAAAATACGGCTGTCGTTCTTGTATTTCCTTCTCCAAATATATGGATCTGCCATAAATTTGCAACAAATACTGCCAGATGGTGAATGATTTCATCCATGGATAATCCTTTGTAACTATAATGTTTCTCCTTCATAAAATCATATTCTAACGTTTTCCTTAGTTCAGAAGCACTTCCGTAAATAACAGTTGCTCCATTCAGCACCCATTCTTTTTTTGTAATATTATAATCACGGATTTTTCCTGCGTGGTCATATATTCCGGTAAATAATTTTCTGTGAATTGAGATATACTCATTTGGTGTAAAAGAAAATGCATGTTCCGAAAGTATTTTCGCAATGCGTATGGAAACTTTATCAGCCTCTTCTGTCCTGTCATGATTTTTCTGTGGTTTTTCTTCATAGTAAGAATCTAATAAATTTTTTACTTCATCCAGCGTAATTTTACCTTCAATATTCTGAATTGCTGCATCAACGAGATATTCGGACGGCTTCAATCCATCGACTGCCTGCAATCCAATCGCAGTCTGCCATGCATAACCTTTATACTTTTTATCTGGCTCCTGCTGTTTTAGATATTCTTTAAATGGATCTGTCTGCATGAACACACCTCCAAAAATGATAAAAAATTACGCTTCAAATGTTATTTCTCGTACATAACCTCTACTGCACCGCAGAATTCCTTTGCTTTTTCCATCCACATATCCAGTGACTTGAAATGCTATATTTTCTTCCAATTTTTTTATTTTTTTGTTCTCATTTTACTCCAACGTGCAATATTTTTTGATTGCTGTCTCATACAGATTGTTTCCCTCACTGTCAATGACAACGATCACCGGGAAATCTTTCACTTGAAGCTTACGGATTGCCTCAGCTCCAAGATCTTCATAACATACGATCTCAGATTTTGTGATACATTTGGATAAAAGCGCCCCTGCTCCGCCGACTGCTGCAAAGTAAACTGCATGGTTTCTGACAATCGCGTCAATGACTTCTTTCGAACGCTTTCCTTTTCCGATCATCGCCTTTTCTCCGAGATCTAAAAGAGTTGGCGCATATTTATCCATTCTGGTTGCAGTTGTCGGTCCTGCAGAACCTATTGGACGTCCCTCTCTTGCCGGGGATGGTCCCATGTAATAGATTGTGGAATCTTTGATGTCGATCGGGAGTTCTTCGCCACGCTCCAATGCCTCGATCATTCTTTTGTGTGCAGCATCTCTTGCCACATAAATGGTTCCTGTTATGTAAACGTAATCACCGGACCTTAAATTTTTTGTCACTTCCCCGGTGATCGGTGTTGTAATATGCTTGTCCATATTCTGCGCTCCCATTTCTAAATTTATATTTTCTTCATTTATGACTGTAAAATTCAAAAAACTACATTTGTAGTGATATGTTTTTTCTTACACTTCCCTCACCACATGCCGGTTCACATGACAGCAGATATTGACTGCCACCGGAAGTCCTGCAATATGTGTCGCGTAAGTATTCACATTCACTGCGAGAGCAGTGGTTGTTCCGCCAAGTCCACCCGGTCCGATTCCAAGCCGATTGATTTTTTCTAACATTTCTTCCTCTAACTCTTTCACGTATGGGATAGCAGAATGTTCGCCCACCGGTCTGGTCAACGCCTTTTTTGCTAAAATCGCACATTTTTCAAAAGTACCGCCAATACCAACTCCGACAACCATTGGCGGACAGGCATTCGGTCCTGCATCCTTCACTGCTGTAAGAATTGCATTTTTTACACCCTCAATTCCATCAGCTGGTTTTAGCATGAACACACGGCTCATATTTTCACTTCCGAATCCTTTTGGAGCCATTGTAATTATCACTTTATCTCCCGGAACAATGCTGTAATGAATCACCGCTGGGGTATTATCTTTCGTATTTTCGCGGATGATAGGATCACCAACGACTGATTTTCTTAAATACCCTTCCGTATATCCCTGACGGACACCTTCGTTTACCGCATCTTCGATTGCCATTCCCTCAAAATGAACATCCTGTCCGACTTCCAGAAAAATAACTGCCATTCCGGTATCCTGACAGATTGGGATCATCTCTTCATCTGCAATTTTCAAGTTTTCCTGAAGCTGATTTAATATTTTTTTACCAAGTTCTGATTTTTCAGAAACGGTGGCATCTTTCAGGGCTTTATCCATATCTTTGGAAAGATAATGGTTTGCCTCGATACACATTTCTTTTATATTTTTTACGATATCCTCTGTATTGACTGTTCTGATCATGTTAATTTCTCCCGATAATTATACTACATTTGTAATTTAATATATATTTTCCTATTCATCTTTCTTATGATCCGGTTTGCGGATGTTAAAGTATTTCTTGTATTTCTCCAGAGATTCATTCTGTTCACGGGAAGTCATATCCGGGAACGCCTTCATCAAACGCTTGAAACCAAAATTCTTCTCTGCAAATAATTCTTTGTATCTGCGCTCAAGTTCTTCTTTCTCGCGCTGTTTTTCCAGACGAGCCGCCTCGCGTGTTTCTTTGTAAGCAGCAATCTTTTCTTTTACATTGATATTTTCTGCAGACTCAGAAATTTTTTCTCTGGCACTTGCTGCAGTAGAAGCGATCTTCTCTTTTGCAGTGGATGGCAGATCCATAAGATTGTCTTTCGTATCAGAAATTTTTGTGAGAAGTTTCTCATGTGTTTCCTGGAACTCCTCCGATTTTTCTACTGCAGTTGTCACATTTTCGTAGATATTTTCACCGATTTCATCGGATAATTTATGTATTTTCGCAGCCATTTCATCCATAACTTTTAATCGCTTGTTAAACTTCAAAATTGTAGTAACAGTAACACCGCAGTCCACAGCAAATCCTGCCATAATAATGCTTAGCAGCACTACTCCCAAAATATGCGGGATCATTGTGATACCTTTGTAAATAATCGGATGAAGCACATCCATCACAAATGTACATGCGAGTCCCCAGTAGATGGAAAATTTCAAACATACATATCCGTGAAGATTAAACGGCTTATTGCTATAGTCCCACCATTTATTGTGAAATACTTTCTCCAGAATAAATCCTGTAATGTATTCCAAAATGGAAGTCAGTAAGAAAGAACCCGCAAATAATATCAGCAGGTTGTCCTTTAGCGGAGTCAAAGCAGCTACAACAATCACCACTCCACATCCGTAAATTGGACAATACGGTCCATTTAAAAATCCCCGGTTTACAAAAATTCCCCGGTCCAATGCTGCATAAG
>ERZ1106951.3970-NODE-3970-length-10208-cov-2.440658_pt1 | contig 10208 bp, 6 predicted proteins | sample MGYA00403676_ERZ1106951 | MGnify/ENA primary metagenome ERZ1106951 (study PRJEB35170, sample SAMEA104062398) | human gut metagenome | biome: human gut; feature: human-associated habitat; material: faeces | place: Denmark | collected 2012-04-23 ...
AATATATGTTTTCTGCATAATTTTCTATTTTCATTTTATAAAAATCCTCTCTTCGTCTTATGCCTTCTTCATCCTGCTTTTATCTGTATCTTCCAAATTAGATTCATTTATTGCCAAGCCCTCTCCATGTCCGTCTGGCTTTTTGTGGGAAAGCAGTACTACCGTCTCGACATGCGCGGTACCCGGGAACATATCGACGGGGGTGACGGCCTCAATATTATAGTCCTCGGCGGTAAACTGCTTTAAATCGCGGGCGAGGGTAGCGGGGTCGCAGGAGACGTAGACGACGCGCGTGGGGCGCATGGCGGCGATGGTCGTGATAACGGCGGCATCGCAGCCCTTGCGCGGAGGATCGATGACGATGACGTCGGGGCGCTCGCCGCGCTCGTAGAGGATGCGCGCGGCGTCTTTGGCGTCACCGCAAAGGAACTCGGCGTTCGTGACATGGTTGTGCGCGGCGTTTTTGCGGGCATTTTCAACAGCGGAGGGGATAATCTCCGCGCCGATGAGCTTCTTCGCGCGGCTCGCCATGGAAAGACCGATGGTGCCGGTGCCGCAGTAGAGGTCAAGCAGCGTTTCCGCACCTGTAAGCCCGGCGTACTCTGCGGCCTTGTTGTAAAGCGCCTCCGCCTGCGTGCGGTTCACCTGATAAAACGCGTGGGGCGAAATTTCAAACTCCAGCCTGCAGAGCGTATCGCGGATCGTGGGCTTGCCCCACAGCGTGCGCAGCTCGCGACCCAAAACGACATTTGTACGCTCGCGGTTGATGTTTAACACAATGCCGGTAATTTCCGGCACAGCCTCGCGCAGCATTTTGACGAGCAAGTCTTCCCCGTGCAGCTTTGCGCCGTTCGCGACGATGCACACGAGCACCTCCCCGCTCTTTTCGCCGCAGCGCATGTAAAGGTGGCGCAGAACGCCGCTGTGCGCCGCTTCATCGTAGATGCTCTCCCCGCTCAGTTTTTGCCACGCGCGGAACGCTTCCGCCGCGCGATCAAACACCTCGGGCTGTAAAAGGCAGGTGTGCGTGTCGATGATACGGTGGGAATTCACGGCGTAAAAGCCCATCTGCATTTCGCCGTTTTTGGAAAGTCCGATGGGCAGCTGGCATTTGTTGCGGTAGCGCGTGCGGGACGGCGCGCCGAGGATCGGCTCCATGGGGATATTTTCAAAGCCGCCGATACGCTCCAAGGCGTCGCGGACACGCTGCGTTTTGATCTTCAGCTCCGCTTCATACGTGATGTGGCGGTAAACGCAGCCGCCGCACGGGCCTGCAATGGAGCAATCCGGTGTGGTGCGATCGGGCGACGGCGTAAGCAGCTCCTCGAGCCGCCCGAATGCGTACTTTTTGAGGACTTTTACGACGCGCACGACGCAGCGGTCGCCCACGGCGGTACCGGGCACGAACACGGCCATGCCATCTGCGCGGCAGATGCCGCTGCCCTCGGCGGTCATGGCGGTGATCTCCGCTTCAAACAAATCATTTTTCTTTATCATGGAAAAACCTCCGTCAAACACAAAATTCTCTTTTTCATGCATAAAGCAGAGAACATGCGGGTAATTTAAGGGTGAGATACGATTTCAAACGGCTTATGTGGAAAAACGCGGTCAATTTATATGTGCAAAATATACACAAATTTTTATTTTGATTTGTGCGACAATAGCAAAAGGGAGATTGTTGCAGAAACCGTTGACAATCGATATTTCAGTCGCTATAATAGAGACATAACAAATGACAACGAGCTCTGCGGTAAACGTTACCGCGACTTTTCAATACAACTCCTCCCCAAAAGAGAGCAAAAGGCGAGATTTATTTCTCGCCTTTTGCTCTTTTCTGCATTACTTTTTACAGAAGGCTTTTGAAGTCTCCGCAAAAAGCGAAAAGAGCGGTAAAATCACGAAACGACGTTCTGCGGCGTGCCGTTCCGGAACGCTTTCAGGTTCTCGGCAACAGTCTTAATGAGACGGGCGCGCGCGTCTCGGGACGCCCACGCGATGTGCGGCGTGACGATACAGTTTTGGGCGGTGAGCAGCGGGTCATCCTTTTTCGGCGGCTCGTGCACAAGGACGTCAAGCCCCGCTCCGGCGATGCGGCCACTATTCAGCGCCTCGGCAAGGGCAGCTTCGTCCACAACTGCGCCGCGCGCCGTATTGATAAGGAACGCAGTGGGCTTCATCAGGTTAAGGCGCTCCGCATTCACAAGCTCGCGGGTCTCGTCCGTGAGCGGGCAATGCAGCGAGACGACATCGGCATTTTTGAAAAGCGCGTCGAGCTCCGCCCACTGATAACGCTCGGGCAGCTCCCGTTTCGTGCGGCTGTATACGAGAATTTTCATGCCGAGCGCCGCGCCGAGCTTTGCGACGGTCTGCCCGATATGTCCGAAGCCGACGATGCCGAGCGTTTTGCCGTACAGCTCAAACAGCGGGTGCGTGCTGTGGCTCATCGTTTCGGCCTTATCCCAGTCGCCGCCGCGGGTGGCGGCGCTTATTTTTTCGGTGTGATTGCACAGCTCCAAAAGCAGCGCAAACGCCTGCTGCGCGACGGTCTCCACGCAATAAAGCGGCACATTGCACACGGTGATGCCCAGTTCTCCTGCGGCTTTGACATCGACAGTATTATACCCCGTTGCAAGAAGGCCGATAAAGCGCAGCTTCGGCAATTTCTGCATGATTTCTCGGCTTATAACATTGCGGTTCAAGATAACAGCTTCGGCGTCCTTTGCGCGCTCTACGATTTCTTCTGGCTTAGTGGAGTCATACACGGTGACGCTGCCGAGCGCCCTGAGCGGCGCCCACGAGACGTCGCCGGGGTTTGTAGAGCCGCCGTCCAAAATAACGATATGCATAGCGAGGTCCTTTCTGTTTTCATTTTTTATCCTACATGTAAAAATGTGTTATAGCTCTTTCTAACGGCCGTTTCTGACCGCCGTTTTAAAAAAACCTTGATAGGGTTTCTTACGGCTGAACAGTCCCCCGGACTGTTCGGGCTCGTCGTTTCTTTCGCTTGCTATTATACCGCATTTTGTTTTTTGTTTCAACGATTTTGCGCGCCGTTTGTCAAAGGATTTTGTCATCCTCTACACATATTTGCAGTTTTTAAAACTTAGAATTGCAATTTCACAAAAATCCGATTATAATAATTCTGTTAAGCGGGAAACGTTTTCACGGCGTTTGCCGCCTGTGTATTTTCGGCAGATAAACTGAACACAAACAGCAGAATACCGCGGTTTGCGGAGGAACGGGGGACTTCTATGAACTACGATCGAACACCATTTGAAACGGACAAGCCCGGCGAGGAATGCGGCGTTTTCGGCGCATACGATTTTGACGGACACGACATTTCTTCTTCCATTTATTACGGATTATTCGCCTTGCAGCACCGCGGACAAGAAAGCTGCGGCATCGCCGTCAGCGACACCGAGGGCCCCAAAGGCAAGGTGGATTACTACAAGGACATGGGCCTTGTAAATGAGGTATTCGACGAGGAGCGTCTCAATCGCCTGCACGGCAATATCGGCGTGGGCCATGTGCGCTACTCCACCGCCGGCGCGAGCAACCGCGAAAACGCGCAGCCACTCATCATCCACTATATCAAGGGCACGCTGGCCGTAGCGCACAACGGCAACCTGACAAATGCCGTTGACCTCCGCGAAAAACTAAAGTACAGCGGCGCTATTTTCCAAACGACCATCGATTCCGAGACGATTGCCTACTACATCGCACGCGAGCGCGTACAGACGAAAAACGTACAGGAGGCCGTCAGCCGCACGATGGACAAAATTGAGGGTGCCTATGCCCTCGCGGTCATGTCCCCCCGCAAGCTGATCGGCGCGCGCGATCCCTATGGCTTCAAGCCCCTATGTATCGGCAAGCGCGACAACACGTATTTCCTCTCCAGCGAGACCTGTGCGCTTGACGCCGTGGGCGCGGAATTCGTCCGCGACGTAGAGCCGGGCGAGATTGTCACCATCACGCCGAACGGCATTCTCTCCGACAAATCGCACTGCCTCCCCGCCGAAAAGCAGGGGCGTTGCATTTTTGAGTACATTTATTTCGCCCGCCCGGACAGCCGCATTGACGGCATCAACGTGTATTCCGCACGTCTGCTTGCCGGCCGTTTCCTCGCGAAAGATTCCCCCGTGGATGCGGACATCGTCGTCGGCGTGCCGGAATCCGGCAACGCGGCAGCACAGGGCTACGCCATGGAATCCGGCATCCCCTACGGCACGGCATTCGTGAAAAACAACTACGTCGGCCGCACATTCATCAAACCGAAGCAGAGCAGCCGTGAATCCAGCGTGCGCGTTAAATTAAATGTCCTGCGCGAGGTTGTCAAGGATAAGCGCGTCATCCTCATCGATGACTCCATCGTGCGCGGCACGACGAGCGACCAGATTGTGAACATGCTGAAAGACGCCGGCGCAAAAGAGGTGCACATGCGCATCAGCTCGCCGCCGCTCAAGTACCCGTGCTTCTACGGCATCGACATCTCGACGACGCAGGAGCTCATCGCCGCGAAGAAATCGGTCGAGGAGATCCGCGAGTTCATCGGCGCGGATTCGCTCGCGTTCCTCTCCGTGGACGGCCTGATCGAGTCGATCGGCCTGCACGCCGACGCCCCGTACGGCGGCCTGTGCGTCGCGTACTTCAACGGCGACTACCCCACCGCGCTCGATGATTACGAGGAGGGCTTCCTCAACTCGCTCACCCCCGAAGACCGCGTGACATTGCCCGGCTACAACGGCAAGAAGACGATGTACGAGGGCACCGAGTACACGATGATGCAGAAGCCGTTCGGCGAGCATGCCTCCCAGGAACCCACCGAGTATCTCGTCCCCAATATCTAGTTCCCAGATTTTCCCGATACAGATTCATACAGATTCATCAATCGACTTGCCGATTTCGGCGAACAGAAAGGTCACAATGCCACAAGCATATGAAAACGCGGGTGTGAGCGTCGAAGCGGGCTACGAGGTGGTCAAGCGCATCAAATCACACGTCGCACGCACCAACCGACCGGGCGTGGTGAGCGGCATCGGCGGCTTCGGAGGCCTCTTCGACCTCGCCTCACTTGGCTACAACGAACCGGTGCTCATCTCCGGCACCGATGGTGTGGGCACGAAGCTCGTCATCGCCAAGCTCATGGACAAGCATGACACGATCGGCATCGACTGCGTGGCGCAGGGAGCCCAGCCGCTGTTCTTCCTCGATTACATCGCCTGCGGCAAGAACGACCCGGCGGTGCTCGAACAGGTCGTCTCCGGCGTGGCCGACGGCTGCGTCCAGGCGGGCGCCGCGCTCATCGGCGGCGAGACCGCGGAGATGCCCGGCATGTACGACGAGGATGAGTACGATCTGGCCGGCTTCACCGTCGGCTGCGTGGAGCGATCGAAGATCGTGGACGGGTCGACGATTGAGGCGGGCGATGTGCTCATCGGGCTTCCTTCGACCGGCGTGCATTCCAATGGTTTCTCGCTGGTGCGCAAGGCACTGTTCGAGCAGGCCGGCTATACCGTGCATACGCGTCTTCCCGAGCTGGACGATCGGGAACTCGGCGATGTGCTGCTCACCCCCACGAAGATCTACGTGAAGGCGCTCATGCCACTGTTCGAGGCCAATCTCGTTCGCGGCGTCGCCCACATCACCGGCGGCGGCTTCATCGAGAACGTGCCTCGCATGCTGCCGGAGGGTCTGGCCGCCTCCATCGAGCTTGGCTCGTGGCCGGTGCCGCCGATCTTCGACGTGATCGAAAAAGCGGGCGATGTGGATCATATGGAGATGTACAACATCTTCAACATGGGCCTGGGCATGGTCGTGGCCATTCGCCCCGACCGTGTTGACGAGGCGATGAACCTTCTCGAGCATGCAGGTGAGAAGGCCTATCGCGTCGGCCATGTGATCGAACAGGTCAACGAACGCGTCGACCTGGCCTGAGACCAAACCCATACTGGCACAGTTTCCCCAAGGAAGTGAAAAGGAATATGAAGGTTCTTGTTATCGGTTCCGGCGCACGTGAGCATGCCATCGCCTACACACTGCTCAAGGGAGCAAGCGTCGAGGAGGTCACCGTCGCCCCCGGCAACCCGGGCATGGAGCTCGACGGCATCCGCACGCTCTCGCTCAACCCGTCGAATCAGGCCGCGCTCATCGATTTCGTGCGCAACAACGACTACGACTGGGTGTTCGTGGGTCCTGAGGTGCCACTCATCGAAGGCATTGTGGATGCGCTGGCCGCGGCCGGCATCAAGGCGTTCGGACCGAGCAAGGCGGCCGCGCAGATCGAGGGCTCGAAGGATTTCGCCAAGCGTCTGATGGAACGCCACAACATTCCCACGGCCGCATACCGCACCTTCGACGATCTTAGGAGCGCCACCGACTATGTGAACGAGCATGGTGCGCCGATCGTGGTCAAGGCCGATGGTCTGGCCGCCGGCAAGGGCGTCACGGTGGCGATGGACGTCGAAACGGCCTTGGATGCGTTGAACGACATTTTCGTGGACCACCGTTTCGGCTCCGCCGGCGCCCGTGTGGTGATTGAGGATTACCTGGAGGGACAGGAGTTCTCGCTCATGAGCTTCGTGAACGGCACCGAATTCTGGCCCATGCCGATCTCGCAGGACCACAAGCGCGCCTATGACAACGATGAAGGCCCGAACACCGGTGGCATGGGCGCCTACTCCCCTGTGCCCCAGATCGGCCAGGACGTGGTCGACGAGGCCCTTGAGACCATTGTCAAGCCAACCGTCGAAGCCATGGCCTCCGAAGGCACACCGTTCGTGGGCATTCTGTATGCGGGCCTGATCGCCACGGCCGACGGCCCGAAGGTGATCGAGTTCAACGCACGGTTCGGTGACCCGGAGACCGAGGTGATTCTCCCCCGTCTGCACAGCGATCTCGGGCAGGCCATTCAGGCCATGCTTGATGGCGAAGCGCCTGAGTTCACCTGGCTTGAGGAGGGCACGACGCTCGGCGTGGTGCTTGCCGCCGACGGCTACCCGACCAATGTGCTCAAGGGGGCCAAGGTACCGCAGTTCAAGACCGGTACCGACTCCCATGTGTTCTATGCCGGCGTGAAGCGCGAGGGCGACGATCTGGTTGCCGACTCCGGTCGCGTGCTGCTCGTCGAAGTGAGCGCAGACGACATTCCGAGCGCTCGGAAGAAGGTCTACGAAATTCTCGATAACGCCGACACCGCAGGCATGTTCTACCGCCATGATATCGGCGCCAAGGCTTTGCAGGCATAGCACGTGGATAGGCTATAACATTCCGGCAGACCGTTGCCGGCCAGTTCATTCTTGAAGGATTGGACTGACCGGCGACGGTCATTCATATCAATGATGTTCCGTATCGTTTTCAGCGCATTACAGAACGCATGCGAGTCGCTTCCGTCTCTCACTATGGTAGGAAAAGACAACCGATAGAGGAGCGGAACGCATATGGCAGGTATCAAGGACTGGTTCTACGCCATCGATGTAATCAGCGGCTGGTTCCCCGTCACCCTATGGACACTGGTGGCGATCGGCATCGTCGTATTGCTCATATGCCAGAGGAAAGGCGAGTCGCGCAAGCGCTTCCTCAGGCAGCTCGGCATAGGGTTGCTCGCCGGAATCGTCGGTCTCGCCGCGACCTATGTGTGTTCGGATGTGCTCCTGCTGTTCGGGGTCTCGCTCGGCTGGCCGGTGATCATCGCAATCGGTGTGGGCGTGTTCCTGTTCGCATTCATGATCGCCGCCGCGGTGATGACCCATGGCTGGCTGCGCGTGCTCTCCATCGTCATGATCCCGGTCACGCTGCTCGCCACCGCGGTGCGTGCGAACGCAATCTATGGTGAATACCAGACGATGGGCAGTCTATTCGATTACTCGCCCTACCCGCACATCTCAACGCTGGATCTTTCGCTCAACACGATCTCGGTACGTGAATGGAACGAGCAGGCGGTGGCAAAGAGCCGCAACACCACGCAGATTCCCCAATCGGGCAAACTCGTGCATGTGGACATCCCGAATCCGAAATCCGGGTTCAAGGCGCGCGAGGCGCTCGTGTGGCTGCCACCGGCGGCCTTTGCCAAGCACCCGCCGAAATTGCCGGTCATGGTGATGTTCGCCGGCCAACCGGGCTCCCCCACGCGTTTCTTCACCGCAAGCAACGCAATCGAGGTGTTGGGCAGATTCGCCGCCGAGCACCATGGTCTCGCCCCGATTGTGGTCAGCCCCGACCAAAACACGGCTGCGACGCGCAACAGCCTGTGTGCGGACACCACGAAATGGGGCAAGGCCGAAACGTATCTTGCACAGGACGTACCCGATTGGATCAAAGCGAACCTGCCCGTCAACGACAAGGCATCACAGTGGACGATCGGAGGGTTCTCGCAGGGCGGCACATGCGCGACGCAGCTGGCGCCGAACCATCCGAACATCTACGGCAATGTGCTGGCAGTAGATGGTGAGGTCGCTCCGACCGAGGGCAGCGTAGACCATATGGTCGAGGCGTATTTCTCCGGGGATAAGGCGGCATATGAACGGCAGGTGCCGCAGAATGCGATTCGGAACAATGCGCCATCGAAACAGCTCATGATCCTTGGTGCGGGCGCACGCGACGGCGAATCCGTCGACAACATACGCAAGATCGGCGACACCGCCCGGGAAAACGGGTGGACGGTGTTCAGATTCGCAGTGAGCAACTGGGGCCACGACTGGCATGCCGTCAATGCCGTCTTCGCCGTGGCCCTGCCGTATTTATGTGAACGCATGGGATTGGGCAACGAGAATGTGCAGTTCCCGACCGATTCAGAAGTGAAGGAGATATCGTGAGCGCAACGGATTCGAATGACGGCGTCGCCAGCGGGCAGACGCAAGCGGCGGCAAAACCGCCGACCAGCCCCAAACCTCCCAAAGCGCCGAAGCGGTATGCGGCGCAACCGGTGAGCAACCAGCTGCTGAACGACATCCGGCGTTGGATCCACGAGCAGAGCTTCGCCCTGTGGGTCACCTTCGGCTTCATCATGATCAATGTGTGCTGGTGGGCATGGTACAACATCGAGCACCACAAGATGCCACGCCATGCGCTCACCACGAGTCTGCACGAGTTCAATGTGGGGCATCTCATCGCCTCGCTGTTCCTCACCGGTTCGGTGTTCCAGATGATCGTGGATGCGCTGCTGATCCTGTTGGTGCTGTGCTTGGCGGAACCCTATCTCGGCAAGTCCCGCACAGCCGCCATCAGTCTGGTGAGCGCCGCATCCGGCACACTCGTAGGCCTGATCATCTGTTCGGCGATCAGCGCGATGCTCGGCGAACGTGCGGAGGTGCTGAACATCAGCTTCACGCTCTCCCCCGTCGTGCTGGTGATCGGCGCGCTCATGGCGGCGACGGCGTTCTCATACCAATTGTGGCGCAGACGCATACGCATCATCGGCTACACGGCCATCATGGTCGTGGTGCTCTACGGCGGCAATCCCGGCGATTATTGCGTGCTGTTCGCCGCGATCATCGGGCAGATCATAGGCCGTGCGATTGCCGGCAAGCCAATCGAAGCCGAGCAGTGGCATTGGCAGTACAGTTCGTCGCAGGAGATTCGCCGCATCTTCGGCGCGATCGGCGTGGTGCTCGCCTTGGGACCCATGGTGGCGACTTCGTCGCGATCCCATGCCGGCCCTCTCGTGTCGGTGGCACTGGTGCTCAGCCCCGAATCGGTGAACACCGGGGTGTTGGCGGCCTGCATGCACGGCCATGTGGTCGACGGCTGCCTCCAACAGTATTCGCTCATGCGTGCCAGCCAACCGGGGGACGTGGTGCGATCGGTGCTGCCGCTGCTGGTGATGCTCGCCCTGGCATGGGGCATGTGGCTGGGACGGCGCACCGCCGCGATCAGCAGCATCGTGTTCTATGCGGCGAGCGCGTTCTTCGCCATCTCCTACTACCTGTTGCCGTATTCGTTGGATGATCAGCTGCATATCACCATGGGCAACATACCGCGCATGATTCTCGTCAATGCGCTTATACCGCTCATATACGCGATTGCCGTGATCATAGAGCTCCCGCATTTCTCCATTCGCACGAAACCGCGGACGCTTCGCCGCTGTGTGGCTGCCATTGTGATCGCCTTCGTCGTATGTTCGGCCATCTACCTGCTGTTCGCCTGTTTGCGACCTCAGGATTTCACGCCGCATCCGAATGTGGGCATGGTGCTACGCGAGTGGCCTGCAAGGT
>ERZ1106951.3985-NODE-3985-length-10178-cov-2.674602_pt1 | contig 10178 bp, 8 predicted proteins | sample MGYA00403676_ERZ1106951 | MGnify/ENA primary metagenome ERZ1106951 (study PRJEB35170, sample SAMEA104062398) | human gut metagenome | biome: human gut; feature: human-associated habitat; material: faeces | place: Denmark | collected 2012-04-23 ...
GAGCACGCGGTTCATACCCGCGGTGTCGAGGGTTCGAATCCCCCTCTCGCTATTGTAGATGTTGCAGATTGCAGCATCTTTTTTTTGCCCACAATGATCTTACATAAAGGAGTACCTGCATGAACATTGACCCATCCACTCGTAAACTTCTTGATAATGAAACTACCATCCACGAAGCTCAGATCCGCGCTTTGTTCCAGACTCTTGACCGCAAATTTGGTCTTCGGGGGGCTTCTGTACCTATCCGCTTTGGTTACGATGAAGCTGTACTTGGCTCTTATACCCCGGCTTCTGCCCACGAAAAAGAAAGCTTCTATTTTTCCCTTCTGTTTATTGGTTATGCTGTAAAGAAGCCTCTTTCCAAAGAGGATCGCCTGGATCTTTATAAGCACGAATACGCCCATTATATGCAATACAATATGAAAATACCGGCGCAGTACAACTGGCAAGCCGGGAAACACGGGAGCGCCTGGAAATACTGCTGTTCTCTTGTGGGCGCCGCGCCTACTCCTTATTACAGAATCGGAGAAAGCCTTCTGAAGCACGATTATGACAAAGCTCTGAAAAACCCTATTCACGACAAGACAGTTCCCATCCGGGACACCTACCGTCGTGAACAGGCCTACAAAAGCGCCAAACACAGCGAAATCAAATTCCAGGTAAACGATATGGTAACTCATCCCAAATTCGGAGAAGGCACTGTAGAGGAAATCGTACAGCTGTCCAATTCCGTCCGGCTGCATATCCGTTTTGCAGATGATGAGAATGGTGTCTTCACCGGCCAGCGTGCCGATGAAATCCGGGAAATGCAGCGTATCCATAGAGGCGCAGACCGCCTGCGCCATGCCGGTCATGCACTTGACAACGATCATGTTGCCGGCCGCCTCCACGCTCATAACAGAATCGCCGAACAGCGAATAGAACTTGGAGGAAATGTCGCGGGCATTGTCGCGCCCGGTGGAATATTTATACTTTCCGTTCGGGGAAAGACTCTTTACGAGCCGAAGCTCTTTGATATCGCGGGAAACGGTTGCCTGGGTCACGTCGAAGCCACAAGCGCGCAGATTGCGCAGGAGCTCCTCCTGCGTGTCGATATCCTGTGCTTTGATGAGCTCCAGAATTTTGGCGTGGCGTCTTGTTTTCATGCTTTCTGCCTTCCTTCCTGCCTTTTAATTTCTGCTTTGCATAAATTTGCTGTCTACAATATCGTAAAAATTGCGTTCGTCGGTCTGAATAAGCTCAGTGTAATAGGTCGAGCGGCTGACGGAAACCGTGTCCGTCTTATGAATGCGTATGGGTGCGCCACCGTCTATGGTGAGATACACCTCGCCGGAATAATCGCTGTCCGTGCTGACCGTGATGGTCTTATCTGCGCAGAACAGCGTGCTGCGGTTAAAGAGCGCATGCGGGCAGATGGGCGTGAAGATTACGCATTCCGATTCCGGGTCTACCACCGGGCCGCCCGCCGAGAGCGAGTACGCCGTGGAGCCCGCCGGTGTAGCCAAAATGAGGCCGTCCGCGCGGAATTTATAAAGCTTGGAACCGTCGACGGAAAAGCCGAAATCGTAAATTCTGGACTGTGCACCGGAGACGACCGCGTCGTTTAAAGCGCGGTAGGTTGTATCCCCCTTCACGCTGTGCACGGTAACGGAAAGCATCATCAGGCGGCGCACACGGTAATCGCCCGTAAAGAGCGCCTTTAATTTGTGCAGCTCGTCCTTCTCCACACCTGCCAAAAAGCCCAGCCGCCCAAGGTTCACTCCAAGGATGGGCTTACCTGCAACGGACGCGTGCTTTGCCGTGTGGATGATGGTGCCGTCGCCGCCGACCGCAACGATAAGGTCGCAGCTTTCCGCCAGTGCGGCGTGATTTTTGCAGAACGTGACGTGTTCATACTGCCCGCGGTGTTTTTCGTGCATGAGTGTTTCCGCACCGTTTTCCTGCAAAACCGCCAGAATTTCCCGGGTGTATGTGTCCGCATCGCGTTTATCCAGATTTGGAATCACCGCAATTTTCATAAGCCTCAGTCCTTTTTGTCCAGCGCCGCGTGAGATGCTTCCACGATCTCGTGCGGCGTGCTTTCTGCCGTATTCACCGGCGCGTCGCTTTTTTGGAGGAACACAAGATACTCGATGTTGCCCTCCGGTCCTTTGACCGGCGAGAACGTAAGTCCCAGTACGGAATATCCGTTTTCCACTGCGAAATCACAGATCATCTGCACCACTTCCTCGTGCACGGCTTTGTCGCGCACAACGCCCTTTTTGCCTACTTTTTCCCTGCCGGCTTCAAACTGCGGCTTAATAAGGCACACGGCTTTGCCGCCGTCCTTTAAAAGCGGACGCACGGCGGGCAAAATAATTTTGAGCGAGATGAACGACACGTCTACGGAGAAGAAGTCAATCTCCTCCGGAATTTGCTCGCGTGTGAGATAGCGGGCGTTCGTACGCTCCAGATTCACCACGCGCGGATCGGTGCGCAGCTGCCAGGCGAGCTGCCCGTAGCCGACGTCTACGCTGTATACTTTGGAGGCGCCGTTTTGCAGCATGCAGTCCGTAAAGCCGCCCGTAGATGCGCCGATGTCCATACATACGGTGTTTTCGAGCTTGATCGGAAACAGCTGCATAGCTTTTTCAAGCTTTAAGCCGCCGCGGCTGACGTAACGCAGCGTGTTGCCGCGCACCTCTAAGACTGCGTCTTCACGCACGGTGTCACCGGGCTTATCGAATTTCTGGTTATCCGCGTAAACACAGCCCGCCATGATGAGCGTGCGCGCTTTTTCGCGGCTGGGCGCAAGCCCTTTTTCATAAAGCAGGACGTCTATCCTTTTTTTCATATAGAAACTGCCTTTCCCTCTTTCTTTTCTGCGGTTTGCAGCGCCATGTGTACGGCGTTCACCATGCCCTCTGCGTCAAGACCGAGCTTATGCAGCGTGCGGAACATAGGCGCGTGCTTGATGAATCCGTTTTCAATAGCGTGCACTTCGTAGTGTCCTCTGAAATTGCGATCCAACAGCATGGCGCCGAATTCCTCCGCGATGCCGCCTTGGCGGACGCCCTCTTCAAAGAACAGCACCGTGGGACACCTTAAGACCGCTTCCACCGCTTTCGGATCGATCGGCACGATGCGATTGAGCTTCACGATGCGGCACTTTATGCCCTCTTTTTCGAGCGTTTCCGCCGCTTCGCACGCAAACGAGAACATACGGCCGTAGGTCACAAGCGTGACAGAAGCATCTTCCGTGCCGAACACATAAAACGGCTTGCCGGAAAGCGTGTAGTTTTCCGGGCGATACAGCTCTTTGCCGCGCGGGTAGCGAATAGCATAAAGGTGGTTTTCTCCCTTAATACAGTCATCAAGATTGTCCGAGAGCTCATCGTAATACGTCGGCGCGTACACGTGGATGTCCGGCACGGTGCGCAGGAACGCGGCATCGAACACACCTTGGTGCGTCTGGCCGTCTTCGCCGACCACGCCGGCTCTGTCCACGGCCAGAATAATTTTGAGATGCTGCAAGGCGCCGTCGTGGATGAGCTGGTCGTACGCGCGCTGTAAAAACGTGGAATATACCGCAAAAACCGGAATCATGCCGCCGCGCGCCAGACCGGCGCAGAACGTGACGGCGTGTTCCTCCGCAATGCCGACATCAAAGAAACGGCTGCGGTATTTTTCACGGAAATCCGTCAGACCGGTGCCGGATTCCATCGCCGCCGTAACGGCGCACAGCTTCTCATTTACACCGGCTATCGTGCACATCGTCTCGCCGAATGCATGCGAAAAGCCCTTGGCAATGGCTTCGCCCGCGCCCTTTTCGCGGTCAAACGCCGCAAGGCCGTGGTAAACGCTCGGAGCGTTCTCCGCGTATTTATATCCGCGTCCTTTATAGGTGCGGATGTGGATGAGCACCGGCTTATCCATATCGCGCGCCATCGTCAAAACCGACGTCAAGGTGCGCAGGTCGTGTCCGTCAAACGGACCGTAATAATTAAAGCCAAGATCCTGAAAGATCGTGGTGTTGAAAATATTCTTTTTGATTTGGTTTTTCACGCGGCGCACTTCGGCAGCCATGTGCTCGCCCACCTTCGGCACGCGGCACAGTGCGGCTTCGACGCTGTCTTTTGCGTTCAAATACCCCGGCTTTGCGCGCACATAGGAAAGATAACGCGCAATGGAGCCCACGTTGCGGGAAATGGACATGGCGTTGTCATTCAAAATGACGATCATATTGCGGTTGATGCGGCCCGCATTGTTGAGGCCCTCATACGCAAGGCCGCCGGTCAACGCGCCGTCGCCGATGACGGCGATGACATGGCCGGGGTCACCCGCAAGTGCCTTTGCAACGGAAAGGCCGAGCGCCGAAGAAATGGACGCGCTGCTGTGCCCCGTTGTAAACGGGTCGCAGTCGCTTTCTTCTCTCGACGGAAAGCCCGAAAGCCCATCCTCGCGGCGCAGCGTGGAAAACGCTTCTTCTCTGCCGGTTAAAAGCTTGTGCGCATAGGATTGGTGCCCCACGTCCCACACGATGCAATCCTCCGGCAAGGTGAACACACGGTGCAGCGCCACAGTGAGCTCCACCACGCCCAAATTGGAGGCGAGATGGCCGCCGTTGTCCGCCACCGTGCTGATGATCTCTTCCCTGATCTCATCGCAAAGCTCCGGCAGCTCGTTTGCCGCAAGCTTTTTTACATCGTTCGGGGCCTTGATTTTACTGAGCAATCTGCTCATACTTACACCAGCCCGTTCTGTATTTTTGCTGCCGTTACGGCGTTTTTCATCAGCATTGTGATGGTCATGGGACCTACGCCGCCGGGCACCGGCGTAAGGTAGCCGGCGACCGCCTCGGCGCTTTCGTAATCGACATCGCCGCACAGCTTGCCGTTTTCATCGCGATTCATGCCGACATCAATCACCACGGCACCGGGCTTTACCATATCGCCGGTGACAAATTTCGCCTTGCCGACCGCGACAACAAGAATATCCGCCGTTTTGCAGATCTCTTTCAAATTTTTCGTGTGACTGTGGCAGATCGTCACCGTGCCGTTTTCATGCAGAAGCAGCATAGCCATCGGCTTACCAACGATGTTGCTGCGGCCGATGACGACGCAGTTTTTGCCATCGATTGTGACGCCGGTAGAGCGGATGAGCTCGATGATGCCCGCGGGCGTACACGGCAAAAACGCGAAATCTCCGATCATGATGCGGCCGACATTTTCGGCGTGGAACGCGTCCACGTCCTTTTTCGGGTCGATATGCTCCACGATGAGCGCTTCGTTCAAGTGCTTCGGCAGCGGAGACTGCACCAAAATGCCGTTGATCTTCGGGTCTGCGTTCAGCTTTTCGATAAGCGCCAAAAGCTCCTCCTGCGTGGTGTTTTCCGGCAGGACGTGTTCCTCGGAGTAAATGCCGGTCTCGGCGCAGGCCTTGCCTTTGTTGCGCACGTAAATTTTAGACGCGGGGTCTTCGCCGACAAGCACGACCGCCATGCCGGTCTGAACGCCCTGCTTTTTTAAAGCGGCAACTTCTTCGGCAATTTCGCCGCGTACCTTTGCCGCAACGGCCTTGCCGTCAATTCTCACTGCCATCGTTCTTCTCCTCGCTTTCCCCTTCTGCCGTTTCATTCGCTTCTTCGGCTTCATCAGACGGTTCTTCGGAAGTGTTTGCATCCGCATTTCCTTCCGTTTTTTCATTTTCCGCCTCGGCAGTTTTCTTTACGCCGGTGCCGACTGTCATGTGCTCCTGTGCTTCTTCGGCGCTCATGCCGGAGAAAATGGTGCTTTCGGCAGTGTCGTCAATCTCGACCTTCTCCGCCTTGTCTTCAACTGTCAGGCCGGCAGCTTCCATCGCCTTGCGGCTGCCGCAGCCCGTAAGCTTATGGCAGTTGCGGAACACGATGAGCAAAACAACAGCGACGAGTGCAGAAGCCGCAGCAAGCACCTGCGAAACGCGCAGATCGATACCCGGCAACAGCAGACTATCCGTGCGCAGACCTTCAATGAAGAAGCGCGTCACGCCGTACCAGATGATGTATAATAAGAACGTCTGGCCGTCATACCGGCGCAGGTGGCGCGTGAATAGATGCAGTAAAACAAAGCCTAAAAGGCACAAAATCGATTCGTAAAGGAAGCACGGGTGCACATTGCCTACCACTTCTGCGGCGGTGCGGTCACTGTACATGCCCCACAGCAGGTCGGTCGCGCAGCCGAAAGCTTCTTGGTTCACAAAGTTACCCCAGCGACCGACACCCTGACCGATGAGATAGCCAAGAGACGCGACATCCAGCACGGCGAACAGGTTCATCTTGCGGATCTTCGCGACGATGCCGCCGCACAGCAGGCCGCCGATAATGCCGCCGTAAATGCCGAGGCCGCCCTCTTTGATGTTGAAAATCTCCATCGGGTTCGTGATGTACTTGTCGCCCGGGTAGAAGATGACGTAGTAAAGACGCGCGCCGATGATGCCGCCGAGCAAGCCGGCGATGATGGCATCGAGCAGGTGGTCTTTATTGATATTCATTTTTTTGCAGGAGGAAAAACCGTACAGCACCGCCAGCAGGAAACCGATGCCGATGATGATGCCATACCAGTAAATGGTGAAATTACCGACCTGAAACGCGATGGGATTGACCTCCACCGAAATTCCGAGATTCGGGAACTGAACTTGATGCGTCATGACTGTATATCCTTTCGATTAAGCTTCGTCCAACGGACGAATGATGGAAGCCGCCGTTTTGTCCATATCAAACAGCGTCTGAATGCGCGCGTTCACGTCTTCCGCGGTGATCTCGGAGAAGCACTCAATGTAGCGGAACAGCTCGCGGTCGTTAAAGTGCATGGTCATCACGGCGTTCGCGATGACATCCGGGCTATTGAGGCCGGAAACATTCGCGCCGTAAAGGGATTTCGCGCTGCGGCGCACGTCTTCCTCCTTGACACCTTCGCGCTTTAAACGTGCCATTTCCTCACGAATGGCATCACACACGGCCTCCGGGTTGCCGGATTCGCCGCCGAACAGCAGCGCACCGTAGCCCGTGCCCTCAAAATACTCGTAGCTGAAGGAAGCTTCGTTCACAAGGCCCGCATCTAAGAGCTTGCGGAACATCGGCGAACTGTCGGACGCCATAATGTCGAGCAGCACCTCGGTGACGGCAAGGTCTTTTTCCGTGCGGTGCGCACCGGTTACGGCCTCTTTCACGCCGAACTGGAACATAGGGCACGCCACAGGCAGCTTTTCTTCGACGAGCGGCTGCACGATGGTATCGGGCTCCTCTTCAAAAACGCGTTCCACCTCAACGGGCTCGCTCTTTTTCAGCATTTTGTCGCACAGCGCGAGGACTTCCTCCTCCGTACAGTTGCCGCAGACGCACAGTGCCATGTTGTTGAGGTTATAGAACGTGTTGTAGCAGCGGTAAAGGTACTCCGGGGTGATTTCCGCAATGCTCTCCACCGTGCCCGCAATGTCGTCCTTGATCGGATGCGTGTGGTACATGGCGCGCAGCAGGCTGAACATCATGCGCCACTGCGGATCATCGTCATACATTTTGATTTCCTGGCCGATGATGCCGAGCTCTTTTTCAACGGTCTGCTTTGTAAAATACGGGGACTGCACGAAGTCGAGCAAAATCTCCAGCGCCTGCTCTGCGTTTTCCGTGCAGGAGAACAGGTAGCGCGTCGTCTCAAACGACGTATACGCGTTTGCGGAAGCGCCGATCTCGGCATAGCGGCCGAATGCGTCGCCGTCTTCGCTTTCAAAAAGCTTGTGCTCTAAAAAATGCGCGATGCCCGCGGGTGTCGTCTCTGCCTTATCCTCGTCGCTGCGTTTAAAGGCCTTATCGATGGAGCCGTAGCGCGTGCCAAACACCGCATACGTACTGCGCATTTCCGCTTTCGGGTATATAAACACGGTCAGGCCGCTTGCGTGTTTGACGCAGCGGTAGCCGTCCCGAAGAAGTTTACTTTCCACAAGGGTATTCTTCATTTCTGCGCTCATTTTGCCGCTCCTTTCAGCTTATAGACCGTATCGAGCGTGACACGCTCGGCGGTGCTGACGATCTCGTCCTTCGTGATGTTCATGATACACTCCGCATATTCCTCCGGCGTGTGGAGCTTGCCCTGCAGCATGCCGCTGAGATACCATGTCTCCATGGATGCCGCGGAATCTGCCACGGCGTTGTAGCTGTTGCACATGGCGAGCTTTGCAAAGAGAATCTCATCGTCCGTGATATTGCCCTTTTTCATATCGTTGAGCTCTTTTAAAATCGCTTCTTCCGTGCGGTCGAGGTCTTTCGTTTCCACGCCGCTCTGCACGAGCATGACGTTCTTCGGCGTATCGTGGCGCGCGGCGCAGTAGTAGCAAAGGCTCTGCTTTTCGCGCACGTTCATAAAGAGCTTGCTGCTCGGTGTGCCGCCGAGCACAACGGACATCAGCTTTGCCGCAAGGCGCTCTTCCGGCGTGGTGCCGATGGCAAAGCCCATGACGAGCTTAGACTGCACAACGGGCATTTCTTCCGTCACACGCTTTACGTCTCCCGATGCTGTGTGGCGCTTTGTTTCAATGGACACCGCGTCGCGCATGCCGAGGCGCTTTATAAGCTGCTGCGCAAAGCGGTCGTCCGCACCGTCGCCGATTGTGAACTGGCAGATCTGCGCGTGCTTTACGGCATACTCCCACGCCGCTTTCACGCCCTCGCGGGTCGCGTTCAAGATCGCCTCGCGCGTACCGATGCGCGGCACGCCTGCGGGTTCGCCCGCAAACATGGTCTGCACACAGCGCTGCATGGCATACGTCGCCTTATCGTTATATTCCGCGTCAAGCGTCTCCAAAAGCTGGCGCTGCTCCTGCAAAAAACCGTCCTCCGGGAACAGACCGTTTTCATCGCACAGCGGCGTGAACAGAATGCTCTCCAGCATTTCGGAAAGCGCCTGCTGCACATCTTCGCCGCCGAACGCATACGGGTTCGCAATGCCGGCTGCGGCAAGCGTTAAAATCTGGTTATCGCCCACACGTGTGACGCCCGGCTGCACCGAAGCGCCGTACAGCTCCGCAAGGCGCTTGCCGAACTGCGTGTAATCGGGGTATTCGCGCGTCGCACGGGAGATTATATTCGGGACGAGTGCATATAAAGCCGCATTTTCCGGCGTGGTAAGCGGCAGCACAAGGTGTGCGGAAACGCGTGCCGTTTTAAACTGCGGCGTGCTGCTCCAGAACGCCTGCAAGCCGCAGTCCTTCTGTTCAAAAAAATGATTATTCATCTCTGAAATTTTCCTTCCTGAAATAGTTTAAAACCGAATTTTCAAAAGGTATAGTTGCATAAATATGCTTTCGTATTCGTATTATAGCACAGCTTTTTTCAATTTTAAAGCCAAAGACGGCTTTTTCACAAAAAATTCAGTTTACGCGCGCACAAAAAACCGGGCGCAACACTTTTCGATGCACCCGGCTGAAGCTGCGGTCTCACTCGACCGTATTCAAATCGATCTCGATGTCCGTGAATTCTTCCCCCGAAGTATATTCCGCCCGCTTTGTAATGACGAGATGCTTCTCATCTTTCCATGTGAGCTGCATGTCATAAAACTCACCCCAATGTCCGTTATACACTTGCTTTGGCATGGCACTCACTTTATAGATCAGTAAATTCAAACTGCCCGTATTACGAACACGCACGATCGTTGCACCGCCGGCCGCGCCGCCGTCGCGGTCGAACACCTCTGCTTGGTACGTTCCTTTCGGTGACGTGACGACTTGCCTTGCCGTATTCTCCGGGAGGAAAAAGATCAAACCGCAGAACAAAAGGAATGCTGTCAGCAATATGGATAGCGCGGAGATCAAGATCTCCGCCCACTTTGGCTTCCCGTACACCACGGTCAGCGTTATACTGCAAATGATATAGACCGTCAGCGCGATCACACCGGATATTTCATTGCAGGCGGTCAGCAAAAAGGTATGCACGTATTCATATACAGCCAGTGTTAGCATAGAAAGCGGTGCCGATAAAAGGCAGAGCTTACTGCTGGTTTCCTCTTTTCCGAAAATATGCAGCACCAGAACGTCTGCCGAGAAAGCCGCCAAAATCCACGCATACACCGTGTAGCTGAACGGCTCAAAGAAGTATCCAAAAGCCCGGCATATGAAAAATCCAAACGGCAAAACCGCTTCCAATGCGACCAATATAACCGTCAAAACCC
>ERZ1106951.3990-NODE-3990-length-10167-cov-5.736650_pt1 | contig 10167 bp, 7 predicted proteins | sample MGYA00403676_ERZ1106951 | MGnify/ENA primary metagenome ERZ1106951 (study PRJEB35170, sample SAMEA104062398) | human gut metagenome | biome: human gut; feature: human-associated habitat; material: faeces | place: Denmark | collected 2012-04-23 ...
AAATTTCGTTTATTTATCTAATTGCATAACTTTTTTTCATTGTTTAGACATAAAAAGACCGCCTTCCAAAACCTCGCGTTTCCGCTAAGTTTCAAAAGACGGTCTTAATTTCTTATTCAATTCTGAGCAAGACGATAAGCCGGGTTATGTCGTTGGATGGTCATCTATCTAGACCGTCCGTCACCGGACGGCTCAAGCGGCCTACCCGGAAGCAGACGGGCCGCCTTATGCTTCCTGTTTGGCCTTGCTTCGAGTGGGGTTTGCATGTGCCCTCCCTGTTACCATTGAGGCGGTAGTCTCTTACACTGCCTTTCCACCCTTACATGTTTCCATGCGGTTTATTTCTGTTGCACTGTCCCTGAAGTCGCCTTCGCCGGACGTTATCCGGCACCCTGCCCTTTGAAGCCCGGACTTTCCTCTCCTGCATCCCTTAGGACTGCAGCAGCGACCATCTGTCTTACTCAGAACTTGTTTATTTTAGCATATATTTATTTTGATGTCCAGACGTGTGTTTATATTTTTTTCGTTACGGCTTTTACAGATAATGTCCATATGGATGCACACTCCTATGAAAATACCACAGAAAAAAAACGGATACAACTACACATTCAGACAGCTTCCCCCGATAAACTCCCTGAGAATCGAAGTCTTCGGGATCACATCACTGTCGATGGCAAGGAAATAGTCTAGGAATTTGAGGAGCCGTTTTGCCTCATCATACTCTTCCCGGTCTCTCGGGATATTGAAGAGTAGCGGTTCCGCATAGAGCTTCAATACCGCAAGCTCATACACAAGCGCGGAGTTAAACATCACATCGGCGCTCTCCTGGTACGGGAAGATATTCTTGTCCTCGCCGCGGCGCACCGACGGCCAGCGCTCAATCGTCTCTAACGCGGAGGTTCCTCTTGTTCTCGCGTCCCGCACCATCCGGCGGATCAGTCGTCCGTCAGTTGTCGGGATCCGGTTGTGCTCATCCACATTCAACTGGGTCAGGGCGCTGATGTAGATCTTAAATTTACTGTCCTTCGGAAGTTCTGAGGACATCGCGTCATTCAGGCAGTGGATGCCCTCGATGACGAGAATATCCTTCTTTCCAAGCTTCAGCATTTCGCCTTTGTATTCCCTCTTACCGGTCTTAAAGTTAAACCGTGGAAGTTCGATGGTCTTACCGGAGAGCAGAGCGTTCATATCCTCATTAAACTGCGGAATATCCACGCACCCAAGCGCCTCAAAATCCGGCTGCCCGTTCTCGTCAAGCGGATAGTCTTCCCGGTTGCGGAAATAGTTGTCCACGGAGATCGGATGCGGATTGTATCCCAGCGCCGCAAACTGAGTTGAAAGCCTGTGGCTGAAGGTTGTCTTACCGGACGAAGATGGTCCCGCGATCATCACGATCCTGCGGTCCGGATCCTTCACTGCCTTCTCAGCAACCTGACCGATATTTTTCTCCTGCAGCGCCTCCTGCATCAGGATCAGATCCTGCCCTCTGCCGTCCACGATCATCTTATTTAATGCGCCGACGTTCGGTACCTCCAGGCTGTCACTCCAGCGGTAGGAAGAATGCAGGATCGAAAACAGCTTCTCCCGGATCGCCGGATGCTCCACATGTTTCGGATCCGTTTTCACCGGAAGCAGGAGCAAAAATCCCGCATGACACGGAACAAGGTCAAAATACTTCACATAACTGGTGTCCGGAACCATATATCCATAAAAATAGTCCTCAAACTCCCCAATGCTGTAAATATTCACCCGCGATGCCCGACGATACTGGAACAGCTGCTCCTTATCATGCATCCCATGCTTTCCAAAGAGCTCCACTGCGTCATCTGTATTGACACTCCGCTTTTTCACCGGGATCGCTGCGTCCCTAAGTTTCTCCATATGTACTTTCACTGAAGTCAGCAGCTTCTCGTCCACCGGAATATCCCCGACAAGTTCTCCATAAATACCGTTTCCCAGCGCAAAGTCGATCTGGATCTTCCTGATCTTCTCTCGCGGAATTACCTCATAAAACGCCTTCAGCATCAGAAAGATCGCACTGCGCTCATACGTCTTATAACCTGCATTTTCCTTCGCTGTGATAAAAGAAATCTCAGAATCTCCCGCCAGAGTCTTTTCAAGCTCCCTGAGCTTTCCATTGACCCGCACAAGCAGGATATCATTCTCATACTGATCCTGAAAATCTCTCGCGATCTCCAGATAGGTTGTTCCCTCCGGATACGATCTTTCGATTCCATTCACCTTAACAACTGCCATAAAACCACCTCACACAACCTCTCCGCTGATGACATTCACAACATCAGCAACAGCCATTTCACTTCGATCTATAGCACCGGTCAGCCTCCGATCCCGGGCGCCTGTTTTTCGGGGATTGGCTTCCTCTTAGCTCGCAGGTGAATGCGTTGGAGGAAAGGTGACACTTGTCTGAGCAAAGCGAGTTGTGTCACCTTTTCTCCGCCCTTAGCATTCGCATGCAAGCTTAGAGAAACCTCCCCGAAAATCATCTCAGCCCGGGGGCGGAGGCTGACCGGTGCGTCCCCGAAGCCAATTACCTACACCACGACCGCCGGAAACTTCACCGCCATCTTCATGATCTCGATATCATCAGGTAACTTCTCCTTCAAAAATCCCTCCATGAAATCCATGAAAATATGCTCCAGACCATAATGGCCCGCATCAATGATCAGCATCCCCTGAGCTGCCGCGTCGATCCCCTCATGGTGGCTGATATCTCCGGTGATAAACGCCTGAGCGCCTGCCTTCAGTGCCTCCTTAAGCTCACTTCCGCCGGCCCCCGGGCAGGTAGCTGCCTTCACAATTGGAGTATCCTCATAGAGCTCACTTCCATAAACAGTCACAAACGGAAGCCCAAACCGGTTCTTAACCTCTCGCGCGAGCTCCAAGCCCTTCATAGGCACTTTCAACGACCCTGTCTTACCGATTCCGTACTCCGTCCCGGAAATCTCTCCCATGGCCTCCAGCGGCTTCTGATCGATAAAATTCAACCGGTCCGCTACAATATCTGCCATACACCCCGGCGCCGAATCAAAATTTGTATGCATCGCATAGTATGACACGTCCGACTGGATCAGGGACACAAGCCGTCTCCCAATAAAATCCTCGTCCGAAACATGCTTCACCGGCTTAAAGATCAGCGGATGATGGCTTAACAGCATATCTGCCCCGATCTCCTTCGCCCGATCCACCGCCGCATCATCCGCGTCCAGCGTCAGAAGGATCTTCTTCACGTCCTTGTCGATCCGCCCCGCTAAAAGTCCCGGATTATCCCAGTCACAGGCACAGGACTTCGGCGCAAGCGTCTCTAAGATTTCAATGATTTCCCTGCATTTCATGCTGTACCTCCTGATTTTCTTTTAACTGTAATTTCAACTCGGAAAGCCGCTCTGCCGCCCGTTCGGAATCCCCCGCCTTCGCGGAAAGATCCACGATGAACCGCAGAAGTTTCGCCTCTTCTTCCTTCAGATATGTAAGAAGAACCGGGTTCTTCGTCCGGATCAGATAATCGCCGTAGAGCATGCGGCTGTCCTCAGAAAGGCTTAAAACATCCGGATCCACTGTTTTCCCCTCAGAATCTGCGTCTTTCTCTCTCCGCACATCCATCACCGTATAAAACTTCCCGTCCTCAAGGACCATATCTTCCTTCCGGATCACAAAACCGTTCTCAAAAAGCCATCTTCTGACCTTAAAGATCTCCGACTGCGGCGATAAGACCCACTGTTTCACTGAATCCCACATATGTCTTCCGTTCTCCAGGATCTTAATGATCAGCTCGCCGCCCATCCCGGCGATCACGACAGAATCTGCCTCTCCCGGCAGAAGCTTTGCGACACCGTCAGAAAGTCTCGTCTCGATCTTCGCAGAAAGTCCCGCCAGTGCGATATTTTCCGTCGCCCTGGATAACGGGCCTTTCCGCACATCCATAGCCACGGCCTTCTTCACGATCGTTCTCCTGACAAGCTCCACCGGAACATGTCCGTGGTCCGTCCCAACGTCTGCCGCGGACTCCCCAGGTTTCACAAATGAGAGCACCAGCTCCAGGCGTTCTGATAATTTCATATTGATTTCTCCATTTCTCTTTTACATGACTGCTTTTCGATTTCGCAGCCGTCTTTTTGTATTTCCCGGCAGTTTAACTTCGCCCCGGAGCACACAGACAGACAGGCCATCCCTGACTGCCTTTTCCTGCACAGATCTTTTCCTGCTTCCCATATCTTTTTACTCATCCAGATAATCTTTCAAGATCTTACTCCTGCTCGGATGGCGCAGTTTTCTAAGGGCCTTCGCCTCGATCTGGCGGATCCGCTCCCTCGTCACGTTGAACTGTCTTCCGACCTCCTCCAGAGTCCTCGGTCTTCCGTCATCCAGGCCAAATCTCAGGCGCAGCACTTTCTGTTCCCTCTCAGTGAGCGTTGACAGCACATCCATCAGCTGTTCGTGAAGCAGCGTGTAGGTCGCGGCATCCGCCGGGACTTCCACATTATTATCCTGGATAAAGTCCCCGAGGTGGCTGTCCTCCTCCTCGCCGATCGGAGTCTCTAAGGACACCGGATCCTGAGAGATCTTCATGATCTCACGGACACGTTCCACCGGCATATCGAGCTCCTTCGCGAGCTCCTCTGGCGTGGCCTCACGGCCAAGCTTCTGGACTAACTGTCTCTGGGTCCGCACAAGACGGTTGATGGTCTCCACCATGTGTACCGGGATCCGGATCGTTCTCGCCTGATCCGCAATGGCGCGGGTGATGGCCTGACGGATCCACCAGGTCGCGTAGGTGCTGAATTTATAGCCTTTCCTGTAATCAAACTTCTCGACTGCCTTAATGAGTCCAAGATTTCCCTCCTGGATCAGGTCGAGCAGCTGCATGCCCCGTCCGGCATACCGTTTTGCGATACTCACCACAAGACGCAAGTTCGACTCCGCAAGCTTCTTCTTTGCCTCCTCGTCACCGAGCTCGATCTTCTTTGCCAGTTCGATCTCATCATCCGGAGAAAGCAGCGGCACTTTTCCGATCTCTTTTAAGTACATCCGGACCGGATCATCTACACCGATCCCCTCCGGTACGGATAGATCGATATGCTCCACATCAATAGCATCCTCCGGATCTGCATCTTCATCCTCTGAAAACAGATCCGGATCCATATCATCATCATTCGACATTTTTAAGACGTCGACATGTTTTTTATCCAGGAAGTCGTATATGCGGTCCAGCTTCTCGGGTGTCAGTTCTTCCCCCGCAAAGGCATCCAGAACTTCCTTTTCATCAAGGACGTTCTTTTTACTTTTTGCGAGTTCCAGAAGTTTTGATAACTTCTCTTCAAATGTAAGTGTCTTTTCCTCCATAATTCCATCCTTCCCGGCACCTGACGTTCCTCGTGTCTGCCTTTTTGCTTCTGCTTCTCTCAGTCAAGTGTGATATTCAGGGCGGCCAGCGCTGACTGCTGCCTGATGATTTCCTGCAACTCTCTGATATCTGCTGTTTTTCCCTTTACCTCCAGACTGTGTTTCTTTATCTTTTTGACGGTTTCCGAGAGCGCTCTCCTCTGTTCCTCATTATTTAAGGACTCGCTGAGACTCGCGTGGAATAAGGCCGCCACTTCCCTGTATTGTTCCTCGCCCTCAATGAAATGATTCAGGATCTGCGCAGGGTTCACGCTTCCTGTTTTTTCATATTCATCGAAGACCATGGATGCCGCTTCTCTGTAAAGCTCGTCGTCAAAATCCTCCGGTGTGATAATGCCGCGGATCTTTTCGAAAAGCTGCGGACGCTCGATGAGCCAGGTGAGAAGCAGTCTCTGGGACTTCCGGATCCCGTCCTCCTTCTCCTTTTTCTGGCGGGTCCGCTCCTTATCGTACTCCCGCTCCCTTGTGGTCACTCCGATGAGTCCGCCCATGGAGTTCACGAGGTTTTTGAGATCCGTCTCCGGGATCATATACTCCCTTGCAACGGCTTCCGTGTAATTATCACGCTCCAGCTTTTCCGGAAATTCCAGAAGCTTCTTCGCGATGGCGTTATAAAACCCTGTCTTCGACTCCGGGTCCTGCATGTTGTACTGGCTCCGGATCACGGAGATTTCGAACATAAAGCTTCCGACGGCATTGTCGATCCGCTTCTGGAATTCCTCTTTCCCAAGATTCTTGATAAACTCGTCCGGGTCCTTATAGGGCTTCATATTTAAAACCTTGATGGACATTCCAACCTCTTTTAAGATCGGAATCGCGCGGAGCGCCGCCTTCACTCCCGCCCCATCGCTGTCGTAGGTCAGGACTACCTGATCCGTGTAGCGCTTTAAAAGCATCGCGTGCTGGGACGTAAACGCGGTCCCCAGAGATGCCACAGCGTTCGTAAATCCGGCCTGATGCATAGCGATCACGTCCACATAGCCTTCACAGATCAGCATATATTTCGCCCTGGACGTTCTCGCGAAATTAAGTCCGTAGAGATTCCGGCTCTTATCAAAGATCTTCGTCTCCGGGGAGTTTAAATATTTCGGCTCCCCGTCCCCCATTACACGGCCGCCGAAACCGATGACACGGTTATTGACGTCTAAGATTGGGAACATGACACGGTTCCAGAATTTATCTCTGGCTCCCCTCTCATCGATAAAGAAAAGACCTGTCTCTTTTAAAATATCGTCGTTGTATCCCTTCGACCTCATATACCGGTAAAGGTCATCCGGCACCTTACTGGAATACCCAAGACCGAAGTGGCGGATCGTATCGTCCGTCAAACGGCGTTTCTCCTTAAAATAGTCATATCCGACCTTTCCTGACGGCTGCTTTAACTGATAATAAAAGAAGTTCGCCGCAAGACGGTTGATCTCAAGGAGCGTATTTTTCAGGTCCGCCTGAGCTCTCGCCTCCTTTGAGTATTCCACCTCCGGCAGGGCGATCCCCGCCCGGTCCGCCAGCATCTTCACAGCTTCCACGAAGGTATAATTTTCATATTCCATCACAAAGGTGATGACATTTCCGCCTGCTCCGCATCCGAAGCAGTAATACATCTGCTTTCCCGGTGAAACGGAAAAGGACGGGGATTTCTCATTATGAAACGGGCACAATCCGAAATAGTTTGCGCCCTTTTTCTTTAAATTCACATACTGGGACACGATGTCCACGATGTCATTTCTTGTTCGTACTTCCTCGATCACTTCTTCCGGGTAATACACGCTTCATCCCTCCCGCGATATGTATTTTCCGCAAAACCGCTCTGCACTTTCCTCTCAGAAACCTCGCAGTTCCGCCGGATCCGTCTCTCAGACATTCCAGCCTTTCGGTACAAATAATTCCTCAAACCGGTCGATGGCATATCCATCGCTCATCCCGGCAATATAATCACAGACAACCCGCTCTTTCTTCTCCCCGCGAAGCTCCATCATCGCCAGGTACTCGTCCGGCAGCTCGTCCACATGCTTCAGGTAGTATTCGTAAAGTGTCACGATCAGCTGCTGGGCTCTTCCCTCCTCGCCCTTTGCGGCAGGATTGCGGTACACATGTTCAAACATCCATTCCCTCAAGCCCCGCATGGCCCGCTCTACGTCCGGGGACATAAAGATCGATGGCCTGTCCATACTGTTATTGATAATATCATGGATCATGATATTCAGGCGGTCCTTTACGGTATCTCCAAGAACATCCGCGTATTCTCTCGGAATATCCCGCTCGGTAATGATCTTTCCGCGGATCGCGTCGTCGATATCATGATTGATGTATGCGATTTTATCGGAGAACCGCACGATCTTTCCCTCCATGGTCGCCGGATTTCCGGACGTTCTGTGATTTAACATTCCGTCGCGGACTTCCTTTGTGAGGTTCAATCCCTGTCCCTTTTTTTCCAGGATCTCCACCACCCGGACGCTCTGCTTATAGTGGGCGAAGCCGTCCTCGCAGATCTCATTCAATATGTATTCCCCCGCATGTCCGAAAGGCGTGTGGCCGAGATCATGCCCCAAGGCGATCGCCTCAGTCAGGGACTCATTCATCCGGAGTGCCTTTGCGATCGTTCTCGCGATCTGAGATACCTCTAACGTATGGGTCAGTCTCGTCCGGTAGTGGTCCCCTTCCGGAGCGAGGAAAACCTGGGTCTTGTCTTTCAGGCGCCGGAATGACTTGCTGTGCAGGATCCGGTCACGATCACGCTGATAGGCAGGGCGGATATCGCAGAGCGGTTCCTCCCGGTCACGCCCCAGCGCCTCACTGCTTAACGACGCGTAAGGACTCAGATTCTGGCGTTCCCACTGTTCCATCGTTTCCCTGATATTCATACCTGACCGCCTCCTTTTCCGGCGCAGCCCGTCATTCCCACGGGCGTACATTTGTTCTCCGTCCTAAGAATATACTTTTATAGTATATCATATTTTAAGGCATTTTAGAACCACGATTCCTGTCCTTTTACTGAAAAATATGTAAAATTACTGAAATTTTTTCGTTCAGCTCCCACTGAGATAAAACAGCCCGGCAGGCCAGGTCTTTTGCAGAGTATCTCCGCCTTTCCCTGTCCTGCCGGACTTTCAGTCATTCTATTCTTTTTCTTTCAGAGACTCCGCCATGTCGCCTCTTACATCTTCTCGCCCGGGATGACCGGAACTGCACCCTGCGGAACCGGGCAGGTATAGCCGCCATAACGTTTCATCTTCTTGTTGAACTCGTCCTTCGCTGCCTGTAAAACATCCGGCTTTTCCATGAGATCGATCGCGGTAGCCGCGATGACCTTTCCCGCTAACAGCATATTCTTGTGGGCAATGGATGTCCGTCCACAGGAGACATTCTGCCAGGAATGTCCCGGTGCCTGTGCCGGGAATGTGGATGTGTTGATCTGCGCCGTCGGAATGCACCAGCTCACATCACCGACATCCGTGGATCCCATTCTCGGTTTCTCATAGTAAAGATACGGGACAAGGAACTCATTCATCGGTGTTGTGCCGTGTTTGGACTTCTCATCAACATATTCGTAGATATCGCTGCTGTCCTCCGTCGCATCTCCCGGAAGCTTATCAGACTTCATCTCAACGGAATCGTAGAGGGCTTTCGCGTACTTTAATTCTTCTTCCGTGTAATGGCAGACACCGAGATCATTGAAGTTGTCCCACATAAGGGACTCCAGGACCTTGTTTGGAACAGTATTGGAGCAGCCGTCGATAAACTTCTTCTCCATCTTTGTATCTGTCATCATGGATGCCGCAAGAGCAATACGGTCGACTCTCTCCTGAAGCTCCAGCGCGTCCTTTACCCCGATGGAGCGGACCATATAGAGGACCTGTGCCTTCGGCTGTACCACGTTCGGAGAATCTCCACCGGCATCTGTGATGGAGTAATGGATCCTCGCGCTGTCCGGCATATGCTCTCTTAAGAACTGGACACCAATGTTCATAAGCTCCACCGCGTCGAGGGCAGAACGTCCCTTGTCCGGCGCGCCCGCCGCATGGGAGGCAACACCGGTAAACTTATACTCTGTCTGGATACAGGTGTTGCAGGTACCGGAAGTGACCTGATTCACATTCCCCGGATGCCAGGTGAGGGCCGCGTCGCACTCCGCGAACACGCCGTCTCTTGCCATAAATGCTTTCGTAGCGGCACCTTCCTCACCAGGACAGCCGTAAAGAATTACCTTACCGCTTCCCTCACCTTTTTCTTCCAGATATTTCTTGATGGCAAAAGCCGCAGCCATGGCCCCAGCGCCTAAAAGGTTGTGACCGCAGCCGTGGCCGTTTCCGTCTGTGACAAGCTCTTTTCTGGTCTCAGATCCGGCGATCTGGGAAAGGCCTGTCAGAGCATCATACTCGGAGAGAATTCCGATCACCGGCTTTCCGGAACCGTAGGAAGCACGGAATGCAGTCTCAATGTTGTCAAAGGGATGTTCGACAGTAAATCCTTCTTCTTTTAATACCTTTGCGTAAAGTTCACCGGATTTGTACTCTCTCAGGGAAAGCTCCGCATAGTCCCAGATCTTATCGGATACGTCGGTGATCACGCCGGATTTTTCGTCGATATAATCGAATGCTGTCTGTTTGGATGCTGACATGTCATGTTCTCCTTTCAAAAATCCCGCCAGGCAAGACTCCAAAAGTCTGCCTAAACGGGATATGACTCACGCGAGCAACGAGCCAAAGTCCATGCTTGCATGAGACCTTGGCGACTGCCGCGATAACT
>ERZ1106951.3992-NODE-3992-length-10164-cov-3.519240_pt1 | contig 10164 bp, 5 predicted proteins | sample MGYA00403676_ERZ1106951 | MGnify/ENA primary metagenome ERZ1106951 (study PRJEB35170, sample SAMEA104062398) | human gut metagenome | biome: human gut; feature: human-associated habitat; material: faeces | place: Denmark | collected 2012-04-23 ...
TTTGCTGCCGGAACTTTGATCACTGCTTTTGCAGAGATTCCCTTAAATGCAGAAGAACCAACTGCTTTTAAGACATTCGAACTGATTGTTATGGATGTCAGTGCTTTGCATCCGCTAAATGCCTCTTTGCCAATTGTAGTAACCTTAGCGCCAATTTTTACGCTCTTCAGTTTTGTACATCCTGCAAATGCTTTATTTCCGATTGCAGTTACCTGGAATGTGTATCCATTGATCTTGACTGTTGCAGGTATGGAAACACTTGTCAGAGTTTTCTTAACCGGTGCATACACATTTACTGTTCCGTTTTTATATGCAGATTTGGTTACCTTGTATTTCAGGTTTCCTGCTGTATAGACTTTACCCTTTGCCGGAATTGCTGCAATTTCGAAATCTTTTGTTGCTATACCGACATATTTACCTTTACCTGTAATGATCACAGATGCTGTTGATCCGGCTTTTGTGTTGTTTGCATAGGAAACAGTATAGTCTGTTCCTTTTTTCAGCTTCTTGCCATTTAAGGTTACTGTTACAGACGGTGTGATCGCCTTACCTGCATAAAGTTGAGTCTTGATTGTAGAAATTTGTGCAGATGCGATGCTGTTCAGAGATTGACCCGAGAACTCATAGTATGCAGGAATCTCAACAGCTTTTATTTTCTCTTCATTTGTCCACCAGTCTACATAAAATAAACGATGTTTATTTCCATCAATTCCGGCTGTTAAACCTTCGAATTCATCCAGATGAATGTATCGAGGAAGTACTACTCCATATTTTTTCTCACCATTTACATCAAATCTAAACTGCGCCCGAAGTCTGTTTGTAGAATATTCTTCATCCAGACCAGCATTGACCGTAACAAGATTTATTTCTTCATTCTTGTATATTTTTGTAAAGTAAAACCAGTCATTATCCTCTGTCTCATCCCAGGCATACCTATATGTTGGATCAAAACAGTCTTTCGATACAGGAACGCCTGCTGCCTGCGCTTCTTTTGTATCAAACTGTCGAACGATCAGATTTCTTGAATATGTCTCACCTTCCGTTTCATATGTACCAAGTTTCAATGCTCCGCCTATATACAGCTGCGCTGTCTGTTTTCCGTTTGTTCCAAGATAAATCTGTGGAATTGCTGTCTGAGAGTATTCTGCACTGTCAATTTCACCAAATTTCAGATAAGCTCCCGGCTGTCCATAAATGGTTATTTCCGGATTAATCACTGCTTTCTCAAAATTCAGATATTCAGATACAACCAGACATACACCCTCTTCTGATGTCAGTTCTTTACAGTTCAGGCTCTTCACTACAGCATCCGCAATCTTAATTTTATCTGCTGTTACATTTGCATTTAATCTGGCATTCATAAGTTCCACTTCTCCAGAGCCTGTAAAGGTTAAAGTATTCGCCTTTACAAGAATCCTGGACAGTGACAGTTTCTTGCCTGCCGGAACATTTACAGAAGAAATTGAGGTCGGAACAAAATGATCTGTATCTGTGCTTTCGTCATAATTATTCTGTCCCTCTATCTTCAGTGCTTTCGCAGCACTTGGAACAGTAAGCGTTCCACTGATCTTGGTGTTAGCTTTCATATTCATCAGATAATAACCACTGGCATTGTTCTTCTTCTGATATGCATTTATATATCTTTCCGCCTGTGCTGTCGGTGCGACATTAATCCACACACATCCTCCATCAGGGAATTCTGCCCTTCCGCATGCCTCGAAAATCTCCTGTGCTGACATTCCTTCACAATCCTGGAATTCCTGAATATCAACCGCATTATCTTTATCCGGATTCCAGATTTTTCCATTCATATCCTGAGTCGTACCATCTTCTGAATAGACCCAAATTCTGGAAAGCATTTCCACAATATCTTCGTCAGACATATCATATTTCACTGCCTGTGTACCAGCCGGAACAGGAATATCTTCCCATTCACCTTTCTCATCTGATGTCTTATATATAATTCCAATTCCGTAAGGACTGCTCCACTTCTCTCCATTTTCATTTTCAAACTCGCCAGTACCCCAGTCAAATGTTTTATGGAATACCGGAGCAGTCTTACTGTTTACAATGTGTATAAAAAAAGCATTTTCATCCTGTGGATTGTTTTTGATATTATCCGTTTCATTGTAAATATTAAAAAATTCACTGGCACCAAATACCTGCAGATCATGGCTGTTATTTCTCAGATATATATTTTCTACTCCGGAAATACCACCTATCGCATTATTCTGCCCACAAAAGATCACTTTATCATCGGAACCAGTTCCTTTTAATACGCTTCTCATATCCTGACAGAAGAAAGTTGTCGTTCCTTTTCCTTCTTTGATTTCAATCGTCTCTGGCGGATCTATCATACCCCAGAATACGATGTTTCCGTTCGGTGTAATACTTCTGGCTCTTGCATTCTCCACCAGTACTGTCATCCCTTCAGGAGCCACAAAGTCTGCTGCATCTTCCAGATCCTGGACGCTTACAAAACAGTATCCTGTATTTTCTCCTTCGATACTGTTTAACGCATTTGAAAAAGTAGTGTCTTCTACTGTTTTCATGTCCACTTCCGGACGTTCTTCATTCTGCAGGGCATTATTGTACTGTTCCTCTGTTATATATGCCACTTCAAAAGATCCTTTTACCTGTTTAGCACCTGCTGCGTCTGTCGATGCCTCTGATTCTTCTGATGTAAATCCGTCCACTTCCGGCGCTTCGTCCGTATCAAAATCTGATACTTCTTCCCCGGATGTCCAGATTTCTGCCGTATCCTCTGCTTCGGCTTCTTCCTCCGTGCCCTGCATCTCTACAGTTTCTTCCCCCGAAGAAAATTCTGTGCCCATAACAGCTGCGCTTTCTGCCATAGGTGTTATGCACATAAGTGCTGCCAACAATAATGCGACTTGTTTTTTCTTCATAAGTAAAACCCTCCTTTTTCTGGATTTGAGTGTATTAAAAAAAGCACCCTGCAAGATGTAATCGCAGCTTGCACAATTTGCGAGAATGATTTTTTTAGTACCTCTGTAATTTTATACACTGCCATCTTCATTTTTGACAGCGTTCAGAATCCCTTCAGGGATATCTTTCAAAAATATTTTACAGTAAAATCTCTTCCCCTATTTCATCCAGGAAGCTGTTCATCTCTTCTAGTGTCATCTTCTCTTCCAGTCCATAAATAATTGCTGCATCGTAACGTACGCGCGGATAAAGTCTCGGCTTCTGACCGATATCCAGAAGCCTTTGTGTATCCGACAGATCAAGAGAAAGGAGAAACGCACACTGCAGTAGTATTTTCCTTGTGGGGATTCGCTGACCGCCAAACAGTTTTCGTGCATAGGATTCTTCCAGATTCAGCTTTCGCACAATATCTTTCTTTTTCATTCCACGCTCTTCGATTATATGCTCAAGATAAAGCCCTACCTCTACCTTGTTTCCTCGTTCCCTTGCAAAATATGCGGCGCCTTCCTCTTTTATCATTCCCATGATTTCTTCTGTTTCTTTCATTTCTTCTCACACCTCTTTCCTGTTCATATCTCCTTCCTGCAAAAGCATACCTGGTGCGACATTTATTTCTTTGTCACTGTCTGCTGTCCGATAACTGCCGCGAATGTCAAACGCATCAAACGGATAAAATATTTAAAAAGCAGATATGATACTAGTAAGTGTACCATATCTGCCCATTTTAGAGCGGGACAATTTTGTCCCTTTTTATGTATAAATTTCAAAATCAGGGGAAGAATCTATCTTCATGATTTCTTCTTTTTGTTCCTCTGTACAGTGTACCTCCGTCAGTCCCGAATGTCCAAACAGCGGTTCAAAATTTTTAATATCTGCATTGGAAATATCTATTACCTGCAGATTCTTTGCTCCTGTGACAGGAGACAGATCTTTCACCAGACTGAAACTTACTGACAGGAAATTTAATGAAGGAAACTGTTCGATTCCTTCCAACGAAGAAATCTGTGTTGTGAATGCAAGTGTCTCCAGCTGTGTCATCCCTTTCAATGGTTTCAGATTCTCCAGTATGGTACTATCCCCCCACATGAACAGCGCCTTTAAGGTACTCATCTGCGAAAGAGTTTCGGCAGCCGCCTCATTTACATCACACATGCACAGAGTATCCAGTTTCTTCATCTCTGTCAATGGCTCAAATATATTGTTTTCTACTTCCATATTACTCATATCCAGGTAATCCAGGCTCAGATTTTTCAGAAAGTCTATATCTGTCAGATTCATCCCCTGTATATTTAATCTTAAAATGCCTGTGCATTCTCCAATCACTGACAGATTCTCTGCCGGATTCTCCATAATACAGAGGGTATCCAGATCTATCAGATTCAAAAGCACAGAGAAATCTGTGATCATATTCTTGCTCAGATAAAGTTTTTTCAAAGGCAGCTCTTTTAACCCGGAAATATCTTCGATTTTCTGGTTACACAGCGCAAGTTCCTCCAGATTTACCATTTGTGCCAGATCCGAAAGATCTGTAATATTTCCGCGCACAGATCCGAAGCTGCTGTCCTTTCCATCCACATGGTGGCCTTCACCCCAGAATGTGTCCTCATCATCAAGAATTTCTTTTCCGACAATGCGGAGTTTCCTTACATTCTCCAGCATAGAGGCAGTTATTTTGTCTGTCTTTGAAAGCCCCAGTTCCTTGCGCACGGCTTCTTCTATCAATTCTTCTCTGAAAGTTATCTCTGCCTGTATCTGTTCTTCTGCCGCACTCTGTTCTGCCGTTTCAATCCTTTTGTTTTCAATCACTGTGCCATCCGGGGAAAAAATTGCCAGTATATAACCTGCTGCAATCAGTCCAAAGACTGCGCCTGCTTTTTTATAAACCTTTTTTCTATTGTTCGCCTGACATTTCTCAACTGCTCTCCTTAATTGCGCAGCATCCCCATATCTTTTATCAGGCTCAAAAGAGCAGGCCTTCTCTATGATCTTTTTCATTCTCCGGCTCACTGCACACTCAGAAAGCTGATTCATTTCATAGCTCTCTGAAACCATATACAGCATTGTCTGTCCGATTGCATACACATCTGTACGCTGGTCTGTCTGTGTATAGCCATACTGCTCTGGCGCCGCAGTTCCTCTGGTACCCACCACAAAAGTATCACGCGACCCATCTTTTTTATAACTGCGCATAGTACCGAAATCAATGAATACCACCTCACCACCAGGTGTGACCACTATATTCTCCGGTTTTATATCCCGGTGTATCATAGGCTCATCCGGATTCTGAAACTGCTCTGCTGTCTGGCATATCTTCCTGCTGATCCTGCAGATTTCCGCTTCTGATATGCCACCTTTTTGCAAAACCATCTGAGCCAGAGACATTCCCTCTATATATTCCCTTACCAGATACACTTCGCCATTTTCTTCAAATATCCTGTATGCCTTTGGAATCCCGGACAATTTCCTGTCCGCCATTTTTTTCATGATTTCCATTTCATTGCGCAGAAACTCCGTCTGCCTGTTACGCCCCCATTTAAGCACGCACAGGATTCCGGTAGCTGTCTCTTTCACCAGGAAAGTGGATGAATCTTCGCTTTCCTTCAGACATTCATATACAGTCCAGTGTTCTTGCATGTCTTCTGGCAAATAATCGTTCCATATCTTGTTCTCTTTCATACAATCTCTCCTGCTTTGGTATAACCGATCGCCGACAATCAAAAATGGGTCACATTTTTTCGCGTCACTATGATAATTTTATATCAGTTTCCCGATAAATCGGATTGTCTGTCGCTTTTTATAGAATTACTATAGATTGTATCAGAAAACTTATGGAAATCCTATATGTTTTTGCACAAAAAAAGATTCCCTCTCCAGTTTTACCTGAAAAAGGAATCTCCTGTTATCTTTACTTATTCAGCGTCTTCTGCTGTGTCAGTTGTATCTGCATTTTCTTCTGCCGTGTCATCTGCATTGTCTGCGTCTTTGCTGTCTGCATCATCTGCATCTGTTTCTTCTGCATCTGAGCTTTCTTCAAAAGGAATTACTGCACCATCATATTTCTCATTGATAAAATCTTTAATCTCATCAGATTTCAGTACATCTACAAGTGCCTGAATCTTTTCGCTGTCTTCATTGCCTTCTTTTACTGCGATTACGTTTACATATGTCTTTGCTGCTTCAGAATCAGATTTCTCATATGCAAGTGCATCTTTTCCAACTGAGAAGCCTGCTTCCAGAGCATAGTTTCCGTTTAATACTACGTAAGCTGTCTCACCTGTAACACGTGCTACCTGTGCTGCTTCCAGCTCTACGATCTCTACATTGTGAGGATTCTCTGCAATATCCTTAACAGTTGCATTTAATCCTGCACCATCTTTCAGAGTGATGATTCCGTTATCCTGGAGAAGAAGAAGTGCTCTTGCTTCGTTTGTGGTATCATTTGGTACTGCGATGGAATCTCCGTCTTCCAGATCATCCAGGCTGTCTTTTGTTCCGGGATAGATTCCGAATGGCTCATAGTGAATACCGCCTGCATTTACAAGGTGTGTGCCCTTCTCCTCATTAAACTGATCCAGATATGGGATATGCTGGAAGTAGTTTGCATCAAACTCTCCACTCTCAACTACCTCGTTTGGTCTTACATAATCATCAAATACAGTAACCTCAAGGTCATATCCTTCTTTCTCAAGAAGTGGTTTTGCCTCCTCAAGGATCTCTGCGTGAGGTGTTGCAGATGCTGCAACTGTGATGGTCTTGTCATCATCCTTTGCATAAACGCCTGTGCTTAATGTTCCTGCTACCAGTACTCCTGTTAAAACTGCTGCCACTAATTTTTTCATAATAATTGTCCTCCTGAATTTTATATTTTAACTTTTTTCATAACCATTTTATAATCAACGATTTCTTAAAACTACTTTCTTCTGTCAATCTTATTTGCGATCATCATTCCCACTGACTGGAAAATCTGTACCAGCACCACCAGCAGGATAACTGTAACGATCATAATATCTGACTGATATCTGTAATATCCATAGCGGATAGCAATATCACCAAGTCCGCCTCCACCTACTGCACCGGACATTGCTGAATAACCAAGGATAGTTCCAATCGCAATAGTCGCTCCTGTGATCAGTGAAGTTCTGGCTTCTACCAGAAGAACCTTCACAATGATCCTTATATTGCTGGCACCCATAGCTCTGGCTGCCTCGATCACACCTGCATCTACCTCTTTAATAGACGATTCCACCATTCGTGCGATAAAAGGAATGGCAGCCACTACCAGTGGCACTACCGTTGCTGTTGATCCATAGCTCTTTCCCACCACTGCTCTGGTAAAAGGAATCAGCAGGATCAGTAAGATCAGAAACGGAATACTTCTCACAATATTTGCAATTGCATCCAGTATCTTATACAACACTGCATTTGGTTTCAGTCCCTCTTTATCAGACACTGCCAGCAGCACTCCCATAGGAAGTCCGAACAGGTATCCCAGAACTGTGGAAAGAACTGTCATGTAAAGTGTTTCTCCCACACCCTGGACAATCATCATTATTGTTTCATGATCCCACATATTCTGTCACCTCCCCGATTGCTAACCCTTTTTCTTTCAGATACTGTTTCATCATTTCTGTTCTGGTACTGCCCTCCATAAACTCCAGTATCATCTCTCCCTTGGCTACACCACCTACATTCTTGGTATCTGCCTTCAGGATATTTACCGGTTCTCCGAATGTAAGGATCAGATTTGCGATCACAGGCTCAAAAGCTGAATTCTCAGAGAATACGATTCGTATCTTCTCACCGCTTTTAATCTCTGCCTGTCCTTTTTCCCTGCCTGCATCCAGTCTGCTGTCTGCGTCGATATCGGAGCCTGTATCCTTTCGGATCAGTTCTTTGGCAACCTCTGACTGAGGATTTGCAAAAATATCTGCAACCAGTCCTTTCTCAACCACTTCACCCTCATACATGATCGCCACATGTGTACAAATTTCACGCACAACCGACATCTGATGAGTAATGATCACTATGGTGATTCCAAACTGCTTATTAATCTTTTTCAGCAATTCCAGAATGGAAGAAGTAGTCTGCGGATCCAGTGCACTGGTAGCCTCGTCACAAAGTAAAATCTTCGGATCCGATGCAAGTGCTCTTGCAATGGCAACCCTCTGCTTCTGACCACCGGAGAGCTGTGCAGGATAAGCATTCTGCCTGTCCCCCAGACCAACGATCTCCAACAGCTCTGCTGCCCTCTTTCTGGCCTCTGCCTTCTTCTTTCCTTTTATATAAAGTGGAAAACAGACATTATCAATCACTGACTTCTGCATCAGCAGATTGAAATGCTGAAAGATCATACCAATCTCTTCCCTCTGTTTCCTCAATTCCTTCTCTGTCAAATCTCCAAGAGCCTTCCCATCTATCAGAACCTGTCCCTCTGTAGGAACCTCCAGAAAATTCATACATCGTACCAATGTACTCTTACCTGCCCCCGACATACCGATAATTCCATATATATCACCGGAATCGATATTCAGGTTCACATCCTTCAAAGCCTCGACCACGCCATCTTTCGTGTCAAAAGACTTCCGGACCTTCTCAATCACAATCCCAGACATCTCATTCTCCCTCTCTCTTATTCCCCGCTCCGTTGAGCATGAACATACTATACCACTACACTTCCAAATATGCCAATTCATAATATCTAGCACCAGTTATAGTTTAAAACTATATTTTTATCGCTTTACCACATCAAATTCTATATCTCCTGGATTTATTCAGAAAGAAAAACAGCAGGAGAAAGGTCATATTCCTTTCATCCTACTGCTTTGAAAACGTAATATTCATTAAATTCCATCATCCACATCCGGTTCTTTGGGATTTGCACTTTTGCATCCATTACAGGTCATCCTCTGCTATATTCATTTTGACTTGGATAATCCATCTGAGAATAATTTGTCGTTTTGTCCCATGTAACATGAACCTGAGTCAAGCGGATATTCGCAATCCGGATCCAGAATACGCACTTACCATTTTTACTCTTCCAGGTATTTTTTGCGCAGCATTTACAGTTACTGACATTACCATACAAAACAGTATCAAAAAACACCTGTCAAAATCGCTGAGAACTTTTTCTTCCTCTTAGCTCCTTATCTTTTAATTTTTTTCACAGATGAGAACGCACTGTAAACTTTCTTTCCTTTCACTGTCTGATATGCGCGGATTTTATACTGATAAGTAGTATTCTTTTTTAATCCCTTAGCTGTAAAAGAAGTGGATCTTGTGTCACTGACTTTTTTCCATGTCTTTCCAGTCAGTTTGTATACTTCATAACCAGATGCACCTTTTGTCTTGGCCCAGGTTACTTTCCAGCTCTGTCAAGCCCCATCATATTTTTCCAGCCCCGGATAGGTTTCCAGGAAATATTCATATCTCTGTACCGGATTACAGGTAAGAATCATTTTTCTGTATTCATATTCCCTCATAGATGCCACACTCTGCATTCGATTACAGACCAGAGCAATTTCTATATTCTCCATAGCCAGCTTTCGAAGAACATCCGCTGATATCCTTACAATTTCACAATCCGTTATCAACTCCACTGTCAGGAAAGAGGTTATCTGCTTGTCCAAATTCATGATCCCTACCAAAGCTTTACCTTCTCGTTCTCTTTCATCAGCAAAGTTTTTGCTTTCAACTTACAGATTTCCGAGTTCTCCGCCAACACCTCCAGCACAGCTTCCGATTTTATTCCTATCACATTATGAAAAAAATCTTTCAGTTTTTCCTCTTCATTTTCCCTTTTTCTTTCATCACTCATACTTTTTCCTTTTTACACGCTCAAAATCAACAGATAAAAACATATTATTTAAAGTCATCGTTTATCCTGTTCCTTTGCAAACAAGATTTTCTCTAATTATACTTTATTGTCTGACAAATAGCAATTTTCCAACTTGATTCAAATCAAGTAATCACAAATATTTTTCCCAAACATACCCTTCACAATTTTTACTGCTACACAAAAATAGCTATAAGACTTCATTTTTGAAATCCTATAGCTTTGCTATTGATAATATTACGTTGTATTTGTAATCATCAATTATTTTCCAGTAACCATTGGAACACGACTAATAAACCGAACAATACTTGTGTCTTTATTCTTTATCATATTCAAAAATAACCGAAATCCTACTCATTTCTAAAACATATTTCGATAAGTCA